>Ga0213869_10000253_pt1 | contig 44905 bp, 33 predicted proteins | sample PICome_10_FD_160083 | JGI IMG/M metagenome (GOLD analysis project Ga0213869, IMG submission 160083) | Coastal seawater microbial communities near Pivers Island, North Carolina, United States - PICO132 | ecosystem: Environmental > Aquatic > Marine > Coastal | place: USA: North Carolina...
TCTTGACCTAGACCATGATTTATTTTTAAAATCCCTTTTTGGTTTCGATCTCCTTTCACTTTTTTCTCTATTATATTTTTTTTCAATTTTTTCTTTAGAAACTGTAACTTTTAAATCGACTCCGTTGTGATCTAATTTTGAACTAGATTTTATCAAAGATTTAGTAATAGTTTTATCTATTTCAAAAATTGTATAAGATTGTCTAATATCAATACTTCCGATTTCAATTTCATTAGATTTAGTAATTCTATTTACTAAAGAGATTAACTCTATTGGAGTTATACCCTGTTTTCTACCAACATTAACAGAAAGATTTTCAAAATCTTTAGAACGTCTTCTTGATTTAGAAAAATCTTTTGATTTATTATCAGTTCCATTGTCACTTTTAATATCTCGACTTTTCTTATAATAATCCAAAAATCTATTAAATTCAGCAGAAACAAAATGTTTAATTAAATCTTCTCTACTTAGCCAATTTAGTTTCTCATAAATATCAGGAAGAAATGGAGAAATTTGTTTTTCATCTACTTTGACTTTTTCTATTTTTTCAATTAATTTAAAAAGTTGTTTGGAACAAATATCCTTTCCGGAGGGAACATCCATTTTTAAAAACTTAATCTGAGATTTATTTTCAATAGATTTTATTTTTCTAGATTCTCTTGAGTTAGAAATTACAACAGATATACCTTTATTACCAGCTCTTCCAGTCCTTCCACTTCGGTGAGTATAAACTTCAGGATCATCAGGAAGAGAATAATTTATTACATGAGTTAAACTATTAACATCAAGCCCTCTAGCTGCAACATCGGTAGCTATAAGCATTTGAATGGTTTTATCTCTAAATCTTGACATTACATCGTCTCTTTGCGATTGACTTAAATCACCATGAATAGCATCAGCACTGTATCCATCATTAATAAATTTACTAGCTATATCTTTAGTTTCTCTTCTTGTTCTACAAAATACAATTCCATAAATTTCAGGATTAAAATCAGAAATTCTTTTCAAAGTTGCGTACTTGTCTCTGGAACTTACATTGTATATGTGATGCTCAACATTTTTAGATCCAGAGTTTAGTTTTTCAACAGTAATTTCATTTGCATCGTTCATAAATCTCTTTGATATACTACGAACTTCTTTTGACATTGTTGCAGAAAACAACAAAGTTTGTCTGTTTTCGGATGTTGTATCTAAAATAAAATCTAAATCATCTTTAAATCCCATACTTAACATCTCATCAGCTTCATCCAAAACAACTCTGTTAACTGATTTAAAATTTAAAACTTTTCTTTTAATTAAATCCTTTGTTCTTCCAGGTGTCCCAACAATAATATGGGTTCCCTTTCTTATAGCTTTTATTTGGTTTTCTATACTAGCACCACCATAAACAGGTGTAATCTTAATAGCTTTTAAAAATTTTGAATATGAAATTAAGTCTTTAGAAATTTGAATACATAATTCTCTAGTAGGACAGAGAACTATAGTTTGAATATTTTTATTTTTTAAATCTATTTGTTGAATACTAGGTAAACCAAACGCTGCAGTTTTTCCTGTTCCAGTTTGTGCTAATGCAATTAAATCAGAACGATCATTTAATACTAACGGAATTGCTTTTTCTTGAACAGGTGTAGGGTTTTCAAATCCTAGTTCTGAAATTGACTCAATTAACTTATGTTCAATTCCAAGATTTTTAAAATTATTCACTTTCTAAATTTAGGGTGCAAATGTCGACTATTATATTGGTAATCAAAGATATTTATACAAAAAAAAGCATGACTTAATAGTCATGCTTTTTTAACCTTATTGATAAATAAGCTCTTATTTTGAACCAACGGCTTTCATTCCTTGTTCAATTAAATCATAAAATTGATCTAATTTAGGAAGAACAACAATTCTAGTTCTTCTGTTCTTTGATCTGTTTTCAGCAGTATCATTATCAGCAACAGGAACGTAGTAACTTCTTCCAGCTGCGGTCATTCTTTCAGGTTGAACTCCAAAATCATTTTGTAAAACTCTTACAACAGATGTTGCTCTTTTGACACTCAAATCCCAATTATCTAATAATACTTCATTTTGAATTGACTGATCATCAGTATGTCCTTCTACTAAAAATTCAATTTCAGGTTTATCTAATACAACTTTAGCTACCTTTCCAAGAACTTCTTTTGCTCTTTCAGAAACGACATAACTACCACTATTAAATAATAATTTATCGGAAATAGAAATAAATACAACTCCTTTTTCAACATTTACTTCAATGTCTTTATCATTTATATCTATAAAAGTACCTTTTAAACTAGTTACCAATGCTAATGTTACGGAATCTCTTCTCGTTACAGCATCTCTCATTGTGTTAATCGTTAAATCTTTTTCTTTCATACTTTCTAAAGATTTTTCAAGATTTTCAGCACCTTTTTGTGAAAGGGTTGTTAAATTACCCATGTTGTTTATAAGATCTTGATTATTGGCTTTCAAAAAGGCAACTTGATCTTTTAAAGTTTTTAGACTTGCTTCTGAGTTAGTTTTGTCTTCAATACAAGCATTAAGTTTTATTGTAGCTGTATTTAACAAATCTTTATTTTGTTTATTAGTTGCTTCTAAAGCAGCATAATCTTTTTTAGAAATACAAGACGGAAATAAAACTGAAACAGTTAAAATAGTAAGAATTAATTTTTTCATAATATAATTTTATACTCAAATTTAAATAAAAAATCAAGATTAAAAATTAAAGTTAAGTTAAATCTGAAAATTTTTTTCTTCCTCTAAAAAAATACTGAACGAGAATTGATTTAATTGTATAATGTTTAGGTTTTGAACTTTTTGGTTTCGAATCATAATATTTATCCAAAATATTAAACTTAGAACCGTTTATACTAATTGAATTTTGAATTATAGCATTAAAAACTTCTTTAAAATGATTTAAATTTTTAGTAAATAAATAATAAAAAGCTAATAATAAGTTAACAGATTGAATTATAATTAGAGTAGGGGATAACCATTTAAAAAGATTTATATTTTTTATTAACATCCATCTTTGATTTCGGATATTATAAAAAAGTTTTTTTGGATTATCATAATTTAATGAACCACCACCTAAATGATAAACAACACTTTTAAACAAAAAACGTTTTTTAAAATTTGGTTTTAAGTTTGATAATCTCCAACATAAATCAATTTCTTCCATATGATTTATGAAATTTTCATCAAATCCATTAATTAACTCAAAGATTTCTTTTCTAATAAAAAAACATGCGCCAGATGCCCAAAAAATATCAATATTTTGGTCATATTGGCCTTTATCTTTTTCCACTGTATTAAACATTCTCCCTCTGCAATATGGATATCCAAAGTAATCAATAAATCCACCTGCCGCACCTGCGTATTCAAATTTATCTTTTTCATTAAAATCTAAAATTTTAGGCTGGGCAATTACGACAGATTTATTATTATAAAACTCTTCAATAATTGGAGTTAACCAACCCTCTGTTACTTGGACATCATTATTTAACAAACAATAAACTTCTTCTTTTATTTCTTTAAGACCTAGATTGTAGCCCTTTGCATAACCATAATTTTTAGAGTTTATAATTAATTTAATTTTCGGATAATTTTTATTTAAATATTTAACAGAGTTATCCGAAGAATTATTATCAATTACATATATGTTATGTTTATCAGAGTGTTTGACAACACTTGGTAAAAATTTTTTGAGATGATTTAAACCATTCCAGTTAAGAATTACTATAGCTACTTTCATTTAATTGGAAAATCTTTAACAAAAGTAAATTTTTTAGATAATTTATCTATCTTAAAATATATGTGATCTAGTCCATTTGTTACCATACAGTATTTTGAATTCAAGTTTAGATTGTAAATTGAAATTTGATCAAAAACATTTTGAGTTAGCTTAATTGACGGTGACTTGCATTCTACAAGCATTATTACATCACCCATATTATTGTAAATTACTACGTCAAATCTTTTATTCAAACTATTGATTATTATTTGTTTTTCAACGGCAATGTGTGTAATTGGAATTTTTTTTAAAACTAAAAAATTTAGAACGTGCTGCCTAACCCATTCTTCTGGTGTTAAAAGAATAAATTTTTTTCTAAAAGAATCGAAAATAAAAGTTTTATTATCAATTTTTTTTAACTTAAATTCAAAGTCTGGAAAATTTAATTTTATCATGTTTAAAAAATGAATTTACAAGAAATTAATAGTATTATTTCAAAAATAAATAACAAAGTTTACAGTCCTGTTTATTTTTTAATGGGAGAAGAAACATATTACATAGATTTAATTAATGATTTGTTAGAAAATGAAGTCTTGAGTGAGGAAGAAAAAAGCTTTAATCAAACAATACTGTATGGAAAAGACACCTCCTGTGAAGAAATTATTTCTGTTTGCAAAAGGTTTCCAATGATGTCTAAATTTCAATTAGTCATAATTAAAGAGGCTCAAGATTTATCATCAAAAATCGATGGATTAGTAAATTACCTATTAAATCCTATGCATTCTACAATTTTGATAATTAATTATAAATACAAGACTCTTGATAAAAGAAAAAAAATTTATAAAGCAATTCAAAAATTTGGTTTGATTTTAAATTCTAAAAAACCTTATGAAAATCAGGTTTCTACTTGGATTTCTAATAAATTAAAAGAAGATAATTACTCAATAGACATTAAAGCAAATCAAATGCTTGTTGAGTTCTTAGGGAGCGATTTAAAAATGATAAACAATCAACTCAATAAACTAAAATTATTAAAACCTGAAAACAACAATATTGATCCAAAGCTAATTGAAAAAAATATTGGAATAAGTAAAGATTTTAACATTTTTGAGTTAAGAAATGCAATAGGATCAGGAAATTTAAGTAAAGCATTAGTTATTGGTGATTATTTTTCTAGTAACATTAAAGCATACCCGATCCAATTGGTTTTAAGTTCATTATTTAATTATTTTATTCAATTATTCCAATTTCACAGCCTAAATAATAAATCTGATATAAATGTAGCCTCTGCGCTTGGAATTAATAAATTTTTTGTAAAAGATTATCATAAGGCATCTAGAATTTATCCAATGAAGAAGATATCTTTAATAATTACTATGATTAAAAATACTGATCTTAAATCTAAAGGATATAGCGTGAGTAGCAACTCACAACAAAATGTTCTTAATCAATTAATAGTTCAAATAATGAGCTAAATAAGTTCAGGGTAATTATTTGGATCATATTCATTCATTATACTGTAAGCTGTCTCAATTATATCATCAACTGATGGTTTTGAAAAGTAATCTCCGTCAGTTCCATAAGCTGGTCTGTGTGATTTTGAAGTTAATGTTAATGGGCTCGAATCTAAAAATTTAAAACCATCACGTTCTTGTATTATTTTTTGCAAAATATATGAGGAAGCTCCACCTGGAAGATCTTCATCGATTATTAACAACTTATTGGTTTTTTTTAAACTTTCAATGATTAAATTAGAATTATCAAATGGAATTAAACATTGAACATCAATAATTTCGCAACTAACACCTAAATCTTCTAGTTCAATAGATGCTTTTTCAACTAACCTTAGAGTAGAGCCATACGAAACTACAGTAATTTGATTTCCATTCTTAATTTTTTCAGATTCACCAATTAGAACAGTAAATTCTGATAAATTTTCCGGTTGTTTTTCTTTTAAACGATATCCGTTTAATGACTCTATGATTACTGCTGGTTCTTCACATTGTAACAAAGAATTATACATCCCACTGGCCTGTACCATATTTCTAGGTACAAGTATGTTAATTCCTCTTAATGTTGATAATAATGCACCCATGGGAGAACCTGAATGCCATATTCCTTCAAGTCTATGTCCTCTGGTTCTGATAATTAATGGAGCGATTTGCCTACCAAAAGTTCTGTAATGAAGAGTAGCTAAATCATCACTTAATATTTGTAAAGCATATAACATATAATCTAAATACTGAATTTCAGCAATTGGTCTAAAACCTCTTAAGGCTAAACCAATACCTTCTCCAACGATAGATGCTTCTCTTATTCCTCTATCAGATACTCTTTCTAAACCATGAATATCTTGTAAACCCTCTAGACCCTGGTTAACATCACCGATTTTTCCAGAATCTTCTCCAAAAATCATTAAATTATCATGTTTAGATAATAGGTTATCAAAATTATTTCTTAAAATGATTCTACCATCTACTTTCTTTGACTCAGAACTGTAAATTGGATCTATTTTTTTAACACTTTTATAGTTAGTATTATATTCATTATAAAGTTTTGAACTATATATTTTATTTTGTTCAGTTGAAAAACTAACAATCCAGTTTTTAAGGGAGTCTATATATGTAGAATTTTCATTTAATAGTGTACGTAAAACTTTTCTCGCATTTGATAATATATCCTTTTTGTTTGGTTCTTTAATTCTTGAAAGTTCTGAAATGAAAACATTCAATTTATAATTTGAATGTTTTTTTGATATAATATCTAATAATTTAATATAGTCATCTCTAGTTGTTAGAATTGGGTTTATATACGTTTCCCAAGCTTCTTTCTTAGAAATTCTAACATTATCCTTACATCTAGATTCTATTGCAAGTAAGTCCTCTTCGTTTGAGATACTATTATCAAGAATCCATTGTCTCATTTTGACATTGCAATCATTAACTTTTTCCCATTCTAGCCTTTCTTTGGATTTATATCTTTCGTGTGAACCAGAAGATGAATGACCAATTGGTTGCGTTAATTCTTTAACATGAACTATAACAGGAACATGCTCAACTCTTGCTATATCACTAGCCTTTTGATAAGTATTTATTAAATCAGGATAGCTCCAACCATTAACTGTAAGTATTTCAAAACCTTTTTTTGAAGATGTTCTTTTAAAACCAGAAAGAGCTTCAGAAATATCTTCTTTAATGGTTTGATCTTTATTTTCTACAGAAATCCCATATTTATCATCCCAAATACTAATTACCATTGGAACCTGATGAACTCCAGCTGCATTTAAAACTTCAAAAAAAACACCTTCACTAGTACTTGCATTGCCAATTGTTCCCCAAGCAATTTCATTTCCGTTTTTGGTAAAATCTTTAGAGTTTTTAAAATTTAATTTCCTATACAATTTAGAGGCTTGAGCAAGACCAAGTAATCTTGGCATTTGAGAACCTGTACATGAAATATCAGAACTAGAATTTTTATATTCAATCGATTTTTTCCAAGATCCATCATTATTTAAAAGCGGGGTATTGAAATGTGCGCCCATTTGTCGTCCGGCTGACATGGGTTCTTCATCAATATCTGTATTTGCATATAAACCTGAAAAAATTTGTTTGACTGTTAACTCGTTGATAGCCATCATAAAAGTTTGATCTCTATAATAACCTGATCGAAAATCTCCTTTTTGAAAAACTTTTGCCAATGCAATTTGAGGTAATTCTTTACCGTCTCCAAAAATACCGAACTTTGCTTTCCCACTCAAAACCTCTCTTCTTCCGAGTAAACTAGCTTCTCTACTGGTAACTATTATTTTATAATCTTCTAAAACTTGTTGTTTAAAAGTTTCAAATGTAATTTCTTTGTTAAGATCAATGATGTTTTCCATTGAGAAATTTAGGTTGCAAATTTAAAAAAAAAAGATGTTGATTCCTATTTGTTTATTAAAACCATCGTCTTGTAAACAAACCAGATAATGTATCAGGATCTAGAGATATTTTAAATCTTATCTTACTCAAGTAATTATACTGGTTTAGCTCATTTCCTAAAGATGAATAAATAGGAAAATATAATTCAAAATAATCGGTAAAAAGATTTAATCTTATTCCTGATTCATATTGAAAATTTAAATCTTCATTAAGATTTTTAATCGCAGAAATACCTGTATAACCTTCAATCCATTGCCATACAGTTATTCCAGAATTTAAAGATATTATGTAATCATTGGCATATTCATAATTAATTTTAGATTTAAACCCACCCTCTGATCCTATGTACTGCTGACTATAAAATCCTGAATTTTCAGATCTTCCTAGTAAATTAGTGCTAAATAAATAATCTCTAGCTCTAAACGAAGAAAAACTAAAATAATCATCTTTAGTATTATTTTTAATAAATTTTCCTACAAACAATCTAACATTATACTGTCTATTTGTTTTATAATAATTTCTGTAATTAAATGTTATTGAACTTTTTATAAAATCTTTATTAATTTGAAAATCTGATTTAAAATTAAATGCTTTTTCAACACTTGAATTAGCTGATATATATTTAAAATTTAAAATATTATAGTTTGGATAATCAATAGAATTAGAATTATCTTCTCTAAAAACACTTATATATCTCATACTTAATATTTGTCTAGAATTTGATCTTAAATCTTTATCTCTAAAAGCTAATACAACTGAGGGAAAGAAGGTGTTGTATGAAAGATCGTCTTTATAGTGAAATGTTGAAGCACCAACAAAATAATTAACACTATATAAGTTGTTATTCTTATTTGAATTGTAGTTAGTATATTTTAAATTAATAGTTCCTAAAAGTTCATTTTGTTTTGTTGAATAACTCGGTTCAAATTTATAATTAAATGATCGTTTAATTGGGGTTGAATTTGAAAAAGAAAAACCTGGCATTAAGCCATCATAAAGATTATAATCAAAAGTAGGGATATAGAATAATTGATTATTTAAATCATTTTTAAAGTCTCTAAATAATACAAATTTTGTTTTTTTCTTAATTTTTTCAATAGAAGAATAATTATTAGAAAAATTATACTCTGAAAAATATTTATCAGGATTAATAATTATTTTATTTTTAGAATTAATATTTATAATGGTGTCATTTTTAAACTGATTAATCCACTTAGTTTCAGATTTATTATTAAGATTTTTTAAAGTAATTTTTAAGGGAAGACTTATGCCGGAGTTATTTTTTATCAAAAACTTATGATTGTTTTGAATAGATTCAATTTTTTTAACTGAAAAGTCGATAATATTATCATATTTCAGATAATTTATAAACCAAGCAATCTTTTCTCCGTTATTTTTGTAAAACACATCAATAAAAGTTTTGTCGCTAGAGATAAGTTTGTTATCAATTGAAAATTCATAAATACTTTTTAACACATTTTGGTCTCCAATAAAATCGTCTGCCATTTTTAAAGCAAGTCCAGATTTATAAGGATTTATCACTTTATGATTTATCATTGTTAATGAATCTATTGGTGAATCTATTGGCTGAGAAATGTTTCTACTTGTGATAATATTATCAAATATTCTATACTGATCGTTAAATTTAAATTTTGAGTACTCTCTGTTCTTAATAATGGATAATTTAGAAAATTTTCCGATTAAATTTAGTTCTGGATAATATTTCTCAATATAATCAATCAACAAAAAAACTTCGATTCCTTTTAGTTGCCAATAATTTTTTCTTTTATGAATAGGATATAAATTGTTTAAATAACTTGATATTACAAGTTTTAAAACTGAAAACTCTTGAATAAATGTATTATCAAATGGATTTAAAAGTTCTGGAATATTATTTAATCCATACACAGGATCCTTATCTTGATTAAACTTAGAAAGAACCATATTATTAATTGGGTAGATACCAAGTTTGCTTTCTACATAATTGAAAGTCTTATTTAAAATCAAATCAAAATTTAAAGAATCATTTGAATCCGGTTTAGATATTAATTTATTTCCAGTTTTGTTATCTACATAACTAATTACTTTATAAATTAAAGAGTCTGTTTTATTTTTTTTAATATTACCAATATCTGTAATTACTGTGTTATTTTTTAGTTTAAAACTTTCAAAGGATTTCTTATTAGTAATTATGATCGGATTATAAATTCTCTTTTCCTTTTCAGAAATTAAAGTTTTAAATGTATCACTAGTTATAACTGAATCTATTTTAAAATCAGAAATTAACTTGAATTTTAAAGGATAAGTTATTTTAAACTTATAAAATGAAGGGTCTAATGAATTATCATTTAAATCTAGGTTACTTTCAATTAGCCAATCATTATCTACAACTTTAGCTAAAGTTATGAACCATTCAGAAAGATTGATATTATTTTCTTTATCTATTCCATAACCTGTAAAATCACTTATAGGGATTTTTATATTGTATTTTATGTTTATTCTAATTTTTTGATTTGGCTTTAAGGCATTCGAAAGTTTTACTTTAACTAAATCAATATTTACTTTCAATCTTGTATGCTCAAGAATGATACTGTCAGACTTTATATGAATTATATTAGTAAAGCCTCTTTGATTTTTAGTAGACCTTTGAAAGTTAAGAGTAAAGTCTTCAGAAAGCCGTTTTCCAAGTGGAGTTTTAGGATTTGAGTAGGAGTGAGCCCAATCATTTAAAATAATATAATTTAAACTATTAGAAGTAGTATTAGTAAAATCTATAGTCTGATAAATCTCAACTAATCTATTATTAACATCAAAATTTGCTTCAATAAAATACTCGTTTTCTTGAGAAAATACATTACTTATTAAAAAAAGAAAAAGTAATGATAAACATTTTCTCATAAGAATAGTTAAAAAAATTAAAAGTTAGGCTTAAACCCTTTCTTATCGTAAAACTTAGTTAATATGTCTGTAACTTCTTTAGGAGAGTCAACAATAGATATAAGATTTAGATCTTTTTCTGAAACATAATTATGATCTGATAATAATTGTTCTTTGATCCAATCAATACAACCTTTCCAGAACGATTTTCCAACTAAAATTATAGGAAACTTTTCAGCTTTCTTAGTTTGTATCAATGTTAGAGCTTCAAATAGTTCATCTAAAGTTCCAAACCCACCTGGCATAACAACGAAAGCTTGGGCGTATTTCATAAACATTACTTTTCTAACAAAAAAGTAATCAAAGAGCAATGATTTATCATCATCAACGTAGGGGTTTGTGCTAGATTCAAAAGGGAGCTTAATACTTAACCCAACTGAAGATCCTAAAGCTTTTTTAGCGCCTTTATTAGCTGCTTCCATTATACCTGGACCACCACCACTAATTATTCCAAATCCAAGATCTACTATTTTTTCAGCAATATCAGTTGTTAATACATAATGTGGGTGATCAGGCATCGTTCTAGCAGAACCAAATATAGAAACACATGGACCTATTTTACTGAGTTTTTCAAATCCTTCAACAAATTCGCCCATTATTTTAAATACAGACCAAGAGTCATTTGTTTTTACCTCATTCCAACCTTTCAAATTTTTACTATGCATAAAACTAAGTTAGTTCTTTTTTTAAATAAACAGCTGTTGGACTACTTTCAACTTTTATTAAATCCTCAGGTTTTCCACTGAAAATAATTTGCCCACCGAGTTTTCCTCCATTGGGACCAATTTCAATAATATGATCAACTGTCTTAATAACATCCATATTATGTTCTATAATTATAACAGTATTTCCTTTGTTTACAAGTTTATTAATCATTTCAAGTAAAACCTTAATATCCTGAAAATGAAGTCCGGTAGTAGGCTCATCTAAAATATAAAAGGTATTTCCTGTATCTTTTTTTGAAAGTTCTGAAGCTAACTTAATTCTTTGAGCTTCACCACCTGATAATGTCGTAGATTGTTGGCCTAAAGTAACATAACCTAAACCTACTTCTTTTAAAGTTTTTAATTTTCTTAAAATTTTTGGAAAATTTTCAAAAAAATCACAACTTTCATTTATAGTCATACTTAATATATCAGCAATAGATTTACCCTTATATCTAATTTCTAATGTTTCTCTATTAAATCTCTTTCCCTGGCAATCATCGCAGTTAATATAAACATCTGGGAGAAAATTCATTTCTATTTTTCTTAGTCCTCCACCTTGACATGTTTCACATCTTCCACCAACAACATTAAAGCTAAATCTTCCCGGCTTATAACCTCTTATAAGTGATTCTTGTGTCATACAAAACAAAGATCTAATATCACTGTAAACTCCAGTGTATGTTGCTGGATTACTTCTTGGTGTTCTTCCGATTGGAGATTGATTGATTTCTATAACCTTATCAATATGTTTTAATCCACTAATATTTTTATAAGGAAGAGGTTCTTTAACTCCGTTAAAAAAATGATTATTTAATATTGGATATAATGTTTCATTAATTAAAGTAGATTTTCCACTACCTGAAACACCAGTGACACCAATAATCAAACCAAGTGGGAAATCAACATCTATGTTTTTTAAATTATTTCCTGTGCATCCTTCAATCCTTAATTTATTTTTAGACATTCTTCTTAATTCTGGAACAGGAATAGTTTTAATATTTTTTAAAAATTGCGATGTAATTGTATTGGTTTTTAAAATTTCTTTATAAGTTCCATTAAAAATAATTTCTCCACCATTTTTTCCTGCATATGGGCCAACATCAATTATACAATCTGCTTTTTCCATAATTTCTTTATCATGTTCTACAACAATTATAGTATTACCCAAGTCTCTTAACTTTTTAAGAGATTCTATTAACTTTGAGTTGTCTCTTTGATGAAGTCCAATACTTGGTTCGTCCAATATATATAATACTCCAACCAATTGAGATCCAATTTGGGTAGCTAATCTAATTCTTTGAGATTCTCCACCTGAAAGAGATTTAGTAGGTCTGTTTAAAGAAAGATAATCTAGCCCTACGTTTAATAAAAAATCTAATCTTTTATTAATTTCTTTTATTATTTCTGATCCAATTATTTTATTTCTTTCACTAAGTTTTGGCTCTACAGAAGTAAACCAGTTTTTTAAATCGACTATATCTAAGCTACTTAAATCATCAATGTTTTTATTGTCAATAAAAAAATAACTTGACTCTTTGTTTAGCCTCGAACCATTACAAGTTTCACATTTAACATTATCCATAAATCCATTCGCCCATCTTTTGATTCTAGCGCTGTAAATTTCATTTGCTTGGTTTTCAATAAAAGGTATAACTCCTTCAAAATCTATTTCATATTTCCTGGTTAAACCCAATGATTTTGATTCGACAGAAAAGGATTCGTTTCCTCCAAACAAAATAATTTCTATTGCTTTTTTAGGAATCTTGCTAATAGGATCTTTAATACTAAAATTATATCGTTCAGAAATTGTTTCTATTTGTTTAAAAATCCAGCTACTCTTATAATTACCTAAAGGCACAAGTCCACCACTATAGATTGAAATACTTTTATCTGGTATAACTAAATCAATATTTACTTTATTTAATTTTCCCAAACCATTACATTTTTTGCACATTCCTTTGGGAGAATTAAACGAAAATGAATTAGGTTCAGGTTTTTCATAAGATATTCCAGTTGAAGGACAAATTAAACTTCTACTGTAATACGTATTAGAATTGTCTTCTTCGTTAACAATTAACAATGAATTGTTTCCATGATACATCGCAGTAATTAAACTATCTTTTAATCTCTTTTTAGATGTTTCGTTATTTTTTAATATTATTCTATCTATAACAATTTCTATATCATGTATCTTATACCTGTCTAATTTCAAGTTTGGTTTTAATTCCGTAATAACACCATCTATTCTAGCTTTTAAAAAACCCTGTTTTTGAATAGAAGAAAAAAGTTCCCTGTAATGGCCCTTTCTTGCCTTTACAACAGGGGATAGAATAGTAATTTTTTTTTCTTTAAAATTATTAAAAACTAAGTCAATAATTTCGTCATCAGTGTAACTGATCATTTTTTCGTTTGAATTATAACTGAACGCTTCACCCACTCGGGAATAAAACAATCTTAAATAATCATATATCTCGGTTATAGTTCCAACAGTTGATCTTGGATTTTTTGATGTTGTTTTTTGCTCAATTGCTATTACTGGAGATAGTCCATCAATCTTATCAACATCAGGCCTCTCTAATCCTCCAATAAACTGCCTTGCATAGGCTGAAAAAGTTTCAATATATCTTCTTTGTCCCTCAGCATAAATAGTGTCAAATGCCAAAGATGATTTTCCACTTCCAGAAATACCTGTAATAACAACAAATTTGTTTCTAGGAATATTTACATCAATATTCTTTAAGTTATGTACTCTTGCGCCTTGTACTAAAATGTTATTACTCATTTAAAAAATCAAGGTTGCAAATTACGATAATATCTGTAATTTTTAGAAGAAGTTTTGTTTAATATCCAATACTTTTATCATCACCTCTTTTATCTTCTCCACCATAAAATATTTTGTTTTCGTCAATGTATATTGCATCCACTCGACCAATAGTGGAATAATTGGAATTCATTATATATCCTTTTTTAACTAAATTATCTCTAACTTTTTCTGAAAATATATTTTTTTCATAAAATATTATGTCTGGAAGCCATGTGTGATGGAATCTGGAAGCATCAACAGATTGTTGCATATTAAAGTCAAATTCATAAAAATTAATTAATGTTTGTAACACTGAAGTTATAATTGTTGGACCTCCAGGACTTCCCAATACCATTGAAAGATTTCCGTTTAATTCTACAATTGATGGTGTCATAGAGCTCAACATACGTTTTTCGGGTTCAATTGAATTAGTTTTTCCACCAATTAACCCATACATGTTGGGAGAACCTGGTTTAATAGAAAAATCATCCATTTCATTATTTAAAAAAAATCCAAGTTCTGGCGATATGAGTTTTGACCCATAATTACCGTTTAAAGTTGTAGTAACTGAAACTGCATTTCCAAATTTATCTACAATTGAATAATGAGTAGTTTCATTACTTTCATTAATTAATAATTCACCAGGACTAATATTTTCAGAGGGCTGAGCTTTGTCGAAACTAAATAAATTAAATCTTGACTTTAAATAGTCTTTATCTAACAATTCATTTATTGGAATATAATTAAAATCAGGATCCCCTAAATATTTACTCCTATCAGAAAAAGACAGTTTTTCTGCTTCAACTAATAATTGAATATATTTTTCACTGTTATGTCCTAATTCATTTAAATCATAATTTTCAATCATTTGTAAAATCTGACCTAAAACAATACCACCACTTGATGGAGGTCCCATTGTAATAATATTTAGATTTTTATATTTTAATTCCAGTGATTCTCTCCAGACAGGCTTATATAATGCAAAGTCTTCTTTAGTGATAATCCCACCCTTTTCAATTATGTATGAAGACAATGTGTTGGCAATTTCTCCTTTGTAAAATTCATCAGCACCATTATTTGAAATTGCAGTAAGGGTTTTAGCTAAAGATTTATTTATAAATAAATCATCTTTTTTAAAAGTCTTGTTAAACAAATCTATAGAATCATTTAATTTCAGTATCAAATCTTTATAATTATTGATAGTATTTACTTGATTTGAAGTTAGTTTATAACCATTATTAGCTAAATCAATTGCTGGTTGGAATAATTCTTTAATTGGAATAGATCCAAATTTATCATGGATCTCAAATAGTCCTGCTATAGTTCCTGGAACTCCAATAGCAAGAGCTCCGTTCTGACTTAATCCTTTGATCACTTGATTGTTGTCATCTAAATACATATCTACTTTAGAATTAATTGGTGCTTTCTCTCTATAATCAAGAGTTCCATTTTTGCCATCTGACAATCTGTAAACCATAAAGCCTCCACCACCCAAATTACCAGCGTTTGGATAAACAACGGCAAGGGCTAAATCTGTAGCTATCATAGCGTCAAATGCATTTCCTCCTCTTTTAAGTATATCGATACCTGCTTTTGAAGCTTCATGTTTCGCTGAAACAACCATCCCGCTTCTATAATTATTATCACAAGAAATCAATTGAACAATAAGCAATAAATAGAAAAGAGAATTTTTCAACATAATTGTAAATGTTTTATATAAAACTAATATAAAATATTAATCTAGTTGTATCTTTGAAGCATGACATTAATTAAATCAATTTCAGGAATTAGAGGAACAATTGGGGGTAAATTTGGAGATAATCTTACTCCAATTGAGGCGGTAAATTTTGGTTGTGCATACGGACAATGGATTTTAAACAGAAATCCTAATAAAAAACCAACTGTGGTTATTGGTAGAGATGCAAGAATTTCCGGTCAAATGATTCAAAATTTTGTTCAAAATTCTTTAATATCACTTGGAATTAATGTAATCGATTTAGACTTGTCAACAACTCCAACAGTTGAATTAATGGTAAAAGAATATAATGCTGATGGAGGAATAATTATAACTGCAAGTCATAATCCAACTGAGTGGAATGCGTTAAAATTATTAGATGAAAACGGAGAGTTTTTAAATTCGGTTGAAGGAAAAAAAATTATTGATATTTCTGAATCAAAAAAATTTATTTTTTCAAATGTTCATGAGTTAGGTAAGATTTATAAGTCTAATGATTCAATGAAAAAACACATAGAATGTGTTCTAAATTTGAATTTAGTTGATGTAGAAAAAATTAAATCAAAAAAAATTAAAGTAGTAGTAGATGCTGTAAATTCTACTGGAGGATTAATTGTTCCTGATTTTTTAGAAGAATTAAACATTGAAGTTATCAAACTTTATTGTGAGCCAAATGGAGATTTTCCACATAATCCTGAACCATTAAAAAAAAATCTAACAGAACTGTCAAAAAAGGTTATTGAATGTAATGCTGATCTAGGTATTGCTGTAGATCCTGATGTAGACAGGTTAGTTTTTGTATGTGAAGATGGTGAATTATTTGGAGAAGAAAATACTCTTGTTGCTTGTGCTGACTACGTACTTTCTAAAACACCGGGTTCAACTGTGTCTAATTTGTCTTCATCACGAGCTCTAAATGATATTACCAAAAAACATAATCAAGTTCATTACTACAGTGCAGTTGGTGAAGTTAACGTTGTGGATAAAATGAAGAAATGTAAAGCAGTAATAGGAGGAGAGGGAAATGGGGGAGTAATATATCCTAAAAGTCATTATGGTAGGGACTCTATTGTTGGAATAGGTTTATTTCTATCATTGTATGTTGAGCGCGGATTAATTGCTAGTAAGTTGCTTGAAACATATCCTAAATACTTTATGGTTAAAGAAAAAATAAATCTTTCTCCATCATTAGATGTTGATAATATTTTAGGACAAATTGCTGAAAAATATAAGAACGAAAATATTGATTTAGTAGATGGAGTAAGAATTGATTTTAAAGACAGCTGGGTACAATTAAGAAAATCTAATACAGAACCTATAATTAGAATTTATAGTGAAGCTAAGAGTAACGATAAAGCTTCAGAGTTAATTAAAGAAATTGAAATTTTAATTAAGAATATAATTAGTTAATCTTTTGGCGCTTTATCCTTGTGTTTAAACCTGTTGTGTGTCCAATAATAGTATTCCGGAATTTCTCTTATTTGCTTCTCAAGCATATTTAAGTATATATCTGTAATCTGATAGTCTTCATACTCATTTGGAAATTCAGAAATTAATTCAACAACTACCTTATAATACCCTCTTTTTACTTTTACTACTTTCCCAAAAACAACAGGAATGTCATGCTGTTTAGCAATTCTTTCTGACCCAGTAAAAACTGGAACTTTAATTCCTAAAAACTCCTTCCAATAGGTTACTGACCTAATTTGAGCTGATTGATCAGCTGCCATTCCATATAAAAATAACTTGTTTTCTTTAAGTTGTTTTTTAATGTATGATCCCGCTTCATATCTTGAAATCAATTTTGAACCGTGTCTTAATCTAAATTTTTTTATCAATACTTCTAGACTTTTATTTGATAGAGGAGTATAAACTGCAAAAGGAAGCTGAGGGACATGATAATTAATAGACAAAAACCATTCAAAACCACCGTAATGAGATGTCATAAACATCACACTTTTATTCTTTTTCTCTAAATCATAAAAAATCTCAGGATTCTCGATATAAAATCTTTTTTTCATCTCCTTAGGAGATATTGAATAAAATTTTAACATTTCAAAAAATACATCAGTAAAATGTTTATAAAATTCTTTTTCAATTCTAATTAAATCATTATTTGATTTTGCAACTTTTGATAATTCAAGATTTTTTCTTACTATTTTTCTTCGAAAACCAATAATATAATAAGACAGATAAAAAATTAAATCTGAAATAAAATACAATACTTTGAAGGGCAGAATTGATATAAATAAAAGTAAAGGGTAAATAAAAAATCTTGTTATTAAATTCATTATTGCAAATCTATTATATTATTATCATAATTAATTGATTATAATTAAATTCATATAAGAATGTTTTTATATATTTAAAATTAAAAAAAACAATTATGAAAAAATTTACAACTTTATTATTAATATTCTTTGCATTAAGCATTTATTCTCAAGAAAGAACCCATTGGCAAGCATATTCATTCTCAATAGATAGCTCAGATGAAGAAACGGTAGTTTCTTTACTTGATAAGCAATTCTCTTCAAACAAAACTGAAGGAGTTACATCATATCTGTACAGTGTTATGTTTTCAGATTCAGAATTTGATGCGACTCACCAAGTTATTTTTACTGGAAATGCTGATGCATTAAATAAGATGTGGTCTTCAGGCCCTAATTTAGAAACTCAATTATTTTTTAGTAAAATGAATAATTATTTTAAAGAGGGTGGAAGTTCTGGAAATGGAACTACTGTTTTAAATTTTAATTCAGAAACCGTATTTCCATTTCAAGTGGTTTCAATTATTAATTCAAAATCTTGGTCAAGTCGTGATATTATGAGAAGTACTATGAAAAGCTTAAACGAAAAATATCCAAGAAAAGATAGAGGAACAATTCACGGAAACATTAGAAGTGGTGTTCATCCAGAGGGAACTCATTACTTTGTTGCTGGATATAAGTCATATGGTGATTTATTAGAATCAGATAGAGATTTTAGAATCAGCAATCCTAATTACATGAAAGACAGACTTAAAATGAATAAGGATGTTGATTGGAATACTTTCAAAACTGTAAGAAAATTCACAAGAGTTCTTGTGAAAAAGTGGTAATAATTAAATTATTATAAAAAATTAACCCAGAATATATTCTGGGGTTTTTTTTATATACTTTTGAAAAATGCTTTTTATCATTATTATAATTACTTGTATATTTTCAATAAAAGGGTTCAAAAATTTAACTTTTTTTAATAAATATAAATTTCAAATCCAGTCAATCAACAAAGGAGAAAAATATCGAATGTGGTCTTCTGCATTTTTACATGCTGATTACAGTCACTTATTTTTTAACTTATTTACTTTATGGGTTTTTTCTGGGGCTATACTTATGAAACTTGGAGGACTCTATTATTTAATTATTTACTTATTGAGTCTTTATTTTGGTAATTTATTTACATTAAAACAACATAAAAATCAAATTTTATATTCTGCTGTAGGAGCAAGTGGGGCTGTAACTGGAATTGTTTATTCATCTATATTATTATTTCCAGAAATGAAACTAGCTTTAATATTCTTTCCAATACCGTTACCATCCTATGTTTTTGGATTATGCTACATTTTATATTCAATATACGGAATGAAAAAAAACACTGGAAACATTGGACATTCAGCACACTTAGGAGGAGCTATAGCCGGAATGATTATTACGATACTCATTCAGCCATCTATTTTAGCAAATCAAACTTGGTTAGTGTTTTTATTACTAACTCCATTTATTATACTTTATTACGATAAAAAAAACAGTTTATTTTAATTGCTTGGCAATCATTGCAGCTAGATCATTTCCCTTAACATCAATCCCAATTATATTTTTGGATTCGTCTAACACAAAAGTTGTGGGCATTTGAATAACCTTATACAGTTTAGCTATTGGCTCTCCCCAAAATTTTAAATTTGAAATATGAACCCAATCCTTAATATTATCATTTTCTATTGCATTAACCCATGATTCCATGTCTCTGTCAAGTGAAATTCCAACAATTTGAAACTCACTGTCAGAATACTTAGATTTTAAATCAACCAAGCTAGGATTTTCAACTCTACAAGGGGCACACCAAGAAGCCCAAAAATCTAATAATATCACTTTAGACTTAACATCACTTAGAGATACAGGTTCAGCAAACAAACCTGGCCCTGTAAAATCAGGAGCTAAACTTCCAACAGAGGGAGTATCATTATTTTTTTTCATCTCTTCTATTTTATTTTTAATTTCTGTAGAAGATTTTGTGCTTTTAATTATGTCTGTAAATCGGGAAAAATATGATTCAATAATATCAAGATCAATCTCTTTATTCATAAGCATTCTCTGAAGGATAAGAGATGATAAATAAGAATCATTATTTTCTACAATAAAACTTTCCTCATATTTTCTTAACTTATCTTTCAATGACTCAAATTGACTGTTCAGATCACTCATAAGAAGAGTATCACTCGCAAAATTAGCATTTCTCATTTCAGATTGAACCTTGTTTAATTCAATATAAAAATCTTTAGTTTTTAGTTTGTATGTACTAAAGTCATCATTTGATTTAGTTCCCAACACTCTGGAAGTTCTTAAACTGTCTTTATACACTTTAACATTTATAGTTCCAGGTTCAATAACTACAGGAAGGTTTTCTCTTTGCTTGTCAAAAACCACGTAGTGCATTTCTGGGACAGATATTGAATCTGTGAATGAAAACTTACCTTCAAAAACTTTAGTTGAATCTACAACAACCGGCAAATTACTTTCACCAAGTTTTACCAAAAAAACATTTAAATCTTCATCATGATTTGTTTCAGCATTTATAGTAAAGGTATTATTTGAACAACCGTATGAGATAAATAGAATTAATAATAAATAAATATATTTTTTCATTGGAGTTTGAATAAAATTTAACTTTGACAAATATAATATTTAAATATTGATAGCTATCAATGAAAGTTATAAGTGAAATTGTTAATGAAATTAAGTTAATTACGGGTGATAAACATGTAATAACTAGCAAATGGGGAAAAGAACCGTTTAGCAAGGGTTGGAGATATGGAGAGGGTGAAACATTAGCTGTTGTTAAACCAGGTACACTATTAGATATTTGGAAAATTTTACAGAAATGTATTGAATATGACGTTATTGTAATAATGCAAGCTGCTAATACTGGTTTAACTGGAGGTTCAACTCCTTTTGGAAAGGGTTACGATAGATCAATTATAATTATAAATACATTAAGAATAAAATCTATTCATGTTATTGAAAATGGCAAACAAATTATTGCTCTTCCTGGAAGTAGTTTATATGATTTAGAAAATAAACTTAAACCATTTAAAAAAGAACCACATTCTGTTATTGGTTCAACTTCAATTGGAGCTTCTATTGTAGGAGGGGTTTGCAATAATTCAGGTGGATCTTTAGTTCACAGAGGACCAGCCTATACTGAATTAGCATTATATGCAAAAGTTAATAAGGATGGTAAGCTAGAATTAATTAACGAGTTAGATATAAATCTAGGTTCTAGTCCTGAGGAGATTTTATTTAATTTAGAAAACAAAAATTACAGTGATTCAGATATTTTAAAATCTAAAAAGTTAGGTTCAGATGATAAATACTCTGAAATAGTTAGAGGAGTTGACCAAAGCACTCCAGCTCGTTTTAATGCAGATAAAAGATTATTACATTCTGCTTCTGGAAGTGCTGGTAAAATTGCTGTATTTGCGTTACGTTTAGATACATATGAAGCTCCGAAAAAAAGTAAAGTATTTTATGTCGGTTCTAACAATCAAGATGATTTTTGGAAAATAAGAAAAGATATTCTTGCCAATTTTAATGAACTTCCCAGACTTGGAGATTACATGCACAGGGATTGTTACGATGCTGCAAAAAAATACAGTAAGGACACATTTGTAGTAATTGAAAGACTTGGAACAAACTTTTTACCATCACTTTTTGAATTTAAAAGAATTGTGGACATCATAGCAGAGAAAGTTAAATTTCTCCCTGAAAAATTTTCTGATAAACTAATGCAGTTTTTAAGTAATTTTTGGCCTAATCATCTGCCTAAAAAAATGGAACTTTTTAGAAATCAATTTGAACATCATTGGATAATTGAAATGACCGACAAAGGTATTGATGAAGCTGAGGCTTATTTTAAAGATTTTTTCAAGAACAAAGAAGGTGATTTTTTTATATGTAATTCTAATGAAGGAAAAAAAGCAATGCTTCACAGATATGTTTCAGCTAGTGCAATTGGTAGATATCAAGCATTAAATAAAAAAAATATTGGAGAAATGATGTCTTTAGATATAGCATTTCCAAGAAATGAAAAAAACTGGTTAGAAACTCTACCAAAAAAAATTAATGATAAACTTGAATTAAAATTTTATTACGGTCATTTGTTTTGTCATGTATTTCATCATAATTATATTCTAAAAAAAGGGGTCGATGCTAATAAATTAAAAGAAGAATTGTTAAAAATTTATGACAGAAGAGGAGCACAATATCCTGCCGAACATAATGTAGGTCACGAATACAAAGCAATGCCTGTTCTTATTGAGTTTTATAAAAATTTAGATCCAACTAATTTTTTCAACCCTGGAATTGGGCAAACTAGTAAACTTAAAAATTGGAAATAACCTTTTATTAGCTAGTCTTTTTTATGAAATATTTTAAACCTATTTTTGTTTAAAATTTAATAATGGCTGGAAATTCATTTGGTAACATATTCAAACTAACAACATTTGGAGAATCTCATGGGCCAGCACTTGGTGGTGTTATTGATGGATGCCCACCTGGAATAAAACTTGATTTAGATTTTATTGAAAGTGAAATGCAAAGAAGAAAGCCAGGGCAATCTTCAATTGTTACTCAAAGAAAAGAAGAAGATTCTGTTCAATTTTACAGTGGAATATTTGAAGGAAAAACAACCGGAACGCCAATTGGTTTTTTAATTCATAATAAAGATCAGAAATCTAAAGATTATTCTCATATAAAAGACACGTATAGACCATCACATGCAGATTTTGTATATGATAAAAAATATGGTCACAGAGACTACAGAGGAGGAGGAAGAAGTTCGGCAAGAGAAACAGCCAGTAGAGTAGTAGCTGGAGCAATTGCTAAACAAATACTTGAAGGAATCGAAATAACTGCTCACGTATCCTCTGTTGGAGAAATTAAGGTTGATACTCACTATTCAAAATTAGATTTTTCTACCATTGAAAATAATCCTGTTAGATGTGCAGATCCAAAAACTGCTGTTGAAATGGAAAGTTTCATAAAACAAATTAGAAAGGAAGGTGATACAGTTGGAGGTGAGGTTAGTTGTGTCATTGAAAACTGTCCAATTGGTTTGGGTGAACCTGTATTTGATAAACTTCACGCTGAACTTGGTAAAGCCATGTTATCAATAAATGCAGTTAAAGGTTTTGAATACGGAAGTGGTTTTGATGGCTCAAAATTAAAAGGAAGTCAACATAATGATTCATTTAATTCTGACGGTAAAACAGAAACTAATAATTCTGGCGGAATTCAAGGCGGAATTAGTAATGGAATGGATATCTACTTCAATGTAGCATTTAAGCCTGTTGCAACTATTATGAAATCTCAAAAAACAATAGATTCCAATAATAATGAAGTAGAAATGAAAGGTAAAGGAAGGCACGACCCTTGTGTTGTTCCTAGAGCTGTGCCTATTGTGGAAGCTATGGCAGCTTTAGTATTAGTTGATTATTTACTTATTAACAAATTGTATAAATAGTTCAAAACGAACTATTAATTAATTTATATTTATACATATCTCATTATATATTTTAGGTTTTATAAAATTAAAAAAAACCTAACTAAAATATTTGTACCAACTAAATATAAAAACATTCTTCTTTTAAAACACCCAGAACCTAATTATTATACACCATTATTCAGACCCATAAAGAAAAAAAGGGTCAAACACTATATTTAAATTGTTAATATACAGTTGTTTAAGAGTGTTAAAATATATAACTACTATTAAGTATTTTGATTGCTTTAATAATTGATTTAGATTTAACAAAAACTTTTATAATTCATGTTAAATAAAAAAAAAATAATCATTTCTATAATAATCGTTTTATTGTTTGGAGTTTTTTTAAATTATAATTCTGAACAAAATATAGATTATAATTCAGTTAGAGAATTACATAAAGATAATCTAAAAAAAAGCCCATTTAAGAGTACAAAAAAACTCAATAAAAAAGAGAGAAAGAAATTACAAATTCCTCCAAATGCATACAATGATCGTTTATGGGAACTGACAATGGATCCGATTCTTGGTAGACCTAGCACTGAAAATATTTTTTTAATTCAAGAGGAATTAAACAAAATATCAAAAATCAAAAAACCAGGTGTTCCTGGTGAAAACCCTGATATGGCTTGGGTTCCAAGAGGACCAACTAACATAGCAGGCAGAACAAATGGGATGATGTTTGATCCAAACGACAGTACTAATAAAAAAGTTTTTGCTGGTGGAGTTAGTGGAGGAATTTTTGTAAATGAAAATATCGAAGATGCTGAATCTGAATGGAAAATGGTTGAAGGAGTTCCTAAAAACCTACCCATTTCTGTTCTAACCTATGATCCTAATAATTTCAATATTTTCTATGCTGGAACTGGAGAAATATACACTGGTGGTGATGCTATTGGTAATGGACTTTGGAGATCTATAGATGCAGGGCTTACTTGGCAAAATATATTTGGAGGAAGTTCTGATTCTGAACAGGTTTTTAGAGGCCAAATAAACGAGATTAGCATTGTTAGTCAAAATAATTTTGATCCAATCAATTTTTTACAAGCTTCGTTCGGCCCGAATCTTCCGGGACCCCCGATGGAATATTTAAGTGAGGAAATAGTAATTGCAAACCCGTTAGATGGTTGTTCAACTTTATCTAATTCAGAAAAAATTAAAGATAAAATTGTATTAATTGAAAATGGTTCACTTGATGGAAGTGACTGTGATTATCTAAAAAAAGTGATTGAGGGTCAAACAGCTGGTGCTAAGGCTGTGGTAGTATATAATAAAAATACGGGTGATTCAGGCTGGACAGATGATTTGATAACAATGAATGCAAATGATGGGGATACTTCTGCGGTAAACATTTCATCCATATTTATAAAAGCTTCAGCGGGCAAGAAAATAAAAGAACTTATTGAAAATGAAAAAACAACTATAAAAATCTCTAAAAAAACTAATATTGCTAATTCTAATTCCACAATTGTCCCAGGAATGTTTTTTATTAATGATGTTGTTGTGCGTGATAACCAAGGAACGTCAGAAATTTATGTGTCAGCTGGATCTAGATTATGGGATATTGGGGGAAATCAAAGTACGATTTTAGGATCTGGACACGATGCTGTTTACAAATCAATTGATGGAGTAAATTGGTCTAAATAGAATTATACCATCCAATAGACAATGATAATGACATTCATAATCTTGCTGTTGTTCCGATGGATTTAGAATTAGATAATGATAACAGATTGTGGGCATCTTCTACTATAAGTCCTCAATATAGGTTAACTGGAGACCAGTGGGGTGGTAATCCACCCAAAGGTGGAGGTAAAATCTACAGATTCAATGAAGAAGGAAATTCAGCAACATTCATTAATTCTATCAAAGTTGATGTATCACTTCAAGCTGGTAATACAACCATGCAGGGGAGAAGAACCGAGATGACATTTACAGCCGATAATCAACTTATTGTTTTGTGTATTGCACCTGAAGCTAGCGGAGGATATTGGAGACTAGTTCCAAGATTATATAAAGGTTCAGTTGAAAATTGGATTTCAGGAAACTACGATGAGTTATCGAAACCAATTGATCAAGATGATGGTATTGAAGATTACGATTTTGCAAGAGGACAAGGATACTATAGTGTTTCACTTGCAGCGCATCCAACAAATAAAAACAAGGTTTATGTTGGGGGAATCAATCTTTTTTCCTCTAATCAAGGTGGTAAAGACTGGGGACAATTGACTCATTCTAGAGGAAGATATGCGCAATATCTCCATGCTGATCAACATTCAGTTATTTTTAATAAAAAAGATCCCAGCAAAATCCTTATTGGTAACGACGGCGGAATTGGATATAAAACAGTTGGAGATTTATTGCCAAGAAACAATAAATTTCATACTGCACAATATTATACAGTAGCTGTAGCACCGCTCGGAATGTTTGACGACTATACTACTATCGTTTCTGGATTTGATAAATTAGTTGGATCGTGGGATTCAACAACAGAACAAACTGTTTATACTAAAGAAACAACTATTAATGGACATACGGATGTCTTTGCAGGAGGTATGCAAGATAACGGTACTTCTATACAAGCAGATAATAATAATGGTTTTTCTGAGGGGAATGATTTTGGATCAGGTGACGGAGCTGGAACAATGTTTTCACAAAATAAAAATAACAAGTATATAGTATACAATTATGTTTACAACAATTCCGTTAGAGTTTTAAACATGAATAACCCCGGAAATGACGGTAGAAGTAGATGGTGGAGAATATCATCAAATGATGATAATGAAGGTGATTTTATTAATAAACAAGCTTTAGATTCAAATTTTGGAATAATTTATTCAAATGCTGGTTCTGGAAAAGTTAGAGCCTATTACAACTGGGATGATTTTGCTCCTGGATCACAAGGTGAAATAAAAGATACATACCTAATTAATAATCTAGGATCAAATATCTCCGCTTTAACAGTATCTCCATTTGAAATACAGTCTTCTACTTTATATGTAGGAAATGACAACGGTGCATTATGGAAAATAACAAATGCTCAAAATCCTACCACCCAAACGAAAGAACAAATAAGATGGGATGAGTTTTCAGGTAGTATATCTGATATTGAATTTGGAGAAGATGAAAAACACATTTTCGTAACTTTTTATAATTATGGTGTTGAAAGTATTTTTTACAGTAGTGATGGTGGGGAAAATTGGTCAAAAAAAGAGGGCAATCTTCCAGATCTACCAGTTTATAATATTTTACAAAGTCCATTAGATAAAGATGAAGTTATAATTGGGACTGAATTAGGAGTTTGGTTTACAAATAATTTTAGTGCTGAAAATCCATCATGGAATCAAGCAAATTCCGGGATGAAAGATGTAAGAGTTACTGACATGGATTTAAGAAAGGGAGATAATAAAGTTTTTATATCTACCTATGGTCTTGGAATTTTTTCAGGATTTTTTCAAGATTCAGAGCCTACATTTACAATGAATTCAACTACAAAATCTTTAGAAATTTTAGTTGGAGAAAAAAAGAGTTTCGATGTTGATTATAAAGTTTATAATAATTTTAACGAAGAAATTGTATTTTCTCTTGAGGGTGCACCTGAAAATTCTAATATCATCTATGATCCAAAAAAGAAATTAGTTGTTAATAGTGATGGTAAATTAAAAGTAGAATTAAAAATAGATCAAAACTCAGATGTTGGTAGTTATAGTTTAAAACTTAAAGCAGTTTCAACCAGCAAATCAAGAGAATTAAAAATTGATTTAAAAGTAACATCAGATAGTGATAATGATGGTATTTTATATGAAATGGACAATTGTCCAAATACAGCTAATGCTGATCAAGCCGATATGGATGGTGATGGAGTAGGTGATGTATGTGACGATGATATTGATGGTGATGGAATTCTAAATGCAGATGATAATTGCCCAGACACTCCAGAAGGCACAACAGTTGATGTTAACGGTTGCCCGATTTTTACCCTGCCATTAGATAACAACAAAGTCTGGGTTACTAGTGCGAGTTGTATTGGTACTACTGACGGCTCGATAGGGATTAGTGTTGAGGATGACAGTTATAACTACACAGTTACTGTAACAGGCCAAGACGATCCTATTTCTTTAGGCGCAGAGACAAAGACTGCTTCAGTGACTGGTCTTGGGACAGGTACTTACACGGTTTGCTTTAAAGTTGACGGTCAAGATGCCTACGAGCAGTGTTTTGAAGTTAATATTGGCGAACCTAAAGCCTTAAGCGCGTTTATAGATGTTGATAACGACAACAGAACTACTAGCATACAGTTAAGCGGATCTTCATCTTACAACGTTGAAGTAAACGGTCAGCGTTATGATGTGAAGGGAGATAAGTTCACAACTAATCTTCCAACAGGGCTTAGTATAATTAAGATCAGCACAGACTTAGACTGTCAAGGTATAATAGAAAGAGAGATCTTTATCTCAGAAGATATATTGTATTATCCCAACCCAACACCTGGAGATGTTAATGTGTATGTAAATGGTGAAGATAGTAAGGTAACAATGAGCGTGTTTAGCTCAAAAGGAGATCTAATCTTTACAAGAGAACAAGAGATACAATCCACAAGAAAAACAGATTTAGATCTGGGTGGTGTTCCAGCAGGTACTTACTTAGTAACCTTGGACGGACCAACAGTTAGAAAAACATTTAAAATAGTAAAACGATGAGAAACCAGATATTAAAATACTTTAGTTTTATGTTTACATTACTTCTTTTAAGCTGCGGCGGAGGCGGAGGAGATGACGGCGGCGGCGGAGGAGGTGGTCCAGTGGATCCACCACCACCAACACCACCAGGCAAGTCTACTTTAGTAGCTCCAGCAAACAACAAGACTTGTGAGACGGGAACTAGTGTGTCGGATACCCAGAGTACGGTAGCTTTTAGTTGGAACGCTTCAGCCAGTACCAATACTTATGATGTTAGAATTACTAATCTAAACACAAGTGTTGCTACAAACAAAAACGGAGTGTCTGCAACAAGCACAACAGCTACACTTGATAAAGGCGTGCCTTACTCATGGAAAGTGACTTCAAAAAACACAAGTAGTACAAGTACAACAGCAAGTGATACGTGGAAGTTTTACTTAGCAGGCGATGGTGTTGTTAATTATGCACCGTTCCCAGCAGAGCTTAAAACTCCAGCGTCTGGGTCAACTGTCACGCTTAGTGATGGTAAAGCTACATTTACTTGGGAAGGAACAGATCCAGATAGTGGAGATACGCTTAGTTACACGGTCTATGTAGACAAGGTAGATGGTAAACAAACACCAACATCGGCTTTATCAAACTTGTCAGCTCAAACTGCTGATGTGGAACTAGATGCAGCTACTACGTATTACTGGAGAGTGAAATCATCAGACGGAACTAACGCGAGTTACTCCATTGTTTACTCGTTTAAAACGCAGTAGAGTTATAATTAAAATGTCTAAATTTGAGCTTTATATAAACTCCTGTTGTATGAAGCTAATTAGATTGTTCTTTTTGTGTCTGATCATCGTTAGTTGTTCAAATAATAATAAAAAAGTTAAAATAAATTATACTGTAGATTATTCGGAATTAGATAATTTTATTAAAGATTCCTTACCCATCACACTAGAACTGGATAGTCTTCATTATGAAACTTTTAATAAATGGAAAGATATTTCATTAATTAATTCAGTTAAAAAAATCCCGTTTGTTGATTCTCGACAATTAAGTTTTCCTATCAATTTATTAAAAACAGATATCCTGAAAATTATAGACACTAATGTTCCTTTTGAATTAGACCACCCTCAAATTATAGGTCGCTTTAGAGTTTTAAAAACAGATATTTTAAAAATAGATATAGATAATTTATCCATTGAAAATTATAAAATTTTTCAAAAACATTTGAGTGACATTATACTTTCATATAATGCTTTTGTAAACACGATGAATTTGGAAGTTAATAAAGATAAAAGTGTAAATTTTACTGAAGACTAAAATCTGAAAATTTATAATCATAGCCCAGTTCATCTTGAATTTTTTTGTCGTTTACTTCTTTGTTTATTTCAGTTTTTTTATTCGAAAAATTTAATCTATTAATTTTTTTAATATCACATAAGGTATTGTAGTACTCTTTTTTTGATGGATGAAAGGGAGCTACAGCAGAATAAGTTTTACCCCATTTTTCTTTATTAATTATGGCATTTATAATGCCAATACAATCTTTAAGATGAATATAATTAATTGGTGCATCTGAATTTAATATTTCCTCTTTTTGTATTAAATATTTGAGAGGATTTCTCCCCCCTCCAATTAACCCTCCAAATCTTAATATCGTATTATTTTCATTTTTGATAATATTTTCAGTTTTTAAAATTTCTTTTCCGTTTTCACTATCAGGGAGAGCAATTGTATTTGAATCAATTTTTCCTTGCATAGATCCATATACTGATGTGCTACTAATAAATAATATGTTTTTTACTTTATTAGCTTGTTTAACAAGTTCTTTGATTTTTTCACTGTAATTAGAATTAGCATCTTTTCTAATCTTAGGCGGAATATTTACAATAAGAATATCTAATTCGTAAAGAAATGATTCAAAAGAGTTTGAAATAGAATTTTCAGCTACATCAATTAAATAAGCATCTATTCCTTCGTTTTTTAATATTTCAAGTTTTTCTTTAGTTGTGGTGGAGCCTTTTACTTTATAATTATTTGAAACAAATTCCTTAGCCAAGGGAAGACCAAGCCAACCGCACCCAATAATTCCAATTTTATTTTGACTCATTTAGTTTTTGAAGTTGTAAATCAATTTCTTCATCCTCAATTTTTCTAAAAATTAGTTCTCCTTTATTTATTTTAGAAAGTACTATTGGATTCTCTTTAGAAATTGAATTCCAATCTATACTTTTTAAATTTAAAATATTTCTAAGTTTTATTGCGGTATTTGGCAAGAACGGTTCACATATAATACTTAACACACCTGAGAGTTGTAATGCAATATTCATAATTGTTTTTACTCTTTCAAAATCATCTGTTTTTATAAGTTTCCAAGGCTCTTCATCAGCTAAATATTTATTACCTAGTCTAGCTAAATCTATTAAAGTATTTACAGCTTCTCTAAATTTATAAGTCTCTATTAATTCTCCAATTTTCTTAGGATAGTTGTAAATTTCATCAAGAACTTTTTCATCCACTTCATTTAATAAATTTAAATCTGGACAATTTCCATCATAGTATTTATGAGTTAAAACAACTACACGATTTATAAAGTTTCCAAAAATTGCAACCAGTTCGTTATTATTTTTAGCCTGAAAGTCTTTCCAAGTAAAATCATTGTCTTTATTTTCAGGAGCATTAGATGTTAAAGTATATCTTAAAGTGTCTTGCATATTAGGGAACTCGACAAGATATTCGTGAAGCCATATTGCCCAGTTTTTAGAGGTAGATATTTTTTTACCTTCTAAATTCAAAAATTCATTTGCAGGCACATTTTTTGGCAAAATAAATTCTTCTGATGCTTTTAGAATAGCTGGAAAAATTATACAGTGGAAAACAATATTATCTTTTCCTATAAAATGAACAAGTTCAGTTTTTGAATCTTTCCAATAAGGCTCCCAGTTTTTATTATTGGAAAGAGCCCACTCCTTTGTGGCAGAAATATATCCAATTGGTGCGTCAAACCATACATATAATACTTTATCATTGGCTCCGTCTAATGGAACTGGAATTCCCCAGTCTAAATCCCTTGTAATAGCTCTTGGTTTTAATCCTTCGTTAATCCAGGATTTAACTTGTCCAAACACATTAGTTTTCCAGGTTTTTTCATTATCAACAAGAAACCATTTTTTTAAAAATGACTCAAAATTATTTAATGGAAGAAACCAATGTTTAGTTTTTTTAAAAATCGGCTTATTTCCACTTAATTTAGATTTAGGATTTATTAAATCTGTTGCATTTAAACTCGATCCACAGCTTTCACATTGATCTCCATACGCTTCTTTATAACCACATTTAGGGCATTCCCCCTCAATAAATCTATCGGCTAAAAATTGATTTTCTTTTTCGTCATAAAGCTGTTCAGATTCTTTTTCAACAAAGATGTTTTTTTGATTGAGTTTTTTGAAAAAATCAGAAGCCGTCTCATGATGAATTTTTGAAGATGTTCTTGAGTAATTATCAAATGAAATTCCAAATTCTAAAAAAGAATCTTTTATCATAAAATGATACTTATCAATAATTTCTTGCGGCGTAACGCCTTCTTTTTTAGCTCTTATTGGAATAGCAGCTCCATGCTCATCACTTCCGCAAATAAAGACAACATCATTTCCTTTTAATTTTAAATATCTAGAGTAAATATCAGCTGGTACATAAGCTCCCGCTAAGTGACCTATATGAATTGGACCATTTGCATATGGTAATGCGGCAGTAATTGTAAATCTCTTTTTATTCAAAATTTAATTTTTTATAAAAATAATCATTTATAATTTGTTCCTCAATTAAATTTAATCTGTTATTGACTCACTAATGTTATATATATAATTAAATGTTTTATTTGTAACAATTCAAAATGAATGTATATTTGTATTGTATATGAAAACAATATCTTCAGCAGTAGAGGATTATATAAAATCCAAGCCATTTTTAATTTCTGCTCTTTCGCAAGGAATAATTAATCTCACTTCATTGTCTAGAATAATTAAATCTGAAATTGAAGAATCTCTTAGAAAAGAGGTCAAATATGGAGCTATTGTAATGGCACTTAAAAGACTTTCTAGCGAATTAGAATTTCGAACTACTTTTAAAATTGTAAAAATTATTAAGGACATTGGTGATATTACCGTAAGATCATCCCTAATTGATTATAATTTTAAAGTCTCAGATACATTGTTAAGTAATCAAGCTAAACTATTAGCTAAAGTTGATAACAATGATGATTTTTATACTTCTTCACGAGGTGTAAACGAATGTAATATTGTTGTTAGCGGGAATTTATCTTTGCTTGTTGAAGAAGTTTTAAAGGATGAAATCTGTATTTCTAAACAATCAAATTTATCTTCAATCTCAATTAAATTACCAGCAGAAAATATTTCAATTCCTGGAGTTTATTATTTTGTTTTTCAAAGACTATCATGGGAAGGAATAAATATCTATGAGGTAATTTCAACATCCAATGAGTTTACTATATTAGTTAATGAAGAGCAGGTTGATAAAGCATTTAAAGTGATTAAAAATTTAAAAAATCTTTAAACATTTAATCGCTTTTTCAATAGAATCAATTTCTTGAAATACAAGTAAAAGTCTTTCTCCATTTGTCGATTTCTTTTCTTTTAATTGACATAAGTTTTGATTGTTTTGAATAGTTTGTAGAATCTTTCCAAATTCTCCAGAAGAGTAGAATTTATCTTCTTTGCTACTTATAAATTGACATATCATTTTTTCATTTTTCAATATCAATTTTTCAAACCCATTTTGAATTGCTAATAATTTAAGCTCTATGGTTTTTATCAAATCTACAGATTGACTTGGGAGCTTCCCAAATCTATCTTCAAGTTCAGTGGTGAATTTCATTAGCTCCTCAAGATTATATATTGCAGATAATTTTTGGTATTGATTCAGTCTTACTTTAACGTTATTAATGTAATTATCTGGAAATAATATTTCTAAATCTGTATCAATTTTAAAATTTGATAGCTTAAAGGAATCATTTGATTCATTTTCAAATAAATCTTCAAATTCTTTATTTTTAAGTTCTTCAACAGCTTCTCTCAGAATTTTCTGATATGTTTCAAATCCAATGTCATTTATAAATCCACTTTGTTCAGCCCCAAGAAGATCACCTGCTCCTCTTATCTCTAAATCTTTCATGGCTATATGAAATCCAGATCCAAGTTCAGTGTGTTGTTCAATGGCTTCAATTCTTTTTCTAGCTTCTTTTGTCATTGATAATAATGGAGCCGTAATAAAATAACAAAAGGCTTTTTTATTACTTCTTCCAACCCTTCCTCTCATTTGGTGCAAGTCACTTAACCCAAAATTTTGAGAATTATTAATAAATATGGTATTAGCATTAGGTACATCTAAACCACTTTCAATAATAGTAGTTGAGACTAAAACATCATATTTGCCTTCAATAAAATCAAGCATTGTTTTTTCTAATTTTTTTCCTTCTAGTCTACCATGTACAATAGCTATATCTGCAGAGGGAACAAGCCTTGAAATTAAGGCTCGAACTTCTTGAATATTCTCTATTCTATTGTGTACAAAAAAGACTTGACCTCCTCTGTTTATTTCAAAATTAACAGCATCTTTTATTATATCCTCATTAAAGGATATAACAGAGCTTTCAATCGGAAATCTGTTTTGAGGTGGAGAATTTATAATTGAAAGATCTCTTGCAGACATCAAGCTGTATTGTAGTGTTCTTGGAATTGGAGTAGCAGTAAGAGTTAGAACATCAATATTCTCTTTCATTGATCTAATTTTTTCCTTAACACTTACTCCGAATTTCTGTTCTTCATCAACAATTAATAAACCCAAATTTTTAAAATTTATTTTATTGTTTACTAGTTGATGAGTACCAATTATAATATCAATTTTACCTTCGTTTAACTCCTGAATTATTAAGTTTTTTTCTTTAGTTGTTCTAAATCTATTTAAATAGTCAACTGTAACAGGAAAATCTTTTAAACGGTTTGAAAATGTTTTAAAATGTTGAAAAGCTAGAACTGTTGTAGGTACTAAAACTGCTACTTGTTTATTATTATCGATTGCTTTAAAAGCAGCTCTTATTGCAATTTCAGTTTTACCAAATCCTACATCCCCACAGATTAATCTGTCCATAGGCTGAAGACTTTCCATATCTTTTTTTATATCTATTGTAGACTTTATTTGGTCAGGTGTATCCTCGTAAATAAATGAAGCCTCAAGTTCGTGTTGCATCGACGAATCGATTCCATATTGAAATCCTTTTTTTAGTTTTCTCTTAGCATAGGCTTCAATTAAGTTGAAAGCAACTTCTTTTACTCTTTTCTTAGCTTTTAGTTTAACTTTTTTCCAAGCTCCAGATCCAAGTTTGTATATTTTTGGTTTTGTTCCATCCTTGCCATTGTACTTACAGACCTTATGAATCAAATGAATACTTACATATAACGTATCACGCTCCCCATATGTCAATTTTATAGCTTCTTGAATTTTACCATTTACATCAATTTTTTTAAGTCCTCCAAATACTCCAACTCCATGATCAATATGGGTAACATAGTCTCCAATTTCAAGTTGTTTCAATTCGTTTAAATTGACTCTTTTTTTAGTTTCAAATCCTGACTTAATTTTAAACTTGTGATATCTCTCAAATATTTCATGATCACTGTAACATACTTCTTTTTGATCGTGATTGATAAAACCTTTGTAGATGGCTTTTTCAATTAAAATTGGATCGAAATCAATTTTATTTAATTCAAAGATGTCTTTGAATCTTTTTATTTGAGTTTTATTACTGCAAAATATTTTAACAGAATATTCTTTGTTGTAGTATTTAGATAAATTTTCAATAAGTAATTTAAATTTTTTATTAAAAGCTGGTTGTGGAGAAATATTAAATTGAGTGTTAATAGTATTATTGCCAATTTTATTAAGTTCAATAACACTTAATTTACTTATGTCTTGATTTAAAAGCTCTCCGCTGTAAAAAAGTTTATCTAAATTGATTTTATCATTACTATTGGATGTTACTTTTTCAAATGAATTTGATAAAGAATCTTTTAATAAATCAATATTTTCAGTTACAACGATTGAGTTGTCTTCAATAAACTTAAAAATATTTTCTCTTTCGTAGTCAATTTCTTTATTCTCTAAATCACCTAGAATTTCAATTGATTTTAATGTGTCATTTGAAATCTGAGTTTCGATATCAAAAGTTCTTATACTTTCAATTTCATCTCCAAAAAATTCAATTCTAAAAGGCTTATTGTTAGAGAAAGAAAAAACATCTACAATTCCTCCTCTTACAGAAAAATCACCAGGTTCTACAACAAAATCTTCTCTGTTAAACTCTAAATCAAAGAGTTTTTCATTAAAAGATTCTAATGAAATTAAATCACCTGTTTTAATTTTTAAAAACCTTTTTTTAATATCTTTTTTAATAATTATTTTCTCAAAAATTGCTTCGGGATATGTGACTATTAATTTTTTTAAAGTATTTGAACTTAGGTTTCTAATTAATTCTGTTCTTAAAAAAATACTTTGAGAGTTAGTTTTTTTAAAATCATTTTCTCTGTTATAACTGCTTGGAAAAAAATATAATTGTTTTTCATCAATTAGTCCCTCTAAATCATTAAAATGATATCCAGCCGATTCTTTATTTTCTAAAACCCAATAAATATTTTTATTTGAATTAGTAAACAAACTATTTATTAAAAAGGATTTGGAAGATCCGTGAAGGCCTTTTAAAAAAATATTTGTTTCAGAATTGTCAATAGAAGTTTGAAGTTTCTGAAGATTCAGAGACTTAATCTTTTTTGTAAAATGTGGAGAATTATCCCCTTTTTTCATTCTCACAAATATCATTAAAATTGTTATACTTTTTATCATTTATTGAATATTAAATTCATTAGTTTAACTTTGATTTATATTATGAATATTCAAATAAGAAAGGCAAAAAAAGATGACATGAAACATGTCATTAAATTAATAAGTGAATTAGCCGTTTTTGAAAGAGAACCAAACGCAGTAGTTATATCATCTGATGATTTAATCAAAGATGGGTTTGGAGATAGTCCATTATTTTCATGTTTTGTAGCTACAGTGAATGATGAAATTTCAGGAATGTGTTTAGGATATCCTAGGTACTCAACATGGAAGGGTCCAACTATGCATTTAGAAGATTTGATAGTAACAAAAAAAATGAGAGGTAAAGGAATTGGGTTCGCATTATTTGCTCATTTTATAAAATTTTCTCATTTAAAAAATGTTAGAAGAATAGAGTGGGCAGTTTTAGACTGGAATATTGATGCCATTAATTTTTACAAAAAAAACGGAGCTTATGTTTCAAAAGAATGGCAAATTGCACAAATGAATGAGGCTGCGATTCAAAATTTTATTATTAAAAAATGAGAATATACAAATTTGGTGGAGCCTCGGTAAAAGATGCTAATGGAGTAAAAAATTTAATTACCATATTAAATACTTTAGGATCTGAAAAGACTCTTATAGTTGTTTCTGCCATGGGCAAGACTACAAATTCTTTGGAGTTAGTAGTAAAAAACTACTTTGATAATAAAGAAGAGCTACAGTACTCCATAAACGAGGTTTTTACTTTTCACAATAAAATATTAAATGATTTATTTAATGACAACAAGCATAAAATATTTTCTGACGTTAAAGAAATTTTAGAAAATTTAAGGATTTTTTTAAAAAGAAATAAATCTCCTGACTATTCATTTGTTTATGATCAAGTTGTGATTTTTGGTGAAATTTTATCAACAAAAATTATAAATTCCTATTTAATTCATTCTAATATTAGATGTAATTGGTTAGATGCAAGAACATTAATTAAAACGGATTCAAAGTATAGAGATGCAAATCTAAATTGGGAGATTACTAAAAATTCAATATCAAACGGAGTCAACACTAAACTATTAAATATTACTCAGGGTTTCATAGCTAGTGATTCAAACAATTTTAGTACAACTCTTGGAAGAGAAGGGTCAGATTATACAGCTGCAATTTTTGCTTACTGTCTTAATGCAGAATCTGTTACAATTTGGAAAGATGTTCCCGGCGTTTTAAATGCCGACCCTAGAGTTTTTAAAAAGCCTCAATTATTAAATAAAATTTCTTACACAGAGGCTATAGAACTTGCTTTTTATGGCGCTTCCGTTATTCATCCAAAAACATTGCAACCATTACAGAAAAAAGAAATACCATTATATGTTAAATCATTTTTAAATCCCTCAGGAAATGGAACAGCAATTTCTAGAGGAACCAAAATAGATCCACTAATACCTTGTTTTATTGTTCAAAGAAACTTAAATCTGTTAAAACTCTCCTCTTTAGATTTTTCTTTTATTGTTGAGGATAATATTAGTGACATTTTTCAAATTTTACATGAAAATAAAATGAAGGTGGATTTGATACAAAATTCTGCTATTAGCTTTTCTGTGTGCGTATATGACAAATACTCTAGATTAAAGGAATTACTTTCTATATTGAAAGCCACCTTCAAAGTTGAATGCACAGAAAATGTTAGTTTATTTACAATCAGACATTTTAACGAAAATTCGTCTGATGAAATTTTGAAAAATAATAAACTTTTGTTAGAGCAAAGAACTAATGAAACATTACAATTAGTAGTTTCTTAGTTTATATATTTATTATAAAATTCTATAGAGAAGTTTTTTATTTCATCCCTACATTTGTCAAAATCGTTCTGTGGATTAATTGAATTTTTAATTTTTGAAGGGTCAAAAAAGTTTTTGTGAATTCTTAAAGCATTTTTTGAAGGAATATTAGGGCAGCTTTCGTTAGCATGATCACAAACAGTTATAATGTAATCAAAATTAATATTAGAGTACTCATTTACGTTATTTGAAGTATGTGAACTGATGTCAATATCATCTCTTAGCATAGTCTTTACAGCATTAGGATTTAATCCGTGTGTTTCTATACCAGCGCTGTAAATTGTACATTTATTTTTAGATAATTTGTTAAAATAACCATGGGCAATTTGACTTCTACATGAATTTCCCGTACATAGTATTAATATATTTTTCATTTATTAAATAAGATTTTTAATTTTTTCCAAGGCTACTTTTACAAGACCTATTTTACTTTCATGAGTCCATCCAGCAATATGAGGAGTTAATATTACATTACTAGAATTATTTAAATAGTTTAAACTAGATTGTTCATTTTCATTAATAGAAAGTTTTTCAAATGATTTTTTCTCAAACTCTATAACATCTAAACCAGCACCTAAAACTTTACCGCTTTTTAATTCCTTTATTAAATCATCAATTATTACACAATTTCCTCTAGAGGTGTTTATCAGCCAAAATGGTTTTGTACAAGACTTAATGAAATTTTTGTCAATTAGACCAATAGATTCCTTTGTAATTGAAGTATGAAGACTAATTATATCGGAATTATCCTTTAAGTGATTTAATGAAACTGGATTTGCATAATTATCTTTTTTAATTTTTTTAATATCATAGAAGATAGTATTAACGTCAAATCCATTTAATTTTTTAGCAAAACTTTTTCCTGTATTTCCGTAACCAATAAGTCCAACAGTTTTGTCTTTTAACTCAATCCCTCTGTTAGATTCTCTATTCCAAATTCCTTTCTGAACTTCTTTACTGCTGGAATTTATATTATTTAAAAGAGATAATAGCATTCCTAGAGCATGTTCTCCAACAGCATTAGAATTACCTTCAGGTGTTGAAATTATTTGTATTCCTTTTTGTTTAGCATAATCAACATCAATATTTTCTATTCCTGAACCAATTCTTGCAATGAATTTTAAATTTTTGCACTTATTAATAAAGTCCTTGTCAATTGATATTCTACTTCTTATAATAATCCCAAAATAATCATATAATTTTAAGTCTGATTTTAAACTATCAAAATCGAAATGATTCTCAAAACCAATTTTTTCTAATTCTTTTTCAAGAAAAGGATGGGTAGTATCTAAATGAAGTATTTTCATTTTTAGAATCCTAATATAATTTTTGCAATGTAGAAAAACAGAAAAATCCCAAAAATATCATTACTTGTTGTGATAAAAGGTCCAGTTGCAATAGCAGGATCAATACCTTTTTTATCTAAAAGTATTGGGATTGATGTGCCAATTAGTGCTGCAACAACAATAACACAAAGCATAGAAAGTGAAATAGTTATACTAAGTTCAATAGGAAGTTTAGTCGCAAAGCCAAATAAAATTGTTAAAATTCCTAAAATAATACCGTTTATTAAACTCAGCCCAAGTTCTTTTAGTAATCTATTTACTAAACTGCCTTTTACAATGTCATTTGCTAAACCTTGAACTATAATAGCTGAAGATTGTACTCCAACATTTCCCGCCATTGCGGCAATAAGTGGAGTAAAGAAAAATAGAGTTTTATAGCTAGGGTGGCTCATTACTTCTTCAAAACCTTCTAATATAAAAACACTGCCAAGTCCACCAACTAAACCTAGAAATAGCCAGGGTAATCTTGCTTTAGTAAGCTCAATGATTGAATCGTCTGCTTCAACATCACCTTGGACACCAGCTGCAAGTAAATAATCTTCTTCCGCTTCTTCTTTTATAAAGTCGACAATATCATCAATTGTTATTCTTCCCACTAATTGTTTTTTATTATCGATAACAGGAATAGCTTCAAGATCGTATTTAGACATTATTTTTGCCACCTCTTCTCCATCATCATAAACATTAACTGAATCAACTTTTGGAATATAAATGTCTTTAATTAAATTTTTAGCTGGAGAGGTTATTAAATCTTTTAATGATAATCTTCCAATTAATTTTTGTTTGTCATCAACAACGTAGATTGAATGAACTCTAGTAACATTTTCGCCTTGTTTTTTTATTTCTTTTAAACATTTCGTTACAGACCAATTTTCATTAGCTTGAACTAATTCTTTAGCCATTAACCCACCGGCAGAATCCTCCTCATATGACAACAGTTCTTTTAAATCATCCGCTAAATTATCGTCACTTATTTCAGAAATAACCTCTTCTTTTCTTTCATCCGAAAGTTCTCCTAAAATATCAGCAGCATCATCACTATCTAACTCTTCTATTTCATCAGCTATTTCTTTAACCGAAAGAGCTTTCAGTATTTTTTCTCTAACATCCTCATCAAGTTCAGTAAGAATTTCTGAAGTCTTTTCGCTATCAAATAATTTTATTAAATAAATTCCTTGCTGTTCATTTAGTTCATTAATGATCTCTGCCATATCGGCAAAATGGATGTCCTTTACAATCTTTTTAAGAGGGGTGTTTTTTTTTGCTGAAATAAGATCAGCAATTTTTTTTAAAAGTTTTTCGCTAAGTTGAAATGTTTCCATTTGCAATAATATTAGTTAGATGCACAAAATCATCAACACCTAAGGTTTCAGGACGCCTTCCAAAGATAACATCTTCTTTTATATTATTACTTAAATTAAAAACTTTTAGACTATTTCTTATTGTTTTTCTTCTTTGTTGAAATGAAGTTTTTACAATTTTAAAAAATAAATTTTCATCACAATTCAACTTTAGTTGAGTTTTTCTAGTTAGTTTAATTACTCCAGAATTCACTTTTGGAGGAGGAGTAAATTCAAAGGGATCTAATGAAAACATAAATTCTGTTTTAAAGTATGCTTGAACTAAAACAGAAATTATTCCATAAGTTTTAGACCCAGGTCCTTCACAGATTCTTTTAGCTACTTCTAATTGAAACATTCCAACCAACGTATGGACAATACTTCTATTTTCAATTGCTTTAAATATTATTTGCGAAGAAATATTGTAAGGAAAATTCCCAATTATTCCAATTGGGTTATTGAAATCATTTAATTCTAATTTTAAAAAATCTTCCTCAATTATAGAATCTTTTATTAAGGCATAGTTTTCTTTTAAATATGTTACAGATTCACTATCAATTTCTACGAAATACGACTTTTTATTTAAGCCGATAATATGCTGTGTTAGTATCCCCATTCCAGGACCAACTTCAATTATAGAATCTATGTTTTCGGAGTTAATGCAGTCGACAATTTGTTTAGCAATATCTGAACTATTTAAAAAATGTTGACCTAGTTTTTTTTTTGGTTTTACTAAATTATTATTCGGTTTAAATTTCTTCAAAACCTGTGTAATTTATTAATGCTTTAGGGATTTTAATAGAACTTTCATCTTGAAAATTTTCCAATATACAAGCAACTATTCTTGGAAGAGCTAACGAACTTCCATTTAATGTGTGTGCCAGGTTTTTAGTTCCATTATTATCAATTCTTAATTTTAGTCTATTTGATTGAAAAGTTTCAAAATTTGAAACCGAACTAACTTCAAGCCATTTTTTTTGTGCAGCTGAGTAAACTTCAAAATCGTAAGTTAAGCTAGAGGTAAAGCCAAGGTCACCTCCACAAAGTCTTAAAATTCTAAAAGGTAATTCAAGTTCAATTAAAATATTTTTCACATGTTCAACCATAAGGGTTAAAGCCTTGTAAGATGTTTCAGGATTTTCAATTCTAACTATCTCAACTTTATCAAATTGATGTAATCTGTTTAAACCCCTAACGTGAGCACCATAACTACCCGCTTCTCTTCTAAAACATGGAGTGTAGCTAGTTAAGCATATTGGAAGTTCTGATGACTTAACAATTGTATTTCTAAATATGTTTGTAACAGGAACTTCAGCAGTAGGAATAAGATACAAGTTGTCTTCATTGACATGATACATCTGACCTTCTTTGTCAGGAAGCTGACCCGTACCCATACCTGAGTCTTCATTTACTAAAATAGGAACCTGAATTTCTTTATATCCTGCTTCAGTATTTTTATCTATAAAATAATTGATTAAGGCTCTTTGTAATTTTGCTCCTTTATCTTTATATACAGGAAAACCTGCACCTGTTATTTTGTTGCCTAATTCAAAATCTATTATATCTTTTTTTGTTGCTAAGTCCCAGTGTGAAAGTGCTTTTTGGTGTAGAACTGGAATTTCTCCATGTATAAAAACTTCTAGATTATCTTCTTCGTTAGATCCGCTAGGCACGAGTTCGTTTGGAGTGTTTGGAATTTCTAATAACAATGAATTTAATTCATTTGAAATAGTTGAAAGTTTAAGAGATAAATCTTTACTCTCCGTTTTTAAATTTACAGCTTTTTCTTTTAGAAGGGTTGCTTTTTCAATCTCACCAGACTTGAATAAACTACCAATATCTTTTGCTAATTTATTTGATTCTGACAGAATATTATCAAGATTTGACTGAGTAGATCTTCTAAGTTTATCAGTTTCAATAATTGAAGCAAGTTTAGATTTAACGTCTATATTTCTTTTAGACATCAAAGAGCATATTTTATCTGTATTTTTTATTATTTCAGAAACTAATAACATTTTTTATTTTTTATAAAATTAATCAATAATATCAATAATTGAATTACAATTGACTTTGTCTTTCTGAATTTGAGATTTTAATAGGTCTAATGATTCAAATTTAATTTCGTCCCTTATGAACTGTTTAATACTAACAGTAATTTTTTTATTGTATAAATCACCTTCAAATTCAAATAAGTTTACCTCAATAGTTTTAGAACTTTTATTTAGGGTCGGTTTTATTCCAATATTCATCATTCCAAAATATTCATTATGATCTATAATAGATTGGATAAGGTAAACTCCATTTTTTGGAAGAAGTTTATATTCTTCTTTTACCTCAACATTTGCTGTTGGAAACCCTAAAGTTCTACCAATGCTATTTCCACGAACTATTCTACCTGATAAAGAAAAATTATATCCAAGGTATTTTTTAGCTGTAGAAATGTTTCCTTCATATATTGCTTTTCTAATTTTTGTAGAACTTATAGCTATATTACTTATTTCTTCTGCTTTTATTTCAATTACTTTAAATCCGTATTTTTGTCCGTATTCTTTTAAATCAGAAATATCTGCAGTTCTATTTTTCCCAAACTTGTGATCGTAGCCTATTAAAATTATTTTGGCTTTTAGTTTCTTTACAAGAATTTCCACTACGTATTTTTCAGGATCGAGCTCTGAAAAACTTTTATCAAAAGGATGAATAATTAAGTTATCAACTTTAGAATTTTTTAAATGATCAGTTCTTTCTTTAACAGAATTTATGAGTTTTAATGGTTTATCTGGGTTTAATATCGTTCTTGGATGTGGAAAAAATGTAAGTACAGTAGATTCTAAATTATTTTCTATTGCTGTGTTAGTGAGTCTTTCTAAAACTTTTTGATGTCCTAAATGAACTCCGTCAAACGTTCCGATTGTTAGAATCGTATTGTCTCTTGAGTTAAATTCATTAATGTTATTGTAAATAGTCATTAACAATTAAATTTATTCATTGTTTCATCAACTCCTTGACTAACATATGATTTAACTAGTTTAGTAAAAATCGGTTCAATTTCAATGAATTTAGAAAGCTCTTCTTTATTCCATTTGGACAAAACATAGTCTGATTGTTTGCCTCTTGGAAAATTTCCTCCAATTCCAAACCTTAGTCTACTGTAATTTGAAGTTCCTAAAGTATTTGTAATGTCTCTCAGTCCATTATGTCCTCCATCAGAACCTTTGGGTTTTAAACGTATTCTGCCAAATTCTAAATTTAAATCGTCTGAAATGATAAGTAAATTTTTTAAATCAATCTTTTCTTTTTTAAGCCAGTATCTAACAGCTTTTCCACTCAAATTCACATAGGTGGATGGTTTTAAAAGAACTATGGGTTTTCCCTTGAAATTAAATTTACATGTCTGACCATATTTTTCTGTTATAAAACTTTGCTTAAATTCTTGAGAAATACAATCTAGAAACTGAAAACCAATATTATGTCTAGTGTTTTCGTATTCATTTCCAATATTTCCAATTCCTACAATAAGAAACTTTTTCATTTCAGAATTCTTTTTTTTGCAGTTAAATAAATTAAGTAAATTCAATGAATAATTTTAGATAAAAATAGAAAAAGCATCTCAATTAATAATAAAAGAGATGCTTTAAGATTTTTTAAATTAAAATTTATTCTGATTTAGCTTCTTCTTTCCCAGATTCAGCATTTTCACTAGGAGCTGCTCCTTCTGCTCCTTCTGCTCCTTCTGCTCCTTCTTCAAGCTCTTCATCTGTTTCCTCAATTGACATTGAAGCTCTAGACATTTTAACTTGACAAACAACTTGATTGTCAGGATGTAAAATACTAAACGTGTCTTCGGAAAGATCTGCTACAGTAATACTGTCGTTTAGTTTTAAAGTTGAAACATCTGCTAATAAAAAGTCAGGTAAATTCTTAGGTAGAGCTCTAACAGTAAGTTTTCTTTTATTTCTAGAAAGTAAACCACCTGCATCTCTAACGCCTGGCGCAGTTCCTTCTACTTTTACAGGAATTATCATACTAATTTCTTTTCCAGGGTGTAACTGGAAAAAATCTACATGTAAAATTTTATCAGAAACTGGATGGAACTGAATGTCTTGCATAACTGCATCTATTTTATTTCCATCTTCCAAAGCAATTACAACAGTGTGTGCATCTGCTGTATATACTAGTTTTGAAAAAGCTA
>Ga0213869_10000257_pt1 | contig 44634 bp, 26 predicted proteins | sample PICome_10_FD_160083 | JGI IMG/M metagenome (GOLD analysis project Ga0213869, IMG submission 160083) | Coastal seawater microbial communities near Pivers Island, North Carolina, United States - PICO132 | ecosystem: Environmental > Aquatic > Marine > Coastal | place: USA: North Carolina...
ACCCCTCTTCACAAGACTCTATCCATACGTCTCTCTTAATCCTTTAGCGGGATACATCCGCCAATTTAGCCCATGAATGAAGCAAGGCTTGAAAACCTCATCTCTTCCTTTGCAAAATACAAGAGGGCTGTGCCCTCCACTGTGAGGCCTCAAAATGGAATTGAAACGATTCACAACATTCTTTGTTTTCTTTTTGCTTGTTTTTTCCCAATCAGGGGCATTATTGTCTGCGAGCGCAAACGGTCAAGCTGGCTCAGTGTATCTTTTTTCGAACGGTTCGGCGTCAATTACCGTCCCTCTGGTTGCGAACCAAACGGACACGAATTTTTCATTTGAAGTCCCGAGAAATGTAACCTTTGAATCCGCCCAATTTTACATCAATGTCGACCATAACGACGTATCTCCCGGTCAAGTTGCACTGGACGTCAACGAAGATGGGATTAAGGAATGGGCGTTTGAAGGCGTTGGGTTTGGCGACATAGGCCATCAAAACACCTTCTTTAACGGCTATACTGCCGAAGATGTCTACTCGAACGGTGGCGCTTCCTCTATGCCGTTTTACGTACCTAAAACATCCACGATTGAGACGGCAGTTGCATCGATGAGCTTCACTTCTGAAGTATCAGCGGGGCTGCAACAAACCGGCCAACTCACAACCTATGAGTACGGAGATTTCGATAACGACAGTCGCGATGAGATTGTGGTATTGTCAACAGTCCAATCCGTAACGAATTCCCAAGCGGCGATTTCAATCCTTGACTGGGACGCTACATCGGGCGTTACTTCCACTTCATGGACGCCTACATGTGGCTCAAGCAACGCTCTTTCAGTCGCAGATATCAACGATGACAATTATTCAGATGTTCTTTCAGTCGCTCCTTCTATGAATCTTGCATGCGTCCATCTTTACGATGCTGCCAACGGCACTCTGGGCAATGCGACCCCGATCGCCCTAAGTTCTGGACTCATCTCAGCACTTGCAGGGGACATTGTCGGAGACGGTGGAGCAGACATTGTCTCTGTACATCAGAACGGAATTGTATCGCTTCGTGAATACGATACGAAACGAAACACCTTTTCCGATAACTCTACGGTTACCATTGACGTAAACGGCACTGCAACTGCTGCTCAACTTGTTGGCCTGACAGGCGACTATTTCGAAGGAAGCCAAGGTGCTTTTACAGTCATTGTCGTTGATTCCCTAGGCCACTCAAGCCAAATCACATGGAACAGCGGAGCCCTTTCACCAACAGGCGATACGATGGATGGTCTGAGCGATGACCTTGTTCTTGGTGACATTGATTTTGATGGCGACATCGATATTTTCTCCCCGACCCTTCAAGGCTATACTCTTGCGGAGAATACCGCTTCAGGTTGGTCAACAACCTCAATTGTCTCCAATTTGAATTTCGAAAACACCACGTTGGCTGACCATGATAACAACGGGGCTATGTCGCTCTTTGTCCCACAATTTGATTCACCGGACGGCAACGCTCAAACCTTAGATGGAAACCTAACCATGTACAACATCACATTGTCTTCAATTAACGCCACCATGGACGCACTTGAGCCGTGGACCTGTCCCACTGATTCCTTGTTCATAGATTTGAACGGTGACGGACAGATGGAGCATGTTGTTTCAGCAGGCGAAGATACGGTGTTTGGTTTGTTCATCGGTTCATGGGAATCGATTGGCGTTGACATTGACCTTGACGGGCAGAACGACTTGACTGCTGAAGGTTATGCTGGCGATAACGTATTGGGTACAAGTCCACTTTCGATTATCGACGACCTCGGCCTTTTGAAAAATTTACTGGTGCTCCAACTCACTGCACAATCGTCACAATTGATGGATTACGACATTGAAATGGCATCTCTCCTGCTTGATTTCACCAGTACGGGCCATGGCACTTTCAACATGAGTTCGTTGGACATTGGCTACGATATCGACTTCATCGTAGAGAACAACCCTGCAGCACAAGGGAACCTTACCAACATCATCAATCAACTTCAAACGGCCGGCAGCGGCACAATCGTCATTGATTTACCGTTCACCTCTACCAAGAACGGTAGTTTGTTTGCTTCGGACCTCAGTGCCGATTACATCCCCGGTGCACCAAATCTCGCTTTACCGCCTGCACCTGTTTTGCAACTGGAAATCCTGACGCATGAAATGGTGTCCTTCTCATGGCAAGACGAGATTGAATTTGGTGATGGTTTCATAGAATTTGAAGTGTTTAGAGTCGTTTCTGGGGGCGTTTTGGACCTCAACAACCCGACCTTCACCACCGAGATAAACTCGACCATAGACCCAAATTTTGCCCCCGGCGACTCTTATGATTATGTTGTTCGCTCGTTGCACCTCTACGGAGTGACCAGCAATCTCTCAACTCGCCTTTCCGTTACAATTCCTTACCCAGCTCCACCTTCTGCAGTACAAGGCCTGTCAGTCGTCGATACCCCAGACGATAACGGAAGTTCGTTTGATTTGGGTTGGAATGCGTCTTTCGATGCACCTTCTGAATACAGGGTCTTTGTCGAAGCGTTTGAAATTCTAACTTTGGATAACCTCACTGAGTTCGCAATCACGAATACATCTTCAACGCCTGGCTCCTTTTTCATGAACATTACAACCACCGGCGACGGTACTCCGCTGGTCGATCGTACGGACTATTGGATCGCTGTCGTGGCTTATGACGAATACGGTAATACTTCGGAACAGTTTTCATCGGTTGGTCCAGTTCATACATTGAACAATTCGCTCCGGCAATCGCAATTAACCCTCAGTCTTTCATCTTCAGGCACGTACAACGCAACGTTCTTCGAGATGAGCGCTCTTGATTCATTGAATGTCACAGTGGCACTCACCAGTGAAGGAGCAGGTCTTGAATCCCAGGACCTATCGATGATGTTTGAAGCCGGAGATTTCGTTTATTCAATGCAGGGCACAACCGACGAAAACGGCGTTTGGCACGCTGTATCTATCGACGATTTAACAGAACTCTCGGCATCATTCTCAGAGTTCCTTGGTGAGGCAACCATCTCTGTAGAATACGCGGGAACAGCAGGTTCAGCAACAATTCAGCCGGCTGACGTATCATCCGTTACCTTCTCGGGAATGGGTGTGCTTAGGGCTACAGTCTCACACTCTTCCGAACCAGTACAGTTGAACGAGACAGGCCACTATTCAGTCGAGGCATCGATTACACCTGAACTGCCTTCACAATCTTCAGTATTAGCAAACGTGGGATACGATTGGCACCTTAGCAATGAGACGGGCAATATCATTGAAAACGGAACTGTAGAAGTCAAAGGTGGGAAAGTTTCGCTTACAGGGATTTCCGACGCCCATGGTACGCTCAGTTTCACTCCATCCCAAGGTCAAGGCTGGTTTTCAGTAACCCCGGAAACCTACTCGTTTTCGTTTGCCGGTCATGCGGTGAATCAAACAGTGAACAATACCGAAAATCAAACGACGAATCAAACCGATAATCAGACCGAAAATCCTGTTTTCCCTGATGTTACCCTCGCAGGCACATTTTCTTGCGAAGCAGCAACCTATGCTTGGGAAGAGAACTCGACGGATGCCCCGATTACATGTACGCTTACCAACCCAAATCCCTTTGAGGTTCAAATTGCCTTTAGCTGGGCAGTCATTCCGGCTACACCTCCGCCACTTTCTTTTGAGCCCGACCCTCTGCCCAGTTCGGGGCCAATCCTTACAATGAACGCCAATGAAACTCTTGAAGTCACTTTTACTCCAATACGAAACGGTCCATCCGATGGATTGTTCCCAGGTCTACAAGGCGTTGGCTATCAATTGATCTTAACGTGTTTGGATGACGGTACAGGCCGCTGCACTGAGATGACTACGCCTTCTGCCACAACCGTGGGTGAACTCCAGTGGACATTGAGCGAACCAATCGTTATCCCTGATTCGGGCAACGGAGATACGACCAAAGACAGTACGGAGGGTGGCTCAGGCGCTCTTGTTGGCGGAATCATAGCCATTCTCGTTTTAGCTGGCGTCGGTATTGCTTTGGTACTCCTTCGCTCTCGAACTGAAGAGGACGATGATTGGTTCGAAGCATTTGACGAACTCGACGAAACCGAAGATTCAGCACCGACTCCAGCTCCTCGTTCAAGTCGCAGCCTTGATGATATTCGGAGTCCAGGTGATGAATTCACTACCGGAGATCCACCCGAAGAACGCCGTCGCACGTTGTTTGACGAAGTTGATGGCCGTGGAGCTACCGAAGAATATGTCCACGAAGAAGCGTTTGAATCAGAAGACAATACCGAGGAAGCAACCGAAGATACCGGCATCTCAGTCGATGAGGACGGCACTGAGTGGTGGGAAGACGAAGAAGGCGTTTGGTGGTACCGCGAAGAAGGCTGGGAAGACTGGGCGGTTTGGGAAGAATAATCTCACCGTATGACTTTTCATTGACTGGCTCTACGACCGCTTGGAGGGGATGAATATGGAGCATGAATTCAAGGGCTATGCTTTGGTTTTGCAAGACGGTGCCGACCCTTTGACGACCGGTGGTGTCGCAGTAGCAGGATTCACAACCGCAGGGATGGTTGGTGTCATTGCTGCCTCTCACATAATACAGACGCTCCAGCTGAATCAACTTGGCACGGTCCTCAACGCTGAATTTCCAGCGGTTGCCTTGATTCACAACGAAGTGCCCAAGCATCCAGTTCGAGTCTATCAAGGCGATGGAATCGGTGTTTTCACCTCAGAAATTCAATTCAAAGATGAACAAGACATCATGTTCGCCTCGACGGTCTTAGAATGGTTCACACGAGGAGGTTTCGACCGACTCATCATTATCGACGGCTTGGTTCAATCGAGTAAGGAAGTCTCGACTGGAGCCTTGTTTGGTGTAGGCTCGTCACAACAAGCAAGAGACCGCCTTCATCGGGCAGGCATTGAACCGATTCAGCAAGGAATTGTTGCAGGAATTACGGGTTTCCTTCTTGGAGAGGGCGATCGTCTGGGAATCGATGTTACCGCTTTGCTTGCAGAAGCAAGCCCAATGTATCCCGACGCACGTGCAGCAGCTTTGGCTGTTGAAGCCGTTGCTGAACTGACTGGAATTGAGATTCCACTGAGTGAATTACTCGAGAATGCGCAAAACATTGAGGACAGCGTCCGAGATGTCCTTGAAAATTCGCGAACCTTACTGCCGGCTCCTGAATCCGAAGTCTACGATCAAGACATTGACCCGTCATTTGGTTGAATTTGTAGTGTTACGAACGTGCTCAAGAACCGTCTCAAACGGCGCATCGGTGACCATCAAAGGTTCAATATCTGGCAATCGAGCAGCAGCATACCCGCTCTCAACCAGACTGACAATGAGTTTTTCAAGTTTAGGAGCGCCACCGACTCCGGCCCATTTTGGCAGTGCGTCAAGGTTCAAGAGCAGATGCTCTCGGCTCATGAGGTCAGCAGCATCCGAAATATATCGGACGCTTCGTTTGAGTTCACGGGTTGAGTATTCGACATCATCATCACTCCATTCGAGTCCAGACCGTCGTAAAGATTCCAATTCCTTCGATGAAGGCTGGCACAGTTCCAGCGCTTTTTCGACCGTCATTCGCTCAGCCACCTCCTTGTTCCAAAGTGGACCTGTCCACATTGGGCCACTTCCACGCTTCACTTGCTCTGGGGTCGGGTGTTGAACAAAGCGATAGGGGACATCGTCTTCTCGAATTCTCCAACCGATGTTCTCACCGACTTGACTCGCTTTCTCACGGCTGGTTTTGATAAGGCAGGAAACGCGTACGTGATGGCCATCAAACAACGCCAACAGTGGGATGACGGTTTTATCCAGCCGTGCTGCACTTGTGGCGACCGTAGCCAAGAGCAATCGGACAGCATCGTCATGAGCGTACACATCGACGATTCCCTTTGCACCGTATCGGCGTGCTTGACTTGAGGCCGATGAACCTGTTAGAGCAGCCGTATCGGTTGCGGTTATTTCCAACACGCCGGTTCTTGAGAGCCCCTGTAAGGCGGCATCAAGGAACTGTACAGGTGAGCCAAACGGATCGAGGTCAATCCATTGATACCCGGTTTCAAGCATGGCAATACGCGCATCCATTTGTCTAAAATCAAGTCCATTCTCGAAAACTTGGTTCGACGTTTTACCGTAACGGTCGTCTTCAGGCTCGTGTTCAATCGTTTGGTGCGGCGGATGAGTCGAATGCGATTGTCGAGCCCAATTGAGGGCAAACGCATCAAGGTCGTTGGCGGTAATACGAAGTCTGTTCTGACTCTGCGATGGAATTTCATTGCGCCATCTGCGGATACGCACCCCAGTTGCACACAATGCGTCAAGAACTCGAATAGATTTATCCTCGTTTACCAGCCAATCGTGTTCTAATGCGTCGTTGAGCAACAGAACGCTGCGGGTTCTGGCAGGTGCCATTGCTGGATTGAGGAAACCAGGCCCAGTACGTTTTGCTGGCCCTCTGGGCATATGGGTGGGGCGTTCCTGTTCTTCGAGCAAATGGACGACTGTGCGGCCTTCAAGCCAGAGTTGCCCAGGCCATCCATCCGGGTGAGAACCCTCGGAATTGCCTTCGGCCATGACCCTCGCTACGGCTTCAACTTGATGACCGCACCGATTGAATGCTTGGCTCTTGGTGAATCAAAGAGATATGGCCGAATATACTAGGTGTTCTTGCCAACACTTATGTGCTATGGGTTTGCATTCATGCTTTATGTCGATGATGACAGACAAAACGATGCTTGCTGCTGGACTTGTGTTCATACTGCTGAGTGGAGGCCTCTCCGTGCTCTCTACCGGTGGTGTTGAAGACGCTGTACTGGAAGCGACAAAGACCACGCCTTTGGACAATATTTGTGCCAATGACGACTGTACTGAACTTGAATCCGATTGGGTAACTTCAACCGCCGACCGAGATTTTTACGGCTGGACCGTAACGAATCTTGACGACGTCATGGCCAATGGAACAGCCCCAACCCACGAAAAGATTGGACCTGTAACCTACACCATCACCTCAGACCGAACATTTGTTTCTCGTGATTCAACTGCAGGTACCATCACCTACCACGAGAACACATCCTATGCCTGTTCTGTGGACACCGTCGTTCCTTGTGATGTTGAAATCACACAATTGAACATCGGTTTCACCCCGCAAGTCATCGGTGCAACCGGAATGGCCATCAACGGAATCATGGACCTCACTAAGGTTGGATTCGCTGCCCAAATGATCAACCAAGACATGAACACCACACAAGCAGCTGTTGCCACAACTGGCGACCTCTGCAAGATACCGGTCCCAGTGGTCGGCATGACTGCTGTTGCCTGTGACACATGGGCAAATCTTGGTGAAGGCCAATGGGCAACCTCCGAAACCGGAATGGGCGTTATGGCAATGAACAACGATTCAACCCTTAACTCAACACTTGGGGCTTGGGCTTCTGGAGATCTCGACAATGCAATGGACAACACGTCATCGCCATTTGATTCCGAGTTTAACATGTCTCTCATGAACCCATCCGGGCTAGTCGCCTTCATGGGAATGGGTGCTCCAGAAACTCTTCTTTCTGATGTTTTGGCTGATCCTGCTAACTCTACAGTCATGCAACGAGCAGGACTGTATCGATATGCAACTGCAGACCCTTACCAAACCTTTGTTCGAGACTGGACCATGTTTGCAGGTGTTGGAGCAAGTTTCCAAGCCTACGGCGGCGGTTCCGACTTTAACGCAAGCAACAATGACGACATCACCAGCCGCCTTCACAATCTCTTGGGCGTTGACTTTACTGGTGCAAACGGTATTGCTCTCATGGTCGCAGGACACCTCACAGATACGCCTACAGGATTGATTGCAACAAACGCCGATGCAACAGGCTTCGGCCTTGCTGCTTTCCTTACCATGGAAGTCCCTGACGCTATGGCTGCCTTCAACCTCACCGTTGAGCAATACACCGCAGTGGCTACTTGGGCCGGCGGATGGGCAACCTCAGCCACTTCGGTTCAACTGGGTCTTCTTGGTGGCGTAGGCACAATGAACGCTGAGCAATTTGTCAACCAAACCTTTGGTGGCATGAGTCCTGTTGGCGACCCTTACCTCACCAACTCCCTCAACATGGGTGGCGCATGGGGTGCTGGAATGATTCCAGGACACGCTGATGCAACTCCAGTTTCCATCACCCAGGCACAAGCCGGAAACATGCTCTATGGCCCACTCGGATTGACAACTTCGACTGGAGCAACCTTGTTCTTGTACGGTGAACTAAGCGGTATGACCCCGCCTGTGAACTTGATGACCATGGAGCCTGCTGCTCCAATGACGTGGAATGCAAGCACGATTGGCCTCTTGTATGGTGTTGACGAAAACACCGCTGAAGCAATGAGTCTCTTTGTTTCTTCACCAATCTTTGCCGATTTCGTACCAGGCTTCTTGATGAGTTCTTTTGGAACCACTCCATACCTGACTCAAGAGTTCAACAATTGGTTGCTCGGATGGCACGATCCAGTATCTGCTTTCCTTGCAAGTGGAAATCCAATGGATATGACCGTTGGATGGACCAGCCTTGAATCCAACGCAACGTTCTACGGCTCTGGCGGAATTGTCAGTGACACTGGAACAGATTACATGATCTGTACCGGTGAAGTCTCGACCTGTGATAAGGGTGAAATGATGGCCGTTGACGGCAGCTCCTACTTCGCATGGAAAGACCCTGCAAAGACGGTGAACACCCTCGGCCTCATTACCGCAGAATCCCGAATAGGAACAACCGGCGGATTCTTGACGGGCTCTGGTGACATGGTCGACCTTTCAGGATACGCAACAGCAGCCATTACTTGCGATGGCACTTCGACTTTGAAAGACATCGCTGTCGATGATTGTTCAGCATCACTTGACCCATTGGAACGCCCAATTCAAGCCAAGCTCCTCGATACAGATACCTTGCTTGATGCATTGCCAGGTGCTCTACCGGTCTACTTCGGTAGCGAAGTTTCTCTCCAAGCAGAGCAACTGAGTGGAGCCATCATCGCCGGTTCTTCGGAATCGACTTTCTGGTTGGACATGCGCCCAATCACCGACCAACACACCGCTCCTAACGCAAGTCACTTGCAAGCTGTGTTCATGATTACATCCAGTTCAGAGATTGGGGATGCAGATGCTGAGGACCTTGCATCAAGCGTCACTACGAACCAGAAGGCACTGACCTACTGGACCAACTTCGACGTCCCTACCGACTTCCTTGCGCCACTTCTCTTGATTGGTGCAATCGCCTGTCTTGGCCTCGGTGTCAAGATGATGGGTGAAGAAGATGCAGAAGCATCCGATGTCACTGAATCGGCTGATGAACCAGCGGCAGACGCTGAAGAATCAACCGAGTGAACTGAGTTTTGACTCAGTAATGAGAGAACTCGACGCCTTCAAGGGCGTGGGTGACCTTGTGGCCTTGGTCGTTGACTTGTCCGATGATACGTGTGCCGAGCATACGCTCTTCGAGCCAAGCGGCAATAGTTTCAGCGTGTTCACTTGACACGGCTAAAATCATGCCAGTGCCCATGTTGAATGTACGGTACATTTCACGAGTTTCGATTCCACCGACTTCTTGCAACCAGTTAAACTCTGGATGTGGAGGGAGTGGTTCACTGATGTGCCAACCGAGTGAATCATGAAGCCGTAAGAGGTTGGACAGGCCTCCACCAGTGACGTGACAGATGGCGCGTATATCGGACAGAGCAAAACCAGCATCGTTTGTTTCAGCATACTTGAGCAGATCGACGATAGGGTCGCAATAGATGCGCGTTGGATTGAGAAACACTTCTCCAAGTGTGAATTGAGCATCATCATGACCATCAAAGTGCATTACACTACGGCCGATGCTCGCAACGTTGAATGGAGCATCATCGGTGTACTCATGGCCCGTGTGTTCCATGACGCGGCGAACCAAGGAGTAACCGTTTGAGTGGATTCCCGATGATGGAAGGCCAATCAAAACATCACCAGTTTGCAGATGCTCTCCAGTGATTGCATTTCCTTTCTTGACATATCCAAGAGCGGTTCCCGAAAGGTCGAGTTCAGTGACGATGCCAGGTAGGGAAGCCGTCTCTCCACCGGCGAGCGTTACACGTGCAAGTCGGCAGGCTTCGGCAAGGGATGCCCCCAACGCTGCGTGAGTTTCCGGGTCGGGTTTTGGTACAGCAACATAATCAACGAAGGCGATTGGTTCCGCCCCAACACACAACAAATCATTGACGTTCATGGCCATGCAATCGATTCCAACGCCACCCCATTGCTTGAGGGCAGAGGCGATTTGCAATTTACTTCCCACCCCATCAGTGGCAAGTGCAAGCAACGAATCGCCGAACTCGATTAATCCACCAAATCCACCGGGTAAATCCACCGGGGCTCCAGGTGTTCCTGCAGGTCGACTGGATGCACTCAGTGAGGCGATAAGAGAGGCGACAGCTGAACCTTCAAGGTCAATATCTACGCCTGCACTCGCATAGTCCATTGGTTCGGCCATGCCACCTTCAATGGAAGGCGTTTGATGAACTCACCGCCTCCAAATACTGCCTCATTACGCCAGTTTTTGGCTGAGGAAGGCAAAACTGAGATCGAGCCGATGGTCAATGCCAGAATGCGTTCCAACGAACTCTTCCCAAGTGTGTTCAATTTCGAAAGAGCGAAGAAGTTCGACAAATTTCCGACTACCGTATTGGATATGGTATTGGTCTTGACCTCCACAATCGATGAACAAAGCATCAAGCCCTGTAAGATGCTGATGATGGGTATTTACCATTTGGATTGGGTCAAATTTGAGCCACCGATTCCAAGCCTCAGGAAGGATGTCTGCGGTTTCAGTGTTGACGGGGAGTACAATGCCGATTGGGTTTTCGTTGGTGCTTGGCCGAGGATCATAGGATGCTGCCATAGCACAAATCATCAGCGAATGGAAATCAGGCCCAGAAAGCCGTTCAGCATTTTGAACATGTGCGACATATTCGGCAGCGCTACCGTATCTTGAAACATGCGTGAGGGTTTCAGCAAATGTTGGCATGAACATGGTTTCAAACCCCATATCTCCAGAATGGCACGCTATGCCGTCCCAAACGTTCGGTTGCAGCATTGCGTTGACGATTGCACCGTATCCCCCAGAGGATTTACCCACCAGTCCGAATTTCCCATTGGTTGCATACCGTTGTTCAAGTGCGGGCTTCAATGCTTCAGCAAGCCAAGTTGACCAGTTTCCAAGAACAGGTGAGTCGACGAATTGATTACCACCAAGCGTGGTAAACGTGTCCGGCATAACGAGGATAGCAGGTTTCATGTTTCCTGACTTTACCAACCGTTCATGCCGTTGAGGTAGCGTTTCAGCGAATGCTTTCCATCCAGCACGTGCAGGTCCTGATGAAGTGAAAGGCGCAAGATAAATCAGGACTGGCAGCGACTGACCTTGGGCCAAGAGGGCCATACCTTCGGGGCTGATGTGGGTGAGAACTTCTCTCTCTGTCGGGTCACCCAGTCGATTTTCAAGAAGTGTCGAGTCAAGAGTCCATCGTCGAAATTGACCTAAGACGGGAGCGAAAGCATGCTTCGGCATGAGGTAAGCGAAAGCCTCCTTCCTCATCTTTCCTGCGGTGACGGCCGTTTGGCAGTGGACACTGATTATTTGCTAAACCGTAGGCTGTCAAGGCTCCGGTTCTCCAGTGGAAGCGGGGGGGTGGGTTTTTTGTTCGGACACGCCTAAATACCGTTGCCAATATTGTTCCGAAGTCGGGAGACTCTCCCGCGCTCCAAAGGTGACCTACATGCTCCAAGAATTCGACCTACCTGCACGTTGGACATCCTTGATTCAAGACCACTTTGCAGAATCCGTCCACAACCTCGCACAGATGTGGCCCGATGAACAATCTTTGGAAGTTTCTTACCGCGTTATCGAAGGATTTGACCACGAGTTCGCACACGACATTGTTCAGCACCCCGAACTTCATTTCCACGCATCCAATCAAGCGCTTCGCCAGTTCCTCATGGACGCTGGGCATACGACGATGTATCCTTTCGTCCGAATCGCTCACCTGCCCGTGGACCAAGTCCGAACCGTTTCTCAATTGCGTGCAGATGACATTGGAATGATGTTGGCTATCGATGCTGTTACAACCAAAATCTCTGGTGTCCGCCCACGTATTTATGCAGCCACCTTCGAGTGCGTCGCTTGCGGTCACTCGATGGTTGTCAACCAACCCAATGAGCAAGAATTGATCGAACCAATTGAATGCCAACAACTGGACGGAGGTTGCGGCCGAGCCAAGCGCCAAACCCGATTTGAGCTCAATCAGAAAGACTCAATTCTCATTAATTCACAATTCCTCGAATTACAAGAACTGCCTGAACAGATGAAGGGCGGAATTCAGCCGGAACGTATTATCTGTATTGCTGAACATGATTTGGCTGGTAAACTCAATCCGGGAGACCGAGTGAAAGGCAACGGCGTTTTATTCATCCGTTCCCAGAGAAAAGGCGGAAAAGATACTCCCGTGTTCGATATTTTCTTGCGCATACATTCTCTTGAAAGACAGAACATACCTCTTGAAGAAATTGTAATCACTGAAGATGAAGAATTGGAAATTAAAGAACTTGCAAGACGCCCAGATATTTACGAATTGTTTACCAAGAGCATCGCTCCTTCGATTTTCGGAATGAATCCCGTTAAACAATCACTGATGTTACAATTATTTGGAGGTGTAGCCAGACTCAATTCCGATGGTACGCGCAATCGAGGCGACATTCACATTTTACTGATGGGTGACCCGGGGGTTGCGAAATCTCAACTCTTGAGTTATATGTCAACTATTTCACCTCGTGGTCGCTTTACTTCCGGACAATCAGCATCAGCAGCAGGTTTGACTGCAGCAGCAGTTCAAGATGCAGCAGCAGATGGACGATGGACCCTTGAAGCAGGAGCATTGGTTTTGGCTGACCTTGGATTAGCCGCAATTGACGAATTCGACAAAATGAATGAAGGCGACCGTTCCAGTATGCACGAAGCGATGGAGCAGCAGAAAATCTCGATTTCGAAGGCAGGAATTAACGCGAGTTTGAGGACACGGTGTGCGGTTTTGGCTGCAGCAAATCCGAAAAACGGCCGTTTCGAGCCGGTCTCAGAAGTTCCCTTCACCGCTCAAATCAATCTTGCTCCCCCGCTTGTATCTCGGTTTGATATCATTTGGCTCTTGACCGATGACCCTGAAGTCGAAAAGGATGCGAAAATCGCCCAACATATCATCGGCAATCGTTTGCAAGGCGTCAGCGAATTACTCGTTAGCGAAGGCAGCGCACCGGATCCTACCAAATCGACCTCGCTCTCTGGAGTTGAAAAATCAGAGCATGGCGAAGTGCTTTCACGAGACCTCATCCGCAAATACATTGCATACTCGAAACGTACAATCCATCCACATTTGGAACAAGCTGCACGCGATACAATCGTCAATTTTTACGTCGAAACCCGTAAACAAACGGGCGACTCAAATGACAGCGTGGCCATCACTGCGCGTTCTCTCGAGGCTCTTGCTCGATTAGCAGAAGCCAGCGCTCGTATCCGTTTGTCACAGGTTGCCACTCTTGAAGACGCAGAACGGGCAGTTCGAATGACTCGTCTCTGGCGCGAAGATCTCATGGGTGGCAATTATGATGAAACCACAATGGTCACTGGAAAGAAGGGCAAAACACGAAATCGCGAGAAGGCAATTATGGAAATCGTTGCTTCGCTTTCAGCCAACAACGGTGGCGTTGCACAATTGCTTGATGTGTTTAACGAAGCAGAACGATACGATATTGACCGCTCTACTGCTGAAGATGTTATTGAGAAGTTGTGCCAACATGGGCGCATGCTTCGACCCTCTGGCTACGACACACTCCAAATTGCATAATCGTCCCCCGATAAATCACAAACAGATACTCACCGGTGAGTTGCGAAAATTGGAAGTGTTTGATAATTCATCTTCCGATAGCCACGTGATGGCGTAATATCGCCGATTTTGCACCAAATGGGCGTATGTGGTGAATAACGATATATACTGGTCTAATGAGTAGAAGCCATGCGGAATGCGATATGTTTGATGGTTGTGGCTTTACTTACTTTACAAGTCTCTCTTTCAGGAATTGATATATTTGAAGATAAGAACAACGGTTTTGAAGAAAATACCGATGAAAATGTAAACTTTGCAGGACGGCAAAGTTCTGGAATGAGCGGAAATAATTCCACTGTGTCAAATTGTAATTTCATAGGTATCAGTGACGGGATGGGCGGTCCTTTATGGGACAACGCGAGTACCTATGCGGCCGATGACATTGTCGAATGGCCAGCAAACTCAGGACAATTTTGGCAAAGCACCACCAGCAGCATAACAGGAGAACCAACTCCAAATAGCAAATGGAGAGGACCTTGCTCATGTTTAGAAATTGCTGAAGCAAGCGGAATCCAATGGCAATCCAATTCTTCTTACAATGCGTGGCAAATTGTTCATCATAACGGCAGCGTTTGGATGGCTCAAGATGCCGGAACGTATGCAGGCGATGAACCAGTTGCTGGCACAGACCTCTGGATTGAATGTTCAAGTTCATCGCCATGCGCTGATGTCATCGGTATGACGGTAACAGTTTGGCAAAACTCAACTCTTGTATCTGAAGGCGACGTCTATGAATTCCCAGCTCAATCGGGAACCTTCTATCAAATTGCAGGAGTTGGAATGAACAATCAAACCGTCGGTGAACCTGGCGTCGACCTCGATGCGTGGGACTCTGAGTTTTGCGACTGTAAGGACATTTGGGGGGCAAGTGGAATGCCAGTTTGGGATTCGAGTGTAAACTACATTCAACAGGCAGTCGTTGAATGGCCTGCAGGATCCAATAACCTCTACATCTCATACGATCATGGTGCCGGAGTTGAACCAGGTGGCTCTGATGACTATCTATGGAGAAGTTGTGATGGACTACAGCCAAGCGGTAATCTCTGTGAAGATTTGAATGGCTACGGAGGTATGCCTTGGATGAACTCTACCCTTGTTACAACAGGGGAGATTTACGAATTCCCAGCAGGTTCCGGAGCCTTCCATGCAGTAGCCCCTGGATTTGCCAACCAAACAGTCGGTGCACCAGGTTCCGATTTCCATTCATGGTCGAAAGATAGATGCAGTTGCAAAGACATTTGGGAAGCAGCCTCGAATCCAGTATGGGATTCAAACACAGTTTACACTGTTGGCGCTCTTGTCGAGTATCCAGCAGGAACAGGCGATATTTGGATGGCGATTGTTAGCCAAACCACCACAGGTGTGACTCCAGACCAGGCGTTTGCTGACGGCAATCAATGGGAGGTTTGTGGTGGAGAACAACCCGCAGGCGGCCCTTGTGGCGGCACAACCTCATCAGGCGTATGGGACAATATAAGTAGAGTTTCAACCGGTGAAGTATACGAGTATCCAGCTGGTTCACAGAATTATTACGAAGTTGTAATCCAGGGATATGTAGACCAAGACGTTTCTTCTCCTCTCATTGATTTGGATGTTTGGGCTCCAGTTGATTGCCCATGTGAAGAAACATGGATGGACAACGGAGAGCCGGTATGGACAGCAAATACATCCTACTTAGGAAGCGACGTGGTTGAATGGCCTGCAGGCTCCGGGCATCTTTATGTCACAACAGACGCAACAGGAATCTCCGCTAATGGCGGCGAACCGGGAATTGATATCCATTGGATTCTCTGCAGCGAGTCAGATGAACCGGCAAATGGAACTCCGTGTGCCGGTCTCACCATAGTTGGCGTTTGGGATTCTTCAATGAACGTTACATCCGGTGAAATTTACGAATACCCTGTTAATTCGGGAACCTATTACCAAGTCAATGCCGGAAGTCCTTTCTGGAATGTAAGTGCCCCAGATATCGATATGGATGTCTGGTCACCAATTGACTGCCCATGCAAAGAAACTTGGGTAGCAAACGGACAACCTGCATGGATGGCGAATACTGCTTACCCAGGAAACTATGTTGTCGAACATCCTGCAGGTTCTGGTAATTTGTACATGCCTTTGGAATCATTAGGTGTGAGCATTGGCGCAGGAGAACCAGGTGTTGATACACACTGGGTTCTCTGTGATGGCCAAGAACCTTCAGGAAATCCGTGTGCCGGTCTCAATGTTGTAGGCGTTTGGGATTCTTCTATGAACGTCACTTCCGGTGAAATTTACGAATACCCTGTCGATTCGGGAATCTATTACCAAGTCAATGCTGGGGGTCCATTCTTGAGCGTAAGTGCCCCAGATATCGATATGGATGTTTGGTCACCAATTGACTGTCCATGTAAGGAAACTTGGGTAGCAAACGGACAACCTGCATGGGTTGCCAATACTGCTTATGCAGGAAACTATGTTGTCGAACATCCGGCGGGCTCTGGAAATTTGTACATACCTTTGGAATCATTAGGTGTGAGCATTGGCGCAGGAGAACCAGGTGTTGATACACACTGGGTTCTCTGTGATGGAACCGGTCCAAGTCCAGGGCCTTGTGAAGGAATTACTACCTCAGGTGTTTGGAACAGTACAACTATGGTTTCTGTTGGTGATATTTACCAATATCCAGCCAACTCAGGCATGTATTATCAGGTGACTCAAGTTGATCCAAATGGTATGGTCTCAACCGCACCTGGCGAAGACCAAGCCTACGAATTTTGGACGCCATATGCTTGCCCTTGTAAGACCACATGGGTTGCAAATGGACAGCCCGTATGGGATGCTTCGATTTCCTTTTACTCTGGTAATTATGTTGTAGAATGGCCAGCAAATTCTGGATTGCTTTACATCTCTGAAGCCGGTGGAATTACCGGAGCAGGAGAGCCAGGAATTGACGGTCACTGGATTCCATGCGATGGAAATCTCGTCGTGGAACCTGGACCCATTGAACCCGATGCGGATTCTCTCCCGAGCCTTAGTGTCGCTCTTACCATGTTGGGCATACTCTCTGCATCGGCATTTGTAGGTCGAACCCGAGTTGACTGAAATTTCAAACTGATGCTTCGTGTCAAGTGAAGGGTTGTAGTCTTGAAGGATGAACGCCTCCGCTGAAGCATGGCCGGCCCAATTCGCACAGAACCAGTCGGTGATGTCGAGGATGCCAATGCGCTCAATCCATCAGAATTAGGCTTCATGTGTGGCATTGAGGTTCACCAACAACTTGCGACCGGCAAACTTCATTCCCGCCAACCTGGCGTACTTTACGACGTCACGATTGACACCGTACCAGAGCAGTGGACTCGCTTCCAGCGACGCTTGCGAGCGGCTCGTGGCGAGGGTGGCGCAATCGATATTGCTGCTCGTTTTGAATCTCGCCGAAACCGTTCATTTGTTTACGTTCAATCGCCAAATTCTGGATTAATCGAGTTGGATGAGCAACCACCCCTACCGCACGACAGAGATGCTGTTGAAATCGCCCTCACGGTTTCGGCATTGCTTAAAGCGAAACCTGTTTCACTGCTACAAACGATGCGTAAGACCGTCGTCGATGGCTCAAACACCAGTGGATTTCAAAGAACCTCGCTCATTTCAGTCGACGGGGTTCTTGAAACCGAAACAGGTCCAGTTGGGGTCGATGTCTTGTGCTTAGAAGAAGACAGTGCTCGTAAACTCGATACGTTGTCGACTTCAAATGGAGAACAAGTCATCTACAACCTCGACCGACTTGGTTTGCCTTTGATTGAAATTGCAACATCTCCAGATGTCGTATCTCCAGAGCATGCAAAGGAAACATCGATGGCGCTTGGACGCTGTCTACGACAGACGCGCAGAGTTCGTCGCGGACTCGGTAGTATTCGTCAAGACCTGAACGTCTCTTTAGCATGCGGCGACCGTGTTGAAATCAAAGGTTGTCAAGATCTTTCATGGATTCCGCGAATTATCCGTCTGGAAATGTCCCGGCAACTCCACTTCTACAGACTGGCCAACCAATTGCGCAGCGATTTGTCCTTGCCAGCGCTTCCTCCCGACCGCCGAAGCGATGATTCAGTGGTCGAAACGGAGGTCGCCAAGGCCGTTGCAGCACATCTCCCTCTTGTTTTGGAAGATACCAGCGAGTGCTTTACCTCATGCGAATCAAAAATGGTCAAGACCGGCTTAGCCAATGGATTCACCATGCTCGCTTTACCTCTTGCTGGCCTTGCCGGAAAAATCGGCTCTAAAACATTGGATAAGGAAGGCGCACAGATGCCAAGGCTTGGCCGAGAATTAGCGGGTGCTGCGAAACTTGCTGGCGTCAAAGGTGTTTTTCACTCGGACGAACTACCAGCGTATGGCATTGAAACAGAACACGTCGATTTGGTTCGTCAACACCTCTCACTTTCTCCCGCAGACGGTTTCATTCTCTGTCTTGCCCCACAGTGGCAAGCAGAACTTGCACTTGAGAGCGTCTTGACCAGAGCTCGAAAAGCATGGCATAGAACTGCACAGGAAGTCCGAAATGTGGTTGTCAAAAAGGGTGCGCCTGAGGACGGCACTACCTCCCCGATGCGTCCATTGCCGGGAGGGGCTCGAATGTATCCAGAGACCGACGTCCCAGTCTTCTCCCTAACAGATCAACGTTGGCAAGAAATTCTTGAATCCTTACCGATGACAGACGATGAACGCCGTGAACGATTATCGAAGTTTGAAGTTTCAGGCGACCAAGCAAGTCAGTTGCTTGCACGTGAATTGGACGACATCTTTGTCGACCATGCCAACGGTTTACCCCACAAGGGTTGGGCAAGCGTAGTTTTAGAGAACGATACTGCTGACCCAGAATTATGTGCTAAAGTACTGGCAGTCAAAGAAGAAGGGCTCCTCACACGGGAATCAATGAACGACATCATTGAACACTTTGCTGGTGCTTCACCAAGCAATCAAGAGATCGCTGACTTCGGTGAAGCAAACGGCTTCAAACCAGCGGATGCCGGGGACTTAGGCGCCATTATCGAAGGAATTGTGGCTGAACGAGCAGACTTTGTCAAAGAGCGTGGAATGGGTGCTATGGGTCCTCTTATGGGCGTGGTGATGCAAGCAGTTGGGGCAGCAGATGGTAAAGTCGTCAGCGCCCTTCTTCGCCAAGCGATTCAAAACCTCTCGGAGTGATTGTCATGATTCAGCGCTTGATAGCGTTCCTTTTCCTCAGCATCATGCTGTTGCCACTCGTCACCGCCGATACGGTTGAATCGTCTTGGAACCAAGAAAATTCACGGGCTTGGGAATATGATTTTGGAGCAGGATATATTTCCACATCACCGATTTTCGTCGATGAGAAAATTATCGTTCGCACTTCTGGACATTCAGAACCGTCGGTTACTGCTTTGGAACTTGACGGGACTTTAGCGTGGAAATACTCCAATGTTCATTCCAAAAACAACGACATGTCACCGTTGTTGCCGGTGAAATCTGGCGAGGGAGCATGTGGAGCCTGGCCGGATCTTCTCCTTGTCGGTTGGACCGATGGCGTCATCAATGCTTTACATCCGAGCAACGGAAGTGTGTACTGGACTGCTCAAACTGAAGTTGCAGGCTGGGGCATCACCGGCGCTGCAAGCGTTTCGCAAGACCACGTTATCTATCCGACGCGGCGAGGCATTGGACAATTCTGCCTTGCAGATGGTTCGCAAGATTGGTGGGTCGAAACAGGCCTTGGTTGGAGGAACGGCGTGAGTATTTACGGCGACTCCATGTATTCTGGAGATGAACTTGGTACGTTATGGCAGGTTCACGCTAACGGAAATGCGACGGCTCTGGCAAGCTTCCAGGGAAAAATACGTCACGCTCCCCTCCTTACTTCTGCGGGACTGCTTGTTCATGTCCAATCTCCTATGGACAGTACAATCTTTATTCTCGACCCTGAAAGCGGTCAACAACGGCAACAATTTCTCGCAGGACCCTCTCCAGCTCTCCCCTCTTTGCAAGGGCAATATGTGGTGGTAGCAGATTCAGAAAATCTAAGAATGCTAAGTTGTAACGATACGTGTTCGGTTGAAAGCCAAATACCGTTCCACACGAACGGTGAAATTGGTTGGCATCACGACGGTCAAATCATCGCTCCATCCAATACTCCCGATTCCAACTGGGGCTCGTTTATTTTTGAAGATGGCCAAAATTTGACGTTTGAATTCATCGATGTAGGCATCTACGGTTACGGGACCGCCGCTCCACTGTGGTTCGTATCGGGCGGAGTAAATTATACCGCATTTGGTAACGACCAATCTGTTCTTCACCTGTATCAATTGGCTCAGGCCGAGGAAACTGAACTTTCAAAGGATTTTGATTGGTCAACTCAGGGCCTCATTTTTGCAGCCTATGTGTTTCTCGGTTCTTCAGCCATCTTTGTTCTCAATGGAAACAGGGACCTCTTTTTGAGAACATCGAGTCTCTTCACTGTTTTGATTTTGCTTCTCATCGTTCCCGACGTATCGCAATTGTGGTCCCAGGCGGTTGACCAGAACCTTCCTGCTTCAACAACAGAAGTCTGGAATGATGAATGGCCCGAATCTTGGCTTGGCACTCAAATCGTTATTTTTGAATTCGATGGAGAAGAAGCAGCGGTTGGAGGATTGGTCGGCCACGAAAATGTGTACACCTTGACCAGAGCTGCTGCAGAAGAAAGAAACAGTTCTCTTACGGTGGAAGAAACGAGTATTGGCATCTATATCTCTTCGATCAACGGCGTACAAGGCGATGGATGGGAGTACTTTGTCGACGGTTCCAAAGGACGGGTTTCTGTCGATAATGTGGCGGTTGAATCAACCTCAATAGTCCGATGGACTCCCGTATAACTTAGGTAAGCCTCAAATCATCCACCCTCTTGGGTTGAATTATGTTCCAAGCAATGGGTGTTCACGGCCCCACACTTTCTCCATTCGCGAGTTTGGTATTGGATGCCGCGTTACTGGGAGTTGCCTTTTGGCTTTTGGCAAAGCCAACGAAGCGTCCGGTCATGGACACGCTCTTCTTAGCAGCGCTTGTTTTGTCGGTTTCTTTGATTCGAGTCGTCATGCAACCGTTGCCAAATATCCAACCGGTTACGGTAGCTGCTTTGCTTGTTGGTGCTCAATTGGGGGCACGACGTGGGGCAGCATTTGCTGTGCTTGTCGCTATGATTTCGAATTTCTTCATGGGCGATGGGTGGTGGACCGTATTCCAAGCAGCCGGTTGGGCAAGCGTCGCCTTCGCTGGCTCACAACTCTCACTGGTAACACCCTCGGGCCTCAACCTACGCAGAGCAATTTTCGCATCGCTTGCAGCGGCGGTATGGTTTGACATCATCGTCTCTTTCTCCATACTTGACGGTACAATTGGCTTTGTCGAATTTGCCACCTACCTTCTTCATGGCATACCGTTTGATCTTCTCCATATGGCAGGTAATTTTGCCTTTGTTGTCTGGATGGGCAGTTGGTTCTCCAATCTTCTTGAAGAGCAACCATCGCTCGAAGAAATCGAGTTTGCGGTGGTGAATGGCCATGGTATCGACGGCTGAAGACCCATCAATGGTACTCATTGCTCGCAAAGACCTCAAGATGTCAGCAGGCAAACTTGCCGTCCAGTGTTCGCACGCAGCTGTAACCTGCACGTTGAATGCTCGCAAGTCTCATGCCCGACTTGTTGAGCGTTGGAAGAACGGGGGGGCGAGGAAAATTTGCCTACGTGCAGACGACCTCGAAACGCTTCAACGGCTTGCTGGACAGGCACAAGCGGCCGGTCTAGTGACGACGCTTGTCAAAGATGCAGGTCACACTGAAGTTCCGCCGGGGACGATTACAGTCCTCGGTATTGGTCCAGCACCCCGTCGCGCCATTGATGCTCTTGTATCGGACTTGAAACCGTATTAGGTGATGTGATGGGATTACGTTCTTTTTTACATCGACTCACAGCTCCTTCTCCAAGCGGGCAAAACCCGAAAGGGCCGTGTAAAATGGTGTGCGTCGTCAATCAAGGATTGAAGATGGGTAAAGGGAAAATGGCCGCTCAAGTCGGACACGGAGCGGTGATGGCTACAATGAAAGCCGGCTCCATCAAACCACTTTACCTCGAACAATGGCTCGCTACTGGGCAAAAAAAAGTCTGCTTAAAAGGAACGGATGCCGAGCACTTACTGGTGCTTGAAAAATCAGCCAAAGAAGCAGGCATTATGACGACACTTGTCCACGACGCAGGCCACACACAAATCCCAAGCGGTTCACTCACTGTACTTGCACTGGGGCCAGATACGGAAGAGCAATTTCAAGCCATTACGGGTGAATTGAAACTCCTCTAAACAACTCCATTGCCTTCATGAGGAGTGACGCATTGCGATGGTTATGCGTGATTACAATTCCGACCGAATCGACCTTCGTTCAGATACCGTTACTCAACCAACGCCACTCATGCGTGAAGCAATGAACGCGGCTGTTGTTGGCGACGATGTGCTTGGTGATGACCCTACAGTGTCTTTACTGGAACAGAAAATGGCTCAAATGTGCGGTAAAGAAGCTGGTTTATTTGTTCCATCAGGGACCATGTCAAACGCCATTGCTTTAAGGGCCCATACCAGTCCAGGCGACGAAATTATTACTGCGAAGAACAGCCATATTTACATCTATGAAGGTGGGGGGTACGCCGCCCTATGCGGTGCATCGATTGCGCTGGTCGACGTTCACGGCGGTTTGATGCGAGCTGAAGATGTTCAACTCGCCATTCGAAAACAAGCCGGCTCGCTTTCTCATTTCCCAGACGGCACATTGGTGTGCGTCGAAAACACTTCCAACAGAGGAGGCGGTGCTTGCTATCAACAGGACACCTTAGACGATATTGCTGCAGTTGCTAAGACGAACAACTGCGCAATACACATGGACGGTGCGCGAATTTTCAATGCGGTTGTTGCAACGGCAACCCCTCTTCATCGCATGTTACGCGATTACGATTCGGTTTCCATTTGCTTCTCAAAAGGTCTTGGTGCACCGGTTGGCTCTGTTTTGGTCGGCACTCATTCCTTTATTGCACAAGCTCATCGCTGGCGAAAGATGTTCGGTGGGGGTATGCGCCAGTCTGGTATTCTTGCGGCTGCATGTTTACATGCGCTCGAACATCACGTGGACCGTTTGTCTGAAGACCATCGACGTACTCAAGTTCTCGCTAAAGCCATCAATAAACTCGATGGATTTGAGGTAAAAATGGATACAGTAGAGACCAACATGGTTTACTTTGAATCCCGGATGCCAGCGCTTGAGGTCATGGAAGGCCTCCGTCAACTGAATATTGATGTCTTGGACGTTAAACCGAATGTTTGTCGCATCGTTGTTCATCTCCATGTTACGGATGAGGATGTCGAGCGTATCATCGAGGCTTTTTCATCGTTGGAGAATTAAATACTCTCGATAATCTAACCTACTATGGTTGGGCAATTGCACACATCGTTTTGCTCTGTTTGCGAGCACCCTTCACCAACAACACCGTGCCTGCTGTGTGAATCGCTTGTCGTTTCTAAAACAGGTAAAAGGTGGTCGTATGAGATTCCTGAGCATAAACATACTGAAGCACTGCAATTGATTGGTGGTGGAAGTTGCACAGCGAGGCAACGTTGGCGCAATCTGGTGCAGAATGTGTCTCAAACTGAAGATGTTTGCTGGGCGAGGTTACCGGATTCCACGATGGACCCAGTGCTGTCAACCCCGTGCGACGATGCTGAGATGAAAACCATCATCCAGCGGATTTCTGACGGCGTACGGTTGGATAAAAAACAGCGATATCAATTGCATTGTGGCTTCCATCTCTTCGATGGCGCGCACATATCGTTTCGTGGAGATCAGATGTACATCAACGGCAGAGTAACATTTGCAGTGATTCCGATGGTTTCAGTACTCACTCTCCTTTCTTCGAAGAAAAACCGGCGCGGATGGAACATGTCGAAATTACTCACAGCCATCGCCTGCATGAGAACAGATGCCATAGAAACCCTCGAAATTCGCAGGCTACCCCGCCGTCTCATTGGCCTTCATCGAATCCGTGAATCTTTGGATAAGCCGATCGCCTCGTCTATGCTTTCATGGGTTGAATGGATGGCTGAAGAGGAACTTGAACCACCAAAACATTTGCTAATGAATCCACTGGGCGTCTGGTCTCGCGATGTTCGTCAAAGGCTTTCAACACCGATTGGGACGAAGTTTGAGAACCGTTTGAAAGAAGCATTTAGCCACCATCCGACCGGATTAGAGGAACTCGCCACCTATCCCTGGACCAGACGATGGCTCGTCTATTCTCAACCCAATCAGTTCCAAAACGCTCGAACCCTGCCGTTTGAAATTGTTGGTGGAAAACTCAAGTTCGTTGTGCGGTCGAAAAACAACGCATCGAGAAAAACAACCGTTCCAGACGAGCCAGCAGTTTGGGCCTATCTCCTTTCTCTTGCCTACTCACCTCTCAAGTCCTCAGCCTCTAATCTGCTCTATGCTTTACAGCATAATTGGACCGATTCAAAACATGAATCTCACCAGATACCTGCCCCTCTTCGTCGCTCCATTCAGTTTCTCCGTGAAGTCATTGACAGCAATTCGGACAGGGTTTTTGTTCATGATGAGTGCATGTTGGTTATCGGTCGGATGGGTCATTTCTATGAAGTCAAAGTCGGCAAAGGAGCCCATCGAGCGCCGTTTGTTATTCGGGCGATAGATTCCTTAGAACCGAGAAGAACTACACCGCTTTGTATTCATGAAGGCTCATTTCATACCACGGTTCCTCTCGGGGATACAATCGTGTCAGTAATTTTGTCTCTGGTAGACGATGTCAAAACCTCCGGAAAAATCGATAGTTTAAGGGAACACATTGCCTCAAGGTCTCCGCTTGGTTTCCCTACACCATTGACCGAAAAGCACCTTCCATTTCTCCACGATTCAACAGTCAAACAATTCGAACAAATCATGAATCAACACGCGAGCAGTATTCGATGGTTACCGCGAGACCAGTCTGTGGGAGAACTGGGGGAGCAACACAACATGATGCATTTGTTCCGTAGAAACATAGCTTTCAACCGCCGACGATGGCAACGTGACGATGTCGGTCCGAATCATAAATCTCGATGTGATGTTCTTGTCGAGCACGCCGTAGCGGCAAATTCCACTATGCCGCATCCGCAGTTCATTGAAATGTGGCACAAATCGTTGAAAGACGGTCCTCTTGAGGAAGAGTCAGAAATGCATCATTTCTTCCACCATTTCGGGCGTGAACGGAACAATTGGGTGCAACTCCAACATCAAAGACAGCGACAAATAGCAATTGTCGAAAACCTACCAGTCGGTGATATTCGAAACGGAGAGCGACGGTTCTGCGAAATATTCCCGAGAATTTGGGAAGCCTTGTTCTTGCATCCAATTGGCTCGACCTTCCGGCTTGGGGTTTTGGATGGCGATGATGTTACCTTTGAGCACTGCCATCTTTCGATGACCGTGCGCAGTCCTCAGGAACGACGCATTATTCGAAGGTTTGCCGTTCTCCTTGGATTTGTTGAGAACGGTACTCAGGACCAAAAAACCGTATTTGTGCGAAGAGATCATGCTAAGCAGACGGCGCGCCGAAACCTCTCGCTTCATCTTGATAGTGCTCAATCATCTCTCGGTGTTCCAGATGCGCCGCCGTGGCATTGGCACTTCAGTGAGGTAATGCAGACGCCTCAAAAACCCGGTAATTTTCGTTCGGAATTACAACAAGACCTTCGCGATGTAAACCGCAGGCTTCCCCAACACAAATAATCCCGTGAACTCAATCGTTACGTAACAAAGCAACGCCAATAAGAACGCTCATGCTCATCAGTATCGATGCTGCAGGAATAAATTGTTCTTCGTCTTCGCAATCCGTTCCTTCACATTCGTTGTTTTGGCTAACATCTTCCACACTTTCAACCGGATAATTCAACTGGTACAGAAGGTGAACAGACAGGTCGGACCCATCGTATGCAGGTGGGAGTGAAACGGTCGTATTACCGGTCATGGAAACGGATTCGCTCGTGAGGTTTAGGTGACCTAATTCAACGATTCCCCTTACAACGTGCGGGTAATTTTCGAGACCGTTTGACCCGTCTTCAAATCGGGCCGAGTCTTCGACAATCCATGCCTGAGCAACGATGGTACTGCCTTCAGGAGCCGTCATGTTTTCAACATCAAGGGACCATGCGACGAACCCAGCATCTTGTGAAACAGGCGTCCAAGCAAAACTCGAGTCGCCGATAAGCGAGAGGTGGATATCGGAAAGCGAAGTAAACTCTTCTTCCAACGATGCAGCTTCAGCGATACTACCTATTTTGATGGTAGTGCCGTTAAAGATCACTGCTGGAGGCGCTTGGGTGCCATAGCGGTCAATGAAGTGTTGATCGATTTCGATGCTGCCTAATGGGTCTTGAATTTCATTAATGGCCCTGTGAATGTGGTACTGTTGGATACCACTTTCGTTCTCGATGTTGTCCAAAGCGTGCTCGACATCGACACAGTTTGAACACCATGTGGCTGTGTACACTTCGACGATGGGTGGTAATTCGCTCAGGTTGGTTGATACAACTCCACTCTCGTTCGCTAGCGACCACTGCCCACCGAACAACATTCCAACATCGGTCTGAGTTGCTGGTGCTGCCACGGTCGATGAAGGCACAAAGGCCATCAAGAAGACAATTAAGACGAGGAGGTACGCTTTCCGCATACTTTACCCAAGCGAACTTTGGCTATCAATGCATTCTGTGCGTGTTTGTCGGATTCAGGGTCGTAGCATGCTATCGATACGTCAAAAGCGCCAGCATCATGAAATGTCCCGGCTTCGGATTTCTTCACCAGTGCATCGTAGCGGGAACGAATCCCACTGCTTGTGAGGCCAAAAACGGCAGCAAGTAAATCAGCAGCTCCGGATTGCAATCCGAAGAAGTTCAAACTGGCGTAGGCGGTAACGCAAACGACCATTCGTGCTTCAATATTGATGGTCAGTGCTCCACCAGTCCCTTCTTTGAGCAGAGCCAAGCGAGTTTCTGTTTCATACAACACCTTCTCGTAGTCCTCAGTACTGAGGTGTTCTCCGAGCATTTCGAACACGTGTTCCATGGCCTGAGTGATTGAATCCTCTCGGCGGTCGTTTGCGTTCTTTCGTGGAGGCATGGCTGCCCATTTCATGGTAAGGCGGGCCTTCCAGTGTTGCAAAATACGAATACGAGCGCTGCTGATTTGCTTTGGAGTGATATCGGCCTTGTCCATGGTGGAACGTCGGTCGAACTTTGGCATGATGCCCAAATCTCCTGCCAGTTCAACGATTGCTGCAGCAATGATTACGGCGTTTTGTTCCTCTGAAGAACCCTTGATGCCCTTGTCCTTGCGGCAAATGGATTGTTTTGGCATGCCCAATCGCTTAGCGAGTGACTTGCTTTGCTTCTTTCGAATCAGCTCTTGTTGACCGGTAAGTGGCTTGCATGACATCTCAACGATGTATTCGAGGATGTGGAGAGCGTGACGGCCGTACAACTGCTCGATGTTACGTTTGACACGGTTGGCAAATGGGTGTGGGTTGCGAACGGTGCTTCGGTCGATTTTCTCGAGCAATCGGTATTTGCCTGGGTTAATTACGCCCTTGGAACCGTACCGCATTTTTGGACCGGTCCCACCCATGTTTCGGTTTTGGTCGGCATCTTGCCGAACGGAGTGGTAGTGAGCCCCTTCGCCGAACAGTGCGTTTCCGTTGTCGTTCGCCAGAATCTTCTGGTCTTTGTGGACAAGGCCACAGTCGTCGCACCATGTTTCTCCCTTTTCGGGCATAGCGGTGAGGTTTTTGCTTGCGCACTCATCGCAGTATGTCAATTCAATCTTCTTTTGGTTCATGTCTTCAGTCATCCTTATTATCTCCTTTCATGTTTGGTCGTTTGTGGGCCGTTCAACCACTTGCCGCTCTTCCGGGGTGTGCCCCCGTTTGAGTGACAGAATGATATTTTACGGCCCAACAGGTAGAGTATGAAAGTCATTTTATTTAAACCTGCCGGCCATCATGAGCAGATTTCGCAAAACAAGACCTGTTCATGTTTCCACAAACAAAGACTATTCTCTTCCACAGTATATAAAGAAAGAAAGAACCAAACCGATCCCGGTGAACAAATGCCACCTACAGTATATCAATGATATTCACACCACTTCGTTTTGGCAACGAGCCTTCAAGAACAGTCGGCGTCTGTAATGGTGATGGGGCGGCCGAGATGAAACACGATTCGACTGTATCAATCACTCTTGAGGCAATTGATTCGGGAGATAACTTGCCTCCTTGGCTGATTGAGGCGTTGTGCAGTGGTGATGCGGCGAATCTCCTTGTCGTCCACCCGAATGAGGCCAGCCGCAACCAGACGTTAATTCGATTATCACAGATCGATGCGCCCGTTGATACAACTCACCACCTCACGCTTCAACGGCTTGCACAGTTGCTCATTTTGGATTTAGGCCTCCCACCGTTGCTCGACGATGAAGCAGGTACATTCGCAGTTGTGCATGCGCACACCAAACTTGCCGCTGAAAACGGCGATTTACCCTTACTATTTTCCGCCATCGAAGGCAGAAAGTGGTCTCCATTTCAAACTGAACGTGTGCTTATGTTGCACCGAACCCTCACACAACTCAACCAGCCCTGGGCATGGGAGGAGGACCCCGGGGCTCGTGATTTCGACAAAATACTCAACCGAGTTGAGTTGACTCTATCGGGGACTCATCCTCATCATGCACTCCATGTACTGACTCAAGCTCTCCTTCAATCAGAATATTCCCCGTTCACTCTGAACGATGTGGATGGAATTGTCTTGCTCAACACTGCACCTGATTTCACCGAAATAGAACGCTCCTTCTATCAACAGTTGTCGAGACATCGTCCGATTCATCAATTGTGTTGTGCAGGTTCATTCCGTTTAGGCCATCACGGAGCATATCTCTTTGAAGCAGAATGGGAGTATGTGACTCAAAAAACCCTTCCAGAATGGCTTCCAAAACACGAAGTTTGGAAACCCACGGCAAACGTGCCATGGTGCTCTCGACGTGGAATTGAACGCCAAACAAGCCTGCATCGCGTGACACTTGAACGTTGCAAACACAGCATGGATGCGGCCATTGAGTTATTACGCTCTTTCTCACTCCGTTCCTCGGGAACGGTGCTGATAATTGATGGTGCTGCGGAGTCAAATCTACCGCAGTGGCATTCGCGTATCAAACCGTTGGGTTTTACTTGCGGTGCTGAGAAGGTGGACTTGGAACACGTACCGGCCGTCTCAGGTCTTTTACGGGCAATGAAACTTGGAATTGGAATGGAAGCATGGTCTTTGCAGCACCTCCGAGTTTTGTATGAACACAACAGCCTGCCGTTAATCAACGGAGCGGTTGAATCTCTAAACCATCCAAGTGAGCGGACTTGGGCGCCTCGTCCTCATCCAGAAATCTTAGAGAACATCGCGCGTTCATTCCATGTCCGTGGCGGCCTTGGAAGTCTGTCGCGCTGGTTGGCAATATTGGCGCAGGCCACACCACAACTTGGAGAACCCCCTGAGCGGCAACGCCAAGCCCTTGAGGAGACGCAATGGTGGATGCATTGTGTGGCCCGTATTTGGGCACCACTGATTGATGATGAATCGCGCCGCTCCCTCGAAGGCGAAGCGATTGGATGCTCTTCTGGGCAAAGACTCCCGCTCCCTCCTCGATTGAAGACCGGTGCCGAATGGTTGGATGTGGTCTATCAACGGCTAAATTGGGGAGATTTAACCAAGAGGACCGCTCTTTTTGATCGTTCCCTTGCGGGCCTTCAAATGGTCAAAGAAGCGTATCAAACCACTCAAGGATTGTTAGAAAAAGCGAATTTGCATTCGCCGAAGAACGGAGAACAATTCATTCAACATTTTGAACAAACCTTGTCGAGAACGTCTCTCCCTCGCTCTCGCTCTCGAGGAAAAAATGTTCTTGTTCTTACCCCCGAGAAGGCTCTTGGGGTTGAAGCAGACCTCATTCTCTTGGTAGGGCTGGATGTGAACTCATGGACAATGAAGGCGTCAAAGGTTCCGTGGCTCGATGCGCCAGCCCAATTACGACTGGGACTCTTTTCATCGGATTTAACCATCCGTCAAGGAAGGCATCATCTTCGCCATCTGCTCAATGCAGGTTCTGAGATTATTGTGTTTGATACAAGTGCAGAAGAAGGCGGTGGCCCCAGTGCTCCATTAGCAGAATGGTTGGCAGAAACTCGAGCCGATGGAACGCTTTCATCGTTCAAACAAGCCCCTTCGTTCCTAGACGAGCAATCGCATCAGGAAGGAAATCCCCACCGAAGTTGGCATTGGACGAATGATGAACACGGTGGAGGGAACGTTTGGCTTACTCCAAGACCGTTCACCATGTCGATGCGCGATGGTAGAGCAGTTGGTGAGCGAGGTGGGCGCCGCGGACGCGATGTTCGTCAACGTTCAGGTCTTGAACTTGGAGACGGTGGGACGCCCGAGGCAGCAGTTCTTTCGAACACCAGCCTTGCCCTGGCCCATGAGTTGGAACTTCAAAACGACCGACATCTTCGTCAACCGGTCATGAAAAACCTCGATAATGGTGATTACTTTACATGGGAGAATCGACATCATCTCTTGAGCGTCGACGGAATAATTCTCCAACCAACGAAGTCTCAAGTAGGGGTTGGCTCAAGCCAGCAGAAACATTGGCCGCATCTTGGTTTGAAGGTCAACAGCAGGTCGAGGGGTCCCGCAATTGACCCGAGGCCGTTACCAGGATACACATTCCCAAGCGAAGTTCTCAACTCGACATTGGGGCTAAAGTCATCTTCCATCAAGCGAGAAAAGTGGTCTCAAAGTCGCTTGCAGTCATGGCTGCAATGTCCTCGGAAAGCGTGGATGGATACGCAACTCAAAGCCAGAGCCGAGGAAACCTTGAGCGAGGATCTTGAATCGCGTACTCGCGGGACGCTCATACACGACACTGAAGCGGCTTTGTTACGAAGTCATGGAATCCCGACAGCTGAAGATGCAGTATCTTCCCCTTTACCACTTCACCTTGGTCCAAACAACTCCGTTGATGCATTGTGGGGCGCTGTCTTGACATACCTCTCCGATGAAGTCCCATGGTTGACTCGATATGACGCTGTAGCAGTTCACCGTTGTCGAGAGATGATTGGCGTGACACCCGCTGAATGGAGGCTGTACCTTGAGGGGGAGCATGAACTCGAACCCAGCGGACGTATTGGACGTATGATTGAATCGGATTTCGCACTTACCGGAGTTGGCCCACTTGCCTGTGAATGGGCGTTCTCTTCAAAGAAGGGCAATTATGTGAACGTCGATGGAGTGGATGACTTATCTCAACCGGTCACGTTCAACTTGTCAGGAAGAGTCGATCGCGTCGACGCGATTGTATTGGACCCTGAAATGAGAACTCAAGCCATCAAAGACGGCGTACTTTCCGCATCTCCGCCGGATGAACCCCTTTCCTTAGAGCATCCATCCGCTGCAAGCCGTTTTGTCATCATTCGTGATTTGAAGACGGTGAATGGCCCAAAGTTTGGCGATAAGGGGGACCGACATCGCAAAGCTTTGTTTGACGAAGTTCAGCTTGGATTGTATGCTCGAGCATGGGAGCAGAGTCATCCAGGGGACCGAGTAGTCGGCGTGGGTGTCTCTGAGATTGGTGAGTCGACGACCCATTACGTGGAAATCGACTCGTCGATTTTGAAATACATTGGCACCGGTGAGATTGGCGAACGCACAATGTACGCTCAAAACCACCATCGAATGCTGGGTACGGATTTCACGGAATCCAATGGATTCCGTGCATGGATTCAGGAACGAATACGCACAGCGAACAGAGCCATAGAAACAGCAGCGAATGGCTCAGTGAATCCAACGCCTGGAAAGCATTGCTCGTATTGTTCAGTTCGCCAAATTTGTCCTTCAGCAACCCTTGGAGGTGAAGTCAATTGATTATTGAATTTAATCGAAGCCAACAACTTGGCCTTGACCTCGATAAACACATTGCGTTGGATGCGGGCGCAGGCACTGGGAAAACGACGGTGATGGCTGAACGCTATGTGCAACACCTTCTCTCATCAGAGCAGCGTGCTACGCATTTACTTCCGCCCGGCCCTCGAGAATCCATTCAAGCGAGCGGATTCTTGCGAGCACCCCCTCGTCAACGAACGCCTCCTAAGGAATGGAAGGGGTTACTGCCAAGTGAAGTTGTAGCCATTACATTCACCAAGAAAGCCGCTGCAGAATTGAAAGCAAGAATCCGACACCGGGTCGGCCAAAGCCGTGCTACCTCCACGGAAAAAGCGGATGACGAGGGTATTTTCGACCCTCGAATTCGCGAGGGAGACATCGAGACCTTGATGTCTGCTCTCGATGAAGCACCGATTTCAACCATCGATGCTTTTCTTTCTCAACTTGTCTCACCGCATCTCGACTTGGTTGCAGTTCATCCAAGCCGGGAGCAGATTTCTGAAGAAAGAGCGCCGCTCCTTATCAGGGAAGCACTGCATTCAGCATGGCGGATTCGAACCATCGATGATGCGCATGAAGCCGGAGTTCGAGGTCACATCGGGGCGTTCTTAGCATCAAGAAACCGCCTCGCAGTCCTGCTTGGCGGTCAAGAACGTTCAGCCGTCGTACTGAGTGGAATGCTCGGCAAGTCACTGTTCGTTGAAGAGGCGTATCAAGCCATGCTTGCTCGGGCGCAAACACTTGGGCATAATTGGAGCGGTGATGGGCCAATGCCTTACGAGATACTCATGGATATGTTCCTTGAACCCGTTCGGCATACCGTTGTTGGTTTTGCTCAATCCTTACAACATTCCCTTTCGGAATGGGTTAACGTTTACATGAACCACGCTGCAAGTTACGTCCACGCATGTGAGGCGAAAATTGGAACCACTCTCACCCGATTCAACCATCTCACTGAATTGGCTCGTCAAACAGTTTCCGATGACCCCGGCGAATGCCTGCAATGGGTTTGGCAGGTGGCGATTGCTGCGGCAACAACCAACCAATTGGCGGACGAAGTACCGAATTTCTTCCCGAAAGGAGGTCTGCCGCAAGCCAACCATTCCGAAGGATGGCACCCTGGACTGTTATCGAAATCCGCCGCCAAAGGCGTTTCAAAGGCAGAAAAAGAAGCCGTTGTAGTGGATGCGATGAATGCCGGAGATGAACTGAAAGACCTCTTGACAGGCCGACTCGGCAAGCTTGTTTGCCTTCTCGGCCGCAGTGCCTTCTTGCTCCACCCCACCTCGGAATTACCGTTTTTGCCTGAAGATTCGAAGATACGTTGTCAGGAAGTTACCTTGTCGTTCAGTGACCTTGCACCCGAAGGACGCCTTCGAATTTCGGACGAACTCCAAACCAATGTACTCAATGATTTGCTTGTCGTACACAGAGGTTGTCAGGATATTTTGTCGCTACGTAAAGCCCACGAAGGCGTTCACGACTATGATGACATACAACGCCTTGTTGCGGATCTTTTGCTCGCACGATGCCCGGACATGGTTCGCCATGTCTACCCTCCAGTCGTTGTTCAAGCACTTGACCGGTTGGGGGACGAACCTTGGTCCGACCAACATATTTCTCGTGCCATGCGCTTGGCTGGCGAAGACCAGTCATGCTACGAAGACCTTCAGCGCCGTTTCTACACCTTGCAAACGATTCGCCGTCAATATCGTGCCTTCATCATTGATGAATACCAAGACACCAACCCAGCACACTTCCGTCTCCTTGCGCGTCTCTGGGGCCATCGTAGGCTCGAAGCAGATGAACCGCTTCGACCTTTAGGGCCCTGGGACCCAACCGTTTGCATCGTCGGTGATATGAAACAAAGTATCTACCGGTTCCGACAAGCAGAAGTTACGGTCATGCGCCGTACGGTGGCAGCCATCCAATCGGCGAATTCGATTGAAGAATCAGAACCAAGGCTGCAACATTTACGCGTGGAGGGGTGTGGGAGAGACCCGCGCCCAGTTGGTGCTGGAAAGTCGTTTATCCAAAGCTCTCAAATCGAAGGTAAGGCAGTGGAATCCCAGTTGTGGCAACACGTCGAAGTTGGATTTGAGGACGGAAGTGGTTACGTAGAATTGGTTTCTGACGAGCGCCGAGCTCGGCGACTTTTGGGTCATATCGACTTGACCTCTAACCACCGAACTCTCCACAACTTAATGCGGACGATGAACGGTTTATTTGACGATGTATTCGATGAACGGCATTACGTTCTACCTGGAGATTGGCATGCTGAATCACAATCACTCCGTCCCGCCAGGGACCTTGAAGAACCTGCAGAGGTCAAAGAAGAAGTCGAAGGTGTACTTGAGTGGCTTTTACCGTTGCAAATTGGAGTTGAGCCCCCAAGCCTTGACCTCGAAAAACAAATTGATACATTTGCAGACCCTGATGCCAAACGTGCTCATCTCGAAAACGAATTGATTGCTGCCCGATTGCAAGCTCTTGTCACTCAAAGCCCAACACAAGTGTGGGATGCATCGGTAAACGGGTACCACAAAGTGGCGTCGAATTCCACAGCCGTTCGGCCTGAGGACGTACTCATTTTGGTTCATTCGAGAAAATACATTCCCGACTTGATTCAGCGCCTTCAATCTCGCGGCATACCGGTTATGGCTGACCGGCAAGGTGCGCTTTTGGAGCGGCCAGTCGTTGCTCCTCTGCTCGCTTGCCTTGAATTGATCGCTTTCCCTCATTCTCGTCATGCTGCATTGGCTCTTGCTCGCTCTCCGGTGTTCGGATTTAACGACGCACAATCCCATGCTCTGATGTCGTCAACCGACGAGTTAACCTGGTGGCAGAAAATGCACAAATTTGCACCCAGTGATTCGGTCAAAAGACTGGTGGAGCACATGGAGTCGATGGTGCAACAAGGTGCAGTACACGATGTCTTTGATGCCGTTCTTGACCATTCGGACTTGCTCTTCGCATACTCGGATGATACTTCTCGGCAGAACGCTGAGGCTTGGTGTGCACTTTCAGCTTCAATTGGTAAGGAATTGGGTCATGAAGCCTCGGCAATATTCAACCGCATGAAATCACTTCAGTCGCTCGGTGGCAAGGGTCCCTCTGCTATTATCACGCCTTCTGGAGGGGCAGTGCAAGTGATGACAATCCACGGAGCAAAAGGTCTCCAAGCTCCGGTTGTTGTTGTGGCAGGAATGTTCCATGCGGGTAAGTCCGATGCTTCGTTAGCAGTACGCAACAATGTCCTGGTTACTCCGCAAGTGGTTGCTGGTCGAATCAATCCGTGGTCTTCACGCGACCGCCCAGATGACGGTCTTTGGGAATTTGCTAAACGAATGGACCACGCGCAGCGACAGGCTGAACGCAGGCGTGAGTTCTACGTTGCTTTAACCCGTGTGAAGGACCGATTGATTGTTGTAGGCTCCCCTAGCGACACAGCAACAATCCATGAAGAAACTCGCTTTTTGGAACTCAAGAGTAAGCCTTCGATGAAGACGATGGGCGCCATGTGGCTTGATGGATTACGAAGTTTGTCTCATCAAAACAGTGTTCAAGATTCGCCATGGCTTCAGCCAAATGACTCCTTTGCAACCTCGCTTTCGCAATACAAGGAAACGACCCTTTCTTTCAACCCCCGTTCGCTGATTGAAGATGCATGCTTGGGTCCTCAATCAGTCAAATCCCTGTATGTGTACCATTCTCCAGATTGTTTCCCTGGCTTGAGTACAGCAACTCCGCTTCAACGATGGATGAACCTTGAGACTCAACTGACTCAGATGAGTCCAGTTCCAGCACCTCAAACCGCCCTTCCTCTTGTCAGTGAAATGATGCGAATGACGGCCCATGGACTGGATACCAGTTTTGCCTGTCCTCGCCGTCACTGGCTCTCGGAAGTGAAAGGCTGGAACCCAGAACCACTGAATTTCTTTTTGAATCGGCCTTTGCCAGAGTCCTCAGTATCGATATACCCGCCAGCGACTGTTTTTGGAACACTCATGCATCGGTTGGTGGAACTTGGTTTGGAAAACCCTTTCATGAAGAATGCACCGCCTTCTACTCCACTTATGGCTGCATGGACTTTTGACGGGAAGGACTTACTTGACGATGAAGAAACCATTGTACGCGTTTTGACAGAAGAAGGCATTACTGCCACAGATTCAGAAGCCTTCAAGCCAACTTTCGATCGGTTAGTTGAACTCGGTTCACTGGTCCGGAATGGACTACTTGGACGGTATGCTGCCGGTGAGCAACATTTCGGGTTTAAAGTCGAAGGATTACGCACCGAACTTCCGTTTTTTTTCCGGCATAAAGTCGGATTTGAAGGCCTGCTTAGAACCGGCTTTTCGGTCGAAGGGACCCAGAATCTTGCACAAATTGACCACGTTGATGTTCTTTTTGATGGACGAGCGGATTTAGTTCTCGCCATGCGCGACGAGCAAGGCAACGGCTGTCTCCAAGTGGTCGACTTGAAGACTAAGGGATGCCGTGACGAGTTCAACTCAGAAAACCCAGAGTCTGGAAGCCGTCTTCAAAGATACAAGGGCGATGTGTTGGTTCCTTACCCATCAACTTTGGAAGAGCGTTCGATACTCGACGAACACCGACTTCAGTTAACCCTGTATTCGATGGCTCTCGAGGTGCTTGAGCAACAGAAGCCAGCGAGTGAGCGCCGCAGAGTCCTTCCTCCAGCCTTGCTCATCGGAGCATCGGGCCGTATGGTCCAGTTGACTCAAAACGAATATGAATCTGCGTCCCAAACACTTGCACAACACCTTGAATGGATGGCGCAACTCTCCGCTACGCCCGAAGCGGTGAGTGAACCTCCACGCTTGCCTGAAGATTCATCGCACATCTGTTCTCAATGCCCATTTGGGCGCGGACAAATCCGGCTATGCGGGCCTGAAGGCTCAGTTCTCGGCCCTGTGGGGGATGACGACGATTAGGCCTTTTTACCGCACACGACCAGTGTCCCAATGAACGAGTCTTTTGCGGCAACTTGGTGAAGTTCCACGTCCCTAAAACCTGCTTCAATCATAGCTGTTTTCCAATCTTCCATGCTGAGTGTTGTCATGTGGACGTTCAATGCTTCAGGCCAACTTAGGCTGTCTTCATTTTCGAGGTAATGGTCAACACCTGCAACCAGCATTCCACCGCTGTTCATCCAGTTGTCGTGAAGTTGTTTGAGCATGGATTGAGGGTCGTGAAGGTAATACAGGAATTCCATACTGTGGACAAAATCAAATTTCTCTGAAGGTTCCCAATCTGGTAACACAGTGACGCGGTAATCACCTTCTGAATCAATCGTTTTTGCTTTAGCAATCATGGCCTCAGAACCGTCAACGCCAACAACACGAGTGGAAGTTTCATCTTGTGCTAAAAGTCTGCATACCCAACCGTTTCCGCATCCTACGTCAACGGCAGAATAGGTTTCTGAACGAGGGATGCCGGCGAGCTTTAGCATGGCATGAACCGATGCAGCATGGCCATTTTCCATACCCTTGTCTTTGCCTTTCTCGGCCCATTCGCTAAAAACTTCGGTCGCTTCTCTCCGGCTCATAAAAAAGGTCGAACCGACCCATTCCAAGAAGATGTCCATTCCGATAAGAACAATATTCGCCGGCCTTACGAAGGTTCATGCTCGATGTTACGACCACGATTGACGATGTATTGTATCCGCTGATAGAGCCCTATGAAACGGGCATGTTACGCGTATCGGATTTGCACACAATTGCTTGGGAAAAGAGTGGAAATCCTGACGGCATGCCAGTGATTGTGATTCACGGGGGACCAGGCGGTGGTGGACAGCCAGCATACCGCCGGTACTTCGACCCAACTGCGTACAACATTATCCAGTTTGATCAGCGCGGATGCGGGAAATCAACACCATACGCTGAACTCGAAGACAACACGACCCAAGCATCCGTTCATGATATTGAATTACTTCGAGAGACCTTCGGAATCGAGGAGTGGCATGTCTTTGGTGGTTCGTGGGGCTCAACCCTCTCTCTGGTTTACGCTCAACAGCATCCCAATCGTGCAATTAGCTTGATGTTGCGTGGCATATTTATGTGCCGAAAGAGCGAACTTCGGTGGTTTTACCAAGACGGAGCCAGTCATATTTTCCCCGATGCATTTGAGGCATACCGCGAACATATCCCCTTGAATGAGCAGAACGACCTCATCAAAGCATACTATTCCCGCCTTACCAGCGAAGATGTCTCCGTTCGGCGTGCAGCCGCTAAGGAATGGACGCGCTGGGAGATGGCCACAAGCCGTCTTTTCCCAGACGACTCATACCTCGAAAAGGCTGAAGATTTAGATTTCGCAGTTGCGTTCGCTCGAATTGAATGCCATTACTTCATCAACGCTATTTTCCTTGAAGAAGCACATATCCTCAATCATGTGGATTCCATTCAACACATCCCAATGCACATTATCCAAGGACGATACGATGTAGTTTGCCCAGCCCGCAGTGCGTGGGAATTGCACAAAGCCGTACCTTCAAGCCATCTGGTATTGGTTCCGGATGCGGGCCATTCGATGGGGGAAGTAAGCATCGCTAGAGAACTTGTTTCTGTAACGGACTCTTACCGTTAATCTTGGTCCGTTTGCTGGTTAGAATCAGTCCTATCAAGCGTCGGCTTGATAGGGTGGAGGTGTGTGGGTGTTCACGGAGGCTTGCCTCCGGGTGAAGCAATGACCGAAGACGGAACCATTATCCCAGCGGACTTTGAACCGGCTGTAAAGAAATTGACTGCTGAAGAATACGAAGACCAAATCAAGGTCCTGTACGAAGCATTTACCTCCGCACAATCCGACCTTGAGGATGCAGTAGCAACCATCGAAGTTTTGGAAAAAGAAATCATTGAACGTGAAATCGAAAAGGAAACACAAGAAGCACTCCTGTCGGAAAAAGAAGTTCGAGTCCGTGAACTTGAACTCCGTGCTGTCAAAGCCTCAAAGAAAGTCGAACATCTTGAACCTGAATTGGAGAAGATGGAAGAAAAGTATACCCGGGAAAAGAACCGTGTTAGCACCGTTTTCAGCATCGCTGAAGAACTGGACAACGATTTGAAGCACGCTGTCGTTGAGATGAAAGCTCGGGACGACTGGTACGTCGATCACATGCAAATTTTCGAAGACCTCAACAAGGCAATCAAGGTACGCTACGAAATGATCGAGCGTGCTATCGAAGCAGAGCGAAAATCACAGCATATGGCTCGTGCGTTCACCGAACGGATGGAAGACATGGTTGAGGCACGCGCTTCGGATTTGGCTGATGCTGAAGCAGAGGGCAAAGCTGCTGAGGATTCGACAGCATCCGTCGAAGTCGTTGATGCTGCTTCTGAAGAAGTCGAAGAAGTCGAAGAAGCAGCAACTGAGGAAGCAACCGAAGAAGTTGCAGAACCGGCAGCTCCTGAAACCACCGCTGCAGCCACTTGGGCTGATGGCGACGACCCTTGGGCTGAGTGAGGCGATTCTATGGGTGGACTGGCCCATGGTGGCCACGCTCCAGTTCTCATCCCTTTGATGATGGGAGGCAGTGCTCTCATCATCGGTGCAACCATTGATTCGTTGTATGGATTCATTCCATTGTTCGGTATCTTTTGCTTGATGCTCTCAGCTTTTTGCGCTAATTTTTGGCGAGACCCAGACCGTCCTATCCCACGCGATGAGAATGTATTGGTAAGCCCAGCAGACGGTCACGTCATGTTTGTTCGCCGCGAACGAGCAACGGGCCGACGCCCCAACAAAGAACAGTTGGCGTCTGGTGAGTGTGAGTCCGATACACTCACCGGAGATTGGTATCCTGAACCATTGGAACATCCCCTGCAGTTTGAAACCGAACAACGTTTTGAACCAGTGAAGGAGGGCGAGGAATCCAACGACGATGTGTTGCGAATCGCGATTTTCATGTCTCCACTTGATGTCCATGTCAATCGAGCTCCGCTTGCGGGAACACTTCACAGAATGGAGCACAGGGCTGGCAAAGGTCTTCGACGCGGTCCTTTTCTGGCAGCCTACAAAAAGGAAAGTCAGTACAATGAAAGGGTTCGCAGCGTGTTCAAAGGAGAGGAGGAACTCATGATTGAAGTCACACAAATCTCAGGGGCTTTCGCTCGGACCATCGTTCCGTGGCTGGGTGTCGATTCTGAAGTTCGTCGCGGACAACGTTACGGCATGATACGTCTCGGCTCACGTGTAGACATTCGGGCACCTGCACGCTTATTCACTCCAAATGTTGTCTCTGCCGAGGAACAAAACTCTTCTCATCCGAAGGGGGAATTTGTGCGTGCCGGCTCGACCATTCTCTTCATTCCATCCGATTCCTAGCCGAATTCTAAGCGGTGCATTGAAACGGCAAAGCCATGCGACTTGTCATTGAGGGATACCATGGTCGGGCCGAAGTCATTGACACTTGTCGGAGATGGCGCAAAGGGTTCACGAATCCATGACCTTGTCAAAGCTCCAGCAAATACGCCTTGGGCTGTCGCTCGTCAACAATCATGGGATGCGGGTGAACCTGCAACCGTCTACTACACGCCTGAAACACTGGCCGATGGAACGCCTTGCAGTGCAGTAACCGTGATTCTACGAACGAAGGGATGCCATTGGTGGTGGTCCAGTGGTTGTACTTTCTGTGGATATTTCAACGATACCAGGGATGATGTGACCAACGAAGATCTCCACTCCCAATGGGCTTATGCCAAACGAAAATTCGAGGATTTCAAAGACCACGCCATGGTTAAAGTCTACACCAGTGGCTCTTTGCTTGAGGACAGGGAAATCCCTGTGGAATTCCAAGAAACGGTGCTGAGAGATTGCCAAGAACTCGGCAAAGAACTGATTGTGGAAAGCCGATGCGAACAACTCACCGAAGAAAAACTCGCCTGGGCATCTCAATTGAACCAGAGTTTTGCTGTGGCTGTCGGGCTTGAGGCGTATGATGACGAAGTTCTTCGCTTCCATGTAAACAAAGGCTTCACGACCAAATCATGGGACAGAGCAGTTGAAAACTTGAAAAAATTTAACATTCGAGTCAAGACCTATTTGATGTTCAAACCACCGTTTATGAGTGAAGCTGATGCATTGAATCACGGTGTGAAGTGGATTGAGCAAGTGGCGGAACGCAGCGATGAAATCTCAGTAAATCCGATGAATATCCAGCGCGGGACCATCATTGATCGCCTCCATCGCAACAATGAATACCGCCCACCATGGCTCTGGTCTTTGGTTGAAATGATACGTAGAGCTCACCCAACCATCCATCCTAAAGGCGGAAAAAACGGCGACGACGACCAAGTTTGTCGCCTCATTATCCATCCTACTGCTGGGGGAAAAATTCGCGGCGCTCACAATTGTGGCTCATGCGATTCCGTGGTCGTTGCTGCTATTGAGCGCTACGCAGTTTCCGGTGAGTTGGAAGAATTCGAAGGGCTGTCCTGTGAATGTGAAAAGGCATGGAAGGAAGAAGTTCTGCTAGAACAAGCTCTACCCGTCCCCCTCGGGATTTCGAAGCATCGTCGTGGCAATGTGTTGGACCGTCTTCGTTCACCTTAGGCCCCTTTTTCAATCGGGAAAAACCTCTTCGCAAGGAGTGAATGTTTATCACCGCAATGCGAGTGGACGGATTGACCCCTACGGGGTCATGTAAGGGTGAAGAAAAATGTCAAACGCTACAACTCTACCAGATGTTACCGTTGGAACCGGAGAACCATCGAGCAGTCGTGTCTTTTTGACACTATTCAGCGTTGCTCTCCTCGGACTACTTGCTTTATTCTCCAACGTGTTTGGTTGGGATAACATCCCGCTTCTCGGTGAACTGGTACCGCTTATCGGAAACCTTGGCGGCAGTGGAATTTGGTACTACTTGATTGGTATTCTCATCGGCGTGGGCGCAATTGTCGCATCGCTTCTTAGCGAGGTCATTGTCGATTAGGAGGTGTGATGTATGGAAACAGTATTCATTACAGCAGGTCTCTTACTGGTTACGCTTACTCTTGTAGCCAACTACATGGTCCAAGGAATTGGTGGAATGGCAAGTCCACTTCGCCAAGTTGGCTTATTTTTGCTTAACAAGGCTCCAGCAGGTCTTATTGATTTGTTCAACGATAAAGCAGGAAGCGGAACCAAGACATGGATGCGCTTCGGTATGGCTTGGTTTTTCATGGCTGCACTGGGCATGTTTTTGGGAATCTGGCACCGATACGACCCTACCGCTCTCAATTCACTTGCCAGTGTCGGTTGGAGTTACGACGACGGTTCAATGCTAACCGATTACACCGCCATCTTCTTTTCTACTGCACTGAATTATTTGTTGATCGGTGCTGCGCTTGTCGCCGTATCCCGTTCTTCAAAGGGTCGTTTGGCAAGTGAAGCCAGTGCATCTATGGTTGCCGTTCTTCTCACGGTATCAACCATCGTCGTTCTTTTGCTTCCAGCTGTTTTCTCATTCATCAACATAGATAACGGAACAGAAGTATTGGAAACAATCCGGAACATCTCTATGCTTTTGGTAGGGGCAATGCTTCACCTCGCACTTTTGATTAACGTTTTCATCACTTTTGGTGAGCGAGAACACGATGATATTTCTCCGACAACCTGGTTCCTTGTTTTGGCATTGGTGGCTAAGATCGTTAGCATGCTCTTTGCCTTCTTTGGCGATCTTGCCGACTCCACCCAAACAGTGTGGTTGGCCGAGAGAGTCTTGAACGGTTGGGTCCCGCTAGCGCTTATCTTTGCGGCAGCATACCACATCATTCCATTCACGGCAGGCAAGCCAGTTTGGTCTGCATCTTTACAGAAAACCAACATGATTTTCCTCTTTATCACCATCCCACCGTTCTACCTCTCCGCTGCTGACGGCGGTGAATTGCTGCAAAACATCGGTGCATTGCTCATGGCCATTGGACTTCTACCGTTGTTTGCTGGTTCAGTGAACATGGTAGCTACAGCGGCTTCAAGCCCAGAACGAATCGTCAAGAGCCCCGGAGCATTTGCTGCTACCGCTGCAATGATGCTGCTACCAATTTTCGCAGTGGGCGGTTTCTTTACCGGCATGGACACTTTCGTCGGAATGGATAAACTCGGTTCGATGGCGCACACAGTTGATACCGGCTTTATTTCGACCATTGGCGGATTGATGATGCTTGCAGCCATCTTCTCCTCTTATCCTTTGGCCGCACAAAAGCAACTTGCTAAAGCAAGCAACGCTCAACTTGCCGTTTGGTTCACCATCATCGGCGGGGTTACCGCAACAATCTCAGCCCTGATTGGAGACTTTACCGCATATGCAGTCGTCAACTCCGGTGTCGAAGATGCCGTGGCATCAACTGGAGGCTTTTTCCTCGTCTCTGCAGCCATGTTTTACTTCGTGACTCTGGCAACGATTTTGGCCGCACTTTCAATGATTCACACCGGCCGCCCGAACAACGCAGCGTTCGCAGACTTGGCTGTGCAAAGTGACATTCACTCGTACACACTTGTGGAAGGTACGACAACCATTCGTACACTGCTCGGCCGTGGCGTTGGTATCGATACGAACTTGACCATTGGTGAAGTCGAAGAAGACGAAGGCGGCTCATCTCTGATTCGAGTCTCTGCCCAACTGCATAACGATGAAGTCACCGAGTACCCAGTGCCTGAAGAACTTGTTATGCTCGCACAATTCCTCAAGCAAACAAAGCAATCCATCTTCGAGTTCTTCCGTTCCATTGACTTGGACGGCTCTGGAGAAGTTGACGGATATGAATTCCAACAAGCGCTTTCAAAGGCCAATATTGCAGACCTGCCTCCATGGGAAATGGGCCGACTTGTCAATGCTGTTGACCTCGACGGCGACGGACGCTTGAATCTCCCAGAACTTGATATCATGATTTCCAAAATCCGTAACGATATTCTCGAATCGGAAGAAGAGTGATCACCTCCCTAAGGCGGAATCACTGTGAAAATTGGATTGGTTGGCAAACCGAACGTTGGCAAGTCGACTTTCTTCAGTGCAGCAACGCTCGCTAAAGTGGACATTGCGAATTACCCATTCTGTACCATTGAGCCAAACGTCGGTGTTGCTTTTGTTGCGGCCCGTTTACCGTGCCCTTGCAAGGACATTCGAATGCGATTGGAAGGAGAAGGCCGTCTTGAGCCAACCCGTGATGACGATCCTCGACAAGGCAGTTTGTGCGAGCCGCGGACGGGCTCTTGCGTCGGCCATCGCCGTCTTGTACCCTGTTTTTTGGTCGACATTGCTGGCCTTGTTCCCGGTGCGAGTGAAGGAAAAGGACGGGGCAATGCTTTCTTGGCAGATTTAGCCAATTGTGATGCGCTGATTCAGGTTGTTGATGCGGCAGGAACAACGGATTTAGAGGGCAATCCACAAGGTGCAAACCAAACCAAAGAGGTTGCCCAACAACGGATACGTGATGAAATTCAATTCCTTGGTGTCGAACTCGATGCTTGGATTTCGGGCCTTCTCAACGACGGTTGGACCAGAGGCGTACGCCGTGTTCAAGCAGAGGGAGAAAAAGGCTTGATATCCTACATCCATGAACAACTCACTGGGTTAGGAGCGACGCCTTTGTCAATTTCTATCGCCTTTGAATCCTTCAA
>Ga0213869_10000258_pt1 | contig 44502 bp, 42 predicted proteins | sample PICome_10_FD_160083 | JGI IMG/M metagenome (GOLD analysis project Ga0213869, IMG submission 160083) | Coastal seawater microbial communities near Pivers Island, North Carolina, United States - PICO132 | ecosystem: Environmental > Aquatic > Marine > Coastal | place: USA: North Carolina...
CGAACCAGTAAATTGAACATTTTATTCGACTTAACCAGTTCTTTTTCAAAAACTTACAACACTAAAAAAGAAAAGACCCAAACACAAAAAGTGCTTGAGTCTCATTTAGTAGAGCAGAATGGAGCAAAATCGAACTATTTTTTTTTGGATTTGCTTAAAATTATAAACCCGCAACTTTAGGGGTTGCGAGTTCTACTGTGGTCCCACCTGTACTCATTACTATTTATAACTACCTGATTTACAGTATATATAAATGAACCTATAGTACCCCAGGGTACTGTTTTAGTCCCTTTTGGGTACTAAGTTATTTGGTGGGGTACTAACAACCTCTGTTAAATCTAACAGAAGTTAATTCTGAACTATTTTCAATCATTTTTTATCGTTTTCTAAAACTTTCTATACTTATAAGTGTAACCTTCTCTCCAACATGGGGTAAAGAGGAGTTCACCCATGAGGGACGAAAGTTAGTTAGTGGGAAAGACATCGGTTAGTAGATTATAAATAATAGTTGAGGTTTCACCGGTAGTTACAAAAATGGTTTTATTATAAATCTGATATGGGGAACAATGAACTGGTCAGAAGAAGTGTAAGATTCAAAGTTATAGAGAGTTTGAAAACTCTAAGGGGTTTGGTGTATCTAATTTATACTGAACAATTATTAAAAGTTTAAAGAAAGAGTATCAACCTCGAACTAATAGAGTATTTCAAGTACGAGGTTATTACATTTTTAATTAAATCTGAAAGGAAATAATATGATAGAAAATATAAGTAAGGAAGAAGCAAAACATATGGTAGAACTATTAAAGAAGAAATCCATCTTAGTAAAGAATTTCTCAGATAAGTTAGAGAAGTACAGAATAAGTGGAGATAGAGAAACCTATAACAAGAAGTTTAAAGAACTATTAGAAAAAGAAGAGATAAAAGTATATGGAAAGAAGATTGAGTAAGAAGGATTTAATGAAACTCTACGGAGTAGATAGAATAACCATAGAAGATTGGAGAAGAATCAGAGGATTAAATATGATAGAAGTATCCACCCATTCAAAATACATTTCAGAAAAGGATTTATTAGAGTGGGAAAATAGTTTGAAAGGAGACTATTCAGTTAAGAGGTTAAATAATCAAAGTGTATCAGAATGAATAGAAGTGAAGGGTTGATATACTTTCTTTAAATCAAATAATTTGATTAGTGTATCAGTATTTCCAGGTTGAGGTTTCTTGTAACTGAGAAAATACTTTTTTCCAAAATGGGTATCGGAGTGGTTTTTATATCGGAGTTAATTTTTTTCCATTTGGAAAATGATAGGTTTTTTTTAACTTAGTGAAATGAATTTCAATAGATTAATAAAGGATTCAAAGGAAGGATTAAAAAGAAAAATCTCATCTAGAAGGGAAAGAATTTCTGTATCAGTTGAGGAATTCAATAATCTTTCCAAAAAGTATTTCAATCAGATAAAAGAGGGTGAAAACCTAATTATTAATCATGATAAAAAAGATAAAGAAACACTTGTATTTATCTTGAGATGGTATTACAATTTATGGATTGATATTAATGAAGAATCTATTGAGGTTTACTCTTTTTTTCCAAAAGTATTCGAAATAATTAGTGAGGTTAATAAATCAAACCACCCTCACACACCAAAAACCTTTAAAAAAGGAACTAAAATGTATTTTAATTCATCTTGTTACTCATCTTGTAATTGGTTAAATGGGATTCCTCTTTGGGATAATAAAGATGAAGAAGTTGGTCATGGATTAAAACCAAGTTGTCAAGTAAATTATAACTATATTGAAATTATAAAAGGGTAATTATGAATGAACAACTAATCAAGTTCATAGAACTCTGTCTAATGGATGGGGTTATAACAGATAAAGAAAGAGAGGTGATTTTTCGAAAATCAAAAGAGTTGGGGATTCCTGAAGATGAGTGTGAAATTATTCTTGAAGGGTTAATACAACAAAATTTAAATAATAATTCTATTTCAGAAACATCGAATAAAATGATAACTGACAATAGAGATAAGGATGAAAACAATAAAACACTTAGAATTCTATTCAAAAAATCAATTTCAAAACCTCTTGAGATTGATACATTAAACTTATTAACTGATTTGAGAAAAGAAAAAGAAGAAGAATTAAAGAAAACCGTTCGGGATTATGAAAAACTATTTGAAAGAGATAAAGAAATTTACCCTGTTCAAGAATCTTTAAAAAAAGAAAAACAAGAATTAGAGGATGAATCTATTGCTATCTTAAATAAAATAGGAGAGTTCTACGAAAAAAAATCATCACTGAGACAGAAAGAAATAGAATTAAAAACTTTAAAAGAAAAAATATTAAAATTTCAAAATGAGGAACCTCTTTTTAAAGAAGTTGCCGAAATCATTTTTAAAAATAAAAATGCTAGTGCTTCATTTGTTCAAAGAAATTTAAAAATTGGTTATAATAGAGCTTCTAGAATAATTGATCATTTGGAATCCGCAGGAATTATAGGTCCATTCGCTGGTTCAGATCCAAGGGAGATAATTCCAAAAACTCAAAAATCACTTAATGAATTAATTAATCAGTATTATGGATAAAAGTATTGTTGATTTTCATCCATTTCTTGAAAAACATTTCATCACAAAGGAGAGAAAAGAATTAATAATCGGAAATGATTTCGTTGAAGTGCTTTTGGGTGATAAAAAGATAAAAGACTCAAATAAATCATTACTTTTTGAATATCGTAATAAAATCTTATTTAGGTTTAAAAATTCTTTTATCGTTGGAGAAGGTTTCATAATTGGTACTAGTAAAAAAGATGGGTGGAAAAAAATTGATTTTTCAGATTTAAAAGATATTTATTTTACCACCTTCAACTTCGGATTCTTTAAATCTATTGGTGGGTATGCTTATTCAAATATGCATTTTGACAATTATATTGAAAATGGATCTTCTGGAAAAAGGTGGTTCAAATTATTTAGAGAATATGTTGAGAATGAGATTAAAATCAACGAAAAAAGAATTAAAGAGACTGGAATCAAAAAACAAAAATTAGAAGAAGAAGAAAGAATAGATAAATCAATTTCATCTTTAAGTGAGGAGGTTAATGTTATAAAAAGGAAAGTTGATGATTTGGACAAAAAATTGAAACAGAATAATTCTTTTTTTAACGAGACTAAAAATGAAAAAAAGAAAATAAAGAAAATAGAAGGTGAATTAGTCGAATTAAATTCTAAAATAAGATCCTATTACATAATTTCTCATTTACCTCAAAAACTCAATGGACACAGTGTTTTTAAAGGTTTGTTTAATTATCAAAGTGATTTATATTCTGATAACCAACTCAATAAAATTGTACGTTTTCTTAACCTAATAAGAGATACTGAAAAAAAATATACTGACCTAAGGAACGATTTAATTGATGGATTAAGTTCAACTGATTTTTATCCAGTAAATAAACTAAATGGAGAGGGTGGTTTGATTGATATTTTTAAATCAATTAATTTATATTATAATCTATCTCAAGGTTTGGTCAATTGTATTCATTCAAATAAGGTAGGGTTCAATGAAATAATTATTTACTTGGAAGATGATGGTGTGTTTTTAACTAGATCTGAAATTGAAAAGCTAAATTACCTTAAACAAATAGGAGATCATCTTTCAACCGTTGGTAATATACTTGTACAAACAAACAACAATATGGTCAATGGTTTTAATAGATTAAATCTAGGATTAAAGACTATAAATAATTCTATTTCAATCACTAACGAAAAAATTGACAAAGGTTTATCTACGATTAACTCCACTTTAGAAAATGGTAATAAACTAATTGGTGAGTTTATAGGTACCATTAACAATAAGTTTATTGAATTTGAAGATGAAATTTCAGGTGTGAGAAATGATCTAAATTATGTTTCAGATCAGGTAGACGATGTTCAATCTGGGTTAGATGATGTTCAGTCCGGATTGTGGGAGGTTGATAGTCGGGTTGTTGATAATAAAGACAAAATTGATAGTTTGTCTAGTTTAACTTTCTACAACACAATAAGAAAATAAATTACTCTTAATTGTTTTTCGTATTTAACTTTGAAAACATTATTTCCATTTATACTAACTATATACTTTTACTAGATTTTATTTTTTACATTAAACTCATTAATACCCCTTCAAATCATACCCTGTAAAACTCCTTCCCAACTTATCACAAACTCTCCCAGTAGTTCCACTTCCCATAAAGGGGTCTAATATTAATTCAAACTCTTTGGAAGTTTGAAGAATAGGTAAAGTGATTATTTCTTCAGGAAATGGAGCAGGGTGTTCTCCTTCAATATCTAACTTTTGATTTGCTACCGATGTTCTCACAATATCCTCATTCCAATAATCTCCCATATTCTTTCCTTTAATATTTGGTAGGTAGGGGGATATGGAATTAGAGTATTCCCCATTTACACTTCTGTGTCGAGGTGGAAGAGAAGGTTTGGTTTTATCAGAGAGTTTAGTTAGAGTAGGGTAATAATCATACTCCATTGTTTTTACTAAATGAAATATAAATTCATAAGAAGGAGTTAGATTAGATTTAGAGGACGAAGGTTTTGGGTTGGTTTTAGACCAGATAATAGTATTTCGAAGTATCCATCCTTGTTCTTGAAGTTTTAGTATTACTCTATGAGGAACATTCTGAAGATTTCCATTGTAAAAAGTATCCCCTAAATTAAGAAAGAAACTTCCTCTATCTTCCTAAAACTGAACGATTTTAAGAGGTTTTAAGGAGATTGAAGTTTATTCAAACTAAATATTGTAATGAAATTTTTTTATATTTATAAAAAATATTTTAAATAAATTAAATGTCATGAGTAAAAATCAAGAAGATGGTTTCATTGTAACAATAGTAAAATTGATAGTTTGGATTGTAAAGACTATTAATCCTTTGACACATTATAAAAATTTAACAAACAAAGAATTAAGTGTTTTTGATAAAATCAAAAAAATAACACCTGCTTTTCTATTAATAGTTCTTCCTATTATTTTTATCAATTGGTATTCAAGTGAATTAAAATCTAATAAAGAATATGATGAAAAAATGAGAACACTCAATGGAGTGTATGAGTACATAACTTCTGAAAAAAGGGAGTTTGTATCAATGGAAGAATATGATACTCAAGTTATTAAATTCAAATTTTTAAATGATTCAACCTATATAAGAAATTCGTTTGATAAGAGAAGTTCAGAACTTATAAAAAAAGAAAAAGGAACATTTACTATTGGGAAATCAAAATTTTTAGATTCATCCGAACCATTTATTTATATAAAATTCAAGTCTTTTGATTGGGATGGGAGAGGAAAAGAAAGTAGTGATATGGCATTAAATCTCTCTGGTGGTTTTCAAATATTCACTTGGAGTCATGGAAGAATTACATCAACATCATTACATTTAATTAAGTCTGGAGGAATGGATATAATTCCATTTGATGAGTATGGTCCACGAGTTTACGATAACTTATCTTGGGATTTATATTATCCATTTGATGAATAGTTTTTTATTAATCTTAAAGTAAAATAAATTTGATTGAAAAGTACCCTTACATGAAAAACTTGGAACTTGCTAAACTTGGTGGAGTTCATTTCAAGACCATTACCAAAATAAGAAAGATGGTGGGTATCGAAAAAATGGAAAAGAAAAAGGTGGAGGAATGGAAAAAGAACCAAGTGTTTGATGAAATATCCACCTTTGAGTGGGTGGAGTTGAAAAGTAAAAAGGTTGGGTAATTCCCAACCTTTTTTATTAAATCTTACTCTTGGATAGAATGGGTTTTATCTATTCCTTGATTACTTTAATTCCTTTAGATTTCCTACCATTGACATCTTCAATTACAAGGAAGTAAATTCCTTTTACTTCTTTAGATAAATCTATTTGTTTTGAAGTTGATTTTAATACTGATTTTCCATCTATTGAAAATAATTCTGATGATTTGTAATCATTGAAATCAATATTTAAAATATTATTTGTTGGGTTGGGATAGATAGAAATTCCACCAATATCAATAAAATCTTTTAATCCTAATGAATCTTCATTAACTGAAACACTAAACCAACTTTCATTTCCATCCACTTGGTCATCTAAACCATCAACTGAACTATCATAGGAAGTTATTGCATATTCAGTATTTATATCTCCACCAGAAATTGTATAGGTTGTTACGTTTCCAATATCAATATAATTATCATATGAATAACCTGTAGGATTTCCGTAGTAAAGTTTATAACCAACCAAATCTGATTCTGAATTAGCAGTCCATGATAAGACTACATCATTTCCTTGTACAGTTTTTGTTACATTCATAGGAGGGGAAATAGGTGCATCTATATTTAATGTGTTCAAATATGGATAGTAATCTATTTCTCCTAACTCAAAATCATCATAATAATCATAAATTAAAGTTTGTATTTCACTTTCGTTTATTGTACCCCAATAATTATTTTCTGCAATTATAGAATTAGAATCATCATTTTTTAAAGTGTAGTTAGATTCACCCTTGATAAGGTTATTATTAATAAACTTGTTATCTAACCCAAAAGATTCAATTAATGAATTATCACCTAAAGGAGTACCGATAATTGTGTTCTTAGAAATATGTTTATTTGAAGGGTCTGAATATCTATCCCTAAAACTTAGTGCTTTTGAATTTGATACTATAAGATTATTGGTTATTGTATCATTCTTTGATGTTCCTCCATCAAAATAAATTCCATGGGAATAACTATTATCATCACTTCTTGGGTTATAGATAATATTGTTAAATATTTTAGTTGTTACTCCACTAATTCCACCACCGTAATCCCAGTAAATCGAATTATTAATCACTTTGTTGTCATAAAATTTACGGATACGGTTCAGACTTTGGTAGCGAACCAGCTGGTGAATCTCCTCTTAAATTTTATGACAACAAAGTGATACCCCTACTGATACCCAAACCCAATTTTGGAGAAAAAAAGAACCCTAACTAATTGATTAACAACAAGTTAGGGATTCTTAGGGTGGTCCCACCTGGGCTCGAACCAGGGACCAACTGATTATGAGTCAGCTACTCTAACCAACTGAGCTATAGGACCTCATTAGCAATGCAAATTTAACCAATATTTACTGTCTTTAAAAAGTTTTTTGTACAATGAAATTATATTCGCTCCTTAATTTCGATTGCAATGGCCATCAAAACACAAACGGCAACACTCGCCAAAACAATTCCTCCAACTCCCATATTCTTCTCTTTTTTAATGAGCCGTAAAGATACATATAATCCTCATTAATAAATTGGCTAAGAAAGCTTTTCAGTAAAGGGAATTGTGGGATCAAAAATTTCCAAAATAAGGTGATTTAAATTGGCTTCAAAAGCAGCGATGAGCTCCGAAGAAATTCCATAGTCTTTGGGAAGCGATCTTGGTTTTTCTTTAATGCCAAACCTCAAAAATCCTGAAGACAGGTTTTTAAACGATACAACGCCCGCCTCAAAAGTACGTGGATGCTTGTTTTGTGATTGCCACATCATCCCATAAAGAAGCACTTGCAAGGCCTTGCTATACTTTTCGTCTGAGATACATTGTTCCAAATCCATCACAGTAAGATCATGTGCCTTGACTTGACTGGTTTTGTAGTCTATAATTCGCAACACTTCATCGTGCTGGTCGATACGATCTACAATCCCTGAAAAACGAATGGAGTGATTCAATGTATCAAAATCACAGGTCTTGGAAATCTTTTGCTCTAGCGCAATAATTTTGATCTTATGCCCGTCCTGAAGTTCCTTTATTTCTCCGCTAATAAACTGATTCGCGTTGTGTTTTATAACCTCATAAACAATTTGATTTTTCCCTGTTTTATGCGCTCCTGCGGGATAGTGTTTTGAAAACACCTTCTGGGTCGTTTGGGAAATTTCTTTTCGTTTGGACTCTAGTTCTTGTACCGTAAGATATTTTCCTACAAACGGGGTGTACAAAATTTCTAAAACCTCATGCACCAAGGTTCCAAAAGTTGCCGCTTCAGGACTTTCTTCAACCGAGTCCATTTCCTGAATACCCAACACTCTTTGATCAAAAAAGGCAATCGGATTTTGAATATATTGATTGAGCGATGACGGAGACATTCCCTTTTCGGCCATTTCTTTTAACCGGTTCATAATCGCAGGTGTTTTGACGACGACTCTCGGTTGGGATTGCTTTATAGAAACAGACGGACTTGCAAAAAAAGATTTCAGAGCGTGTTGTGGCAATGGATTCATTTGCAACTGATACAAAAAACGACTTTTCTCACCTGCATCCAGCCCTTCCGAAGTACTGTTGTAAATCAAATAAATGTTTTTGGCGCGCTGCAACAGACGGTAAAAATGATAGGTATAAATCGCGTCTTTTTCTTCAAAAGTAGGAAGTCCAAATTGCTTCTTAACATCAAATGGAATGGTTGTGGGAGGCTGTTTTCCGGCCGGTAGTATTCCCTCATTTATGGAGGTTATGATGACCGTTTCAAAATCAATGGCGCGTGTTTCAAGCATTCCCATTAATTGCAACCCCTCGAGAGGCTCGCCCTGAAAATGCAGGGTTTGCGTAGTGAGTAATTCTTTGTAAATAACCCGCAATGTTTTGACATCTTCCACATAAGGGTAGGTTTTTGTTAAAACAGCCAATTGATTAAATGTCTCATAAAAAAGGCGCAATTGTTCCAACTCCAATGCGTGCTGTTGGGTGTTTTGCATCCACGTATTTTTCAACAATTGAACCATTTGTTGTAACATGGCAATCACTTGTTGGGGGGTATTTAGATTTCCGAAAAGTAGTCCAACTATTGAGCGATGCTCTCCAGAAAAATGCGCCTCAGCATACGATTGGGTTATATAAACTATATTTTCTTTTTGGACGGATTGAATAAACTCCATTCCCTCATCCCTTGTACCTGTACTCAAAAGGCTTCGTAAGTTTTGATGGGAAAGAAGATGTTGTACTCCCTGATGATAAAAACCTTTGGGGGACTTATCTGTGTGTAGCGTTATCAATTGATCAAAAAATGTGGACAAAGATGCGTTTGTAAGAGGAAGTCCCATGGTAATATTGGTTGAAGGGACAGCCGCGGGTATTGAATGAAGTGTTGGTTGAAGCAAGGCTTCGTTACCCAAAACTACGGCAGTGCGACTCATGTTTATCTTTTCTGTGATGCACTGATTAAGTATAGCTCCTACTTGCTTGGATTGCCCAACATTTTTGGGCGTTCCAATGATTTGAATGGATTTGGATTCCGAAAAATGATTGTGTTGCCACTCAAACGGATTCTCTTGATAGTACTTCCATTCGTTTTTATATTTTCTAATAAAGTGTCCAGCAGCATGCTCCTCATTTGTTAAAAATTGAGCATCGATATCCCAAAAAATAGCAGCTTTTTTCCGCTGAAGCAATTCTTCAATAATACGTTGTTCGGCAGTATTTAGGGCATTGAACCCTGCAAAAACGTGATAGGTGTTGGGAATAGATTCCATATAATGTTCAATATTTTCTGAGGCTTCACGAAAACAAAGGCCTTGTGTGGCATGACCTTTTGAAAGCAATTGATCAGAAAATTTTTGATAAAGACTGGGGAGTAATTTCCAAAAGGATAGGTATTTTTTTACAAAAGGGGTAGGCTCGCTTTCTAAAGACCAATGATTCAGATCCTGAATTTCGGATAAGTAAGAAAATATTTTTTGTTGGGGAATTAAAAATCGATCTACTTCATTAATGTCTTGAAGAATTGTCGGTGCCCAACTCGAAAAGGAAGCAAATGTGTCTTGATCTTTTTTTGGGGTAATCGAAAGATACACTTCGTACAGCTCAAATAATAGCGTTGTGTTTGGCAACACTTTCAGTCCCGAAATCGTTTCAATAAAGCTTTCAATGCTTACTATTTGAGGAAGAAACGATGTTTTGGAAATCTTTTTTAAAAGAAGTTCCTTTACGTATACTCCGGCTCGTCTACTAGGAAGAATAAAACACAATTCTCTAAGATCATGCTTTTGAGAAATAACTTGATCTACAACCTCTTCTAAAAATGATTTCATTTTATAAAAATAAAAAACGCATCGGGGAACCGATGCGTTTTTCTAAAATATTATTGTAGAAAAGGCAGAAAATTAATTTCCTGCTTTAAACTCTACTCTTCGGTTTAGTTTACGACCTTCTTTATTCATGTTAGTAGAAGCTGGTTGGCTTTCACCAAGACCTTTCGTAGACAAACGCGATGCATTAAGTCCTTTGCTTACTAAATAAGCTTTAACGGCTGCTGCACGTGCTTCTGATAGTTTTTGATTGAACCCTTCAGAACCTCTGCTGTCTGCGTGTCCTTCAATAGTAACGTTAGAGGATTTGTAGTTTTGTAGCAATGCATGAACTTCATCAAGAATTTGTTTTGCTTCCTGAGAAATTTCTGCTTTTTCTGTATTGAAAGGAACTACGGGTCCAATTGCGTCTAATTTTTCTTGAATGTTAGGACATCCATTGTTAGATACAGGACCTGCTTCGTTTACACAAGCATCGTCTTTATCTAAAACGGAATCTCCGTCAGTGTCTTTCCAAGGACATCCGTTGTTTGCGGTAGGACCTGCTTCGTTAACACAAGCATCGTCTTTGTTGGCAATACCATCGCCGTCAGCATCAGGACAACCAGCCAAAGAAGCAATACCTGCTTCATTTACACAAGCATCGTCTTTGTCAACAACTCCGTCGCCATCTGAGTCAGGACAACCACCGTTTTCAAGTGATCCTGCTTGATTAGGACATTCGTCTTTACTGTTTTCAATACCGTCTCCATCGTTGTCAGGACATCCGTTGAAAGCAGGAAGACCCGCTTCTTCTGGACAAGCATCGTCTTTATCGTAAATTCCATCTGAGTCAGTATCCTTTCCACCAAATTTGATAGAAACTCCAGCTACATGTTGGAAATGAGGGATTCCTTTATCTTCAAATACATGTTTGTACGTTGAACTGTAAGTCAATCCGATGTTATCGTTGAACCAGTAGTTAAGTCCAAGACCTCCATTGAATGTTCCAGCTCCAACATCGTCTAACCATGTAACTCCACCACCAACAGTGGCAAAAGGATCAAATTTTCCAAGGTTAAATAATTCGGAAAAGCTGTAAGATACTATACCGTCAAGGGCATAATGTGAAATTTCATCTACTTCTGCGTCTCCTAGACGATCAATAGTGTTCAAAGACCCTTGAATTCCAAAAGAGAATCCAGCATCTATGTAACGAGAAGCACTAATAGTAGAAATTGAGGGTAAAATGTTCCAGTGGTCTTCTACGTTGTAGAATTCGCTAAACCATCCTCCATAACCAGGTTGATTGGCTGGATAGACGTCAATTGCATTAACCCCAAAACTTACTTGCCATGGGTTGTTTTTGTCTTGAGCTGTTGCTGTAGTCGTAAGTGCTACTGCAAAGAAAACAAGAAAAAATCTGCATAAATTTTTCATCACGATTAATTGTTTTTATGTTAAGATTAATTGCAAAAATAGTTTATTTATGCTAAGATACAAAAAAAGAGTTCATTTTTTAATGTTTGAAGCTTGCTTTATTCGGATACAATAATTTTTGTGTCATTAGCAAGATATACTATCCACTTATTTTTTACAACAAAACCCATTTCAGAAAGTGCTTTTCCATAGGCGTCAATTTGCTGCTTGTGGCTTGGCTGAGGAACGCCTGTTTTGTAATCTAAAATGGTTGTATGGCCTTGTTGGTCTGTTATAATTCGATCCGGTATCAACCACTCCCCTTCTTTGGTTATTAGAGACTTTTCGTTTAAAACCTCATTTTCTTCTGAAAACAATTTCAAAAGTTTGGGGTGATTCACCACACTATAAATGGTTTTTTCTATTTGATCCAAATCACTTTCTTTAAAGGATCCCCTCAATCGATACGATCCGATAATTTGAGGAATTTCAAACGAAAAACGTACCTGGGCTATTATTTCGTGAAAAAGCAGTCCAAAATCCAATGCAGCTGTTCGAGACGCTTCCCAATAATGTGTCTTTTTTACGAGTATATTTTTTAGGCTTACCTCGTTGCCTATCCAAGTTATTGGAGTTGGAGGGGATTGAGGGGGTTCTTTTTTAGAAATGCGTTTTGGCTCTCCCCAACAATACTCTAAATCGCCTTCTTTCCAGTGTCCTTGTTGTTCCAAAAACAGTTTAAAAACGGAAGCAAAATTTAGCGATTTAGAGCTTTTGCTTGCTTCTTTTTTGTGAGAAATAATATACAGCTGTTCTTTGGCACGAGTCAATGTAACGTACAATAAATTAAATGCATCTAATTCCTGCTGACTTTGATGGGTTTTGTAGATTCGTTCACCTATTTCACCCATGTTTTCTATTTTTTGATTCATAGGAATTAGAATGCTTGAAAATCCGCCGTGCTGCCCAGGATCAACAGGAAACCAACACTTCTGATTTTTGCTGTCATTGATTTTGGTTTGAGCGTAGGGAAAAATCACAACTTCAAACTCCAACCCTTTCGATTTATGAATGGTCATTATGCGTACAGCATTCTGACTTTCTTCTCCTGATGCAATCGTTAGCTTGTCTTGGTGTTTTTCCCAATATGCTAAAAACGAAGAAACACTTGTGGATTTTCTTTGAGAAAACTCAAAAACAGTATCCATAAAATAGTGGATGTGTGCGTTGGATGAATTACTGATTTTGAATTGTTGAATAGCCAATTCTAACGAATCGTATAAGGAGGAGGAAACAAACAAATCAAAATCAAAAAGTTTTCCATTAGAGCCTAAAGAATTGAAAAATTGTTGAATTGGTAAATCCATTCGTTGTTTGAACCACAAATAATAATCTTCAACAGAATTTTGATGGTTCCAATAGTAATTCAGAACAGTGCTCCGGCTTTGATTTTCGTCTGGGAAAACTTGCAATCGGAGTAAAGCCAATAAAAACTGTACTTCTTTAGAATTTTTTAATAACAGTGTTTCGGAAGAAATTACAGGAATTCCGTTTTTAACCAAAAACTCAGAAATCGCAATTCCTTGTTTTTTGGTTCGTGTCAAAACACATTGATCGGCATATGAAAATCCTTCTTTAGAACAACCCCGAATGGTTTCCAATACTTTTTGTGAATAGCGTTCGGCTTCTTCTTCCGCATTTTCAGCCTCAATAAAGTCAAGGGAAACATAGCCTCCTGTTTGGGCGTTTGCTTCTTGTTGACAGCTATCCGCATAGAGGTGCTGGTGATTGGGGTCTTGAAACAGTGTCGAAACAAACTGAAAAAAGGCATTGTTAAACTGAATAATCTCTGTAAAACTTCGATAATTTTTGGATAATTCTTCCGTTTTTATTTCAGTAGTAAAAGGACTTACTTTTTTAGATAGCTCCATGAATTGTTCCGCACGTCCACCGCGCCATCGATATATGGATTGCTTCGCATCTCCAACCAATAGTAATGAACCTAAATTTGAATGAGAAGCACCTTCCAAACTATGACCAATAAGCGGAACTAAATTTTGCCATTGCAATTGTGAAGTATCCTGAAATTCATCTATAAAATAATGCTGAAACTTAACTCCCAATCGTTCGTATATAAAAGGAGTAGGTTGCTCGTTAATGGTTTCTGAAATCAGTTTATTAAACGCCGAAATCAATATCGTATTTTGTTCTTTTTGAATGGTATCTAATTTGCTTCGAAGTGCGTTAATCAATGAAAATGTTGGCAAGCTTTTTTTAAAAGTTTGAACCGTTAGCGCTTGACTGCAAAGCGCAAGAAGAAGGTGGTACGATTCTGACAACACTAAAAAATGTGTGTCCAAAATCACTTTCTTGTCTGCAGCTGTTTTTTTAGAGTAAAATACCCCCGATTCTATTTGATCTGAAAGCCTTTTGATCAGTAAGCCGTCCCATTTTTTATCAGCGCATTTCTGTAAAAAATTTGGAAAATCTTTGTAGGCAAAATCGGCTGTTTCTAGCCCAAGTTCAGAAATGGTCTTAAAAGCTTTTTGAACCTCCTGTAAAATGGATTCCTCCCAATTTTGATAGGATGTATTGATAATTTCCTGAAGATTGGAGAAATCCGACTGGGATTTATTTTTAATCGTATAAAGATGTTCATAATGGTTTTCATCCAACATCAATTTTGATGTTTCAAAAAGGTCTCTTGAAATATTCCAAGATTTGTCATCTGCTATTTTTTCAAGCGCAAAGGCTATCATGTGTTTTTTTAAAACAGGATCCTCATCAATGTCTAATATAAATGCATCAACAACTTCATTTAGTAGCATCTCCGCATCCAAAACAACTTCAAAAGTAGCCGTGAGCCCCAAATCCTTCGCAAAAGTTCGAATTACTCGATGTGTAAAACCATCGATAGTAGAAATTTCCAGAGCAGAAAAATTGTGAAGAATGGATTGCAAAACCCGTTTTGATCGGTGGTGTATTTTCTCCAAAGGCAGGTCGCATTCGTCTGATAAAGACTGCATCATTTCACAAGGTTGCTCGTATGCATTGGGTCTAGAAAAAGAATGAAGTCTTGAAAGAACACGCTCTTTCATTTCGGCCACAGCCTTATTGGTGAAAGTAATGGCTAAAAGATGTTGGTAATTTTGAGCGTTTGGAGTTTTCAAAAGAATTTTCAACACTTCTTTTACCAAAGTGTAGGTCTTCCCCGAACCGGCAGAGGCATTATAAACAGAAAATGATGGTGTATTCAAAAGCTTCGTTTCACAATGTTTTCATGAGTAATTGTATAAAAATACGTGTTTAATGTATAACTTTGTAGCTAAGAAAATATTTTTAATTAAAAAATAAGAACATGGCATTTGAATTACCAACATTACCTTACGCACATGATGCGCTTGAACCCCATATTGACGCCCGTACTATGGAGATTCACCACGGAAAACATCACAACGGCTATACCAACAACCTAAACAATGCAATCGCCGGTACAGCTCAAGAACACGAGTCAATCGAAGCAATTCTTGAAAACTTAGACATGAACAATAAAGCACTCCGTAACAATGGAGGGGGTTATTATAATCATCGTTTGTTTTGGAATGTTATGAGTCCAAACGGAGGAGGTGAACCTTCGGGGGCTTTGGCTGAAGCGATTGAAAGTGCATTTGGCTCTTTTGAAAGTTTTAAAGATTCATTCAGTAAAGCTGCTGCTACTCAATTTGGATCGGGCTGGGCATGGCTATGTGTTCATAAAGGAGGCGCTGTGGATGTTTGTGCAACTGCAAATCAAGACAATCCTCTAATGCCAGGTATCGGATGTGGCGGAACACCCATTTTGGGAATCGATGTTTGGGAACACGCGTACTACCTCAATTACCAAAATCGAAGACCTGATTATATCGAAGCGTTCTTTAGCGTTATCAATTGGGAGGCGGTTTCTGAGCTATACAATGCTCATCAATAAATAATGATTTATTTTTAAAATATAAAAGCGGGACTGTTCCCGCTTTTTTTGTTTTTGTATACTACGTAGTATAAACCAGTATAAAATAAAAAAGGTGGAATTGCTTCCACCTTTTTTGCCCCAAATCTTACCATGAACTTAACCTACTTATGCTATGGCTTTGCTAAAGTACACAAAGTTGTGTGCCTGTCAATAGAATTTCGATAAAGAGTTAATATTTTAGATGACATGTTTTTTTGTAGGAACAAACCTACTTTTTATGTTGTTTTTTAGTACGCTCTTTCGTTCTTTCCCTCATAGTAATTAACAAACGCTTGATTGACCACTCGATTGCCTCCTGGGGTAGGATAATCGCCCGTAAAATACCAATCCCCGAGATTATCTGGGCATGCTATATGCAGGTTGTCTACCGTTTGATAAATAACATCAACCTCCGCCTGAATAGAGGAAGTTTTGATAATTTGAGCGATTTTAATCGAAATTTCTTCCGCAGTGAAAGGAGCGTAAAAATCTTGAACAGCATTAGTCATCCGGTCGTCTGATAACAAAAGTTGCTTTTTGCATTTTTTGTAAACCTCTTCAATCAAATTCATTTGTCCGGTTTCTTCTAACAAAGCAAGTGTTGCTCTAAAAGCAATAAAAGCTTCCAGTCGCGCCATATCAATACCATAACAATCGGGGTATCTAATTTGAGGCGCACTTGACACCACAATAATTTTTTTAGGATTCAATCGGTCAAGCATTCGTAAAATACTTTTTTGTAAAGTGGTTCCCCTCACAATACTGTCATCGACAATCACCAAATTATCGGTGGGTTTAATTACTCCGTATGTTACATCATAGACGTGAGCTACCAAGTCATTTCTCCCGCTATCTTCCGATATAAATGTTCTTAACTTGGCGTCTTTGATTGCGATTTTTTCGATTCGAGGGCGGCTATCCAAAATTGCGCGAAGGCGCTCTTGGGTGAGCTTATTTCCTTCTTTAAGGATCAATGTTTCCGCTTCTCGACTCATCTGGCTTTGCACTTCTCCAATCAACCCATAAAAAGAAGTTTCTGCGGTATTGGGAATGTATGAAAAAACCGTGTTTTGAAAATCTCCGCCAATGGATTCAGTAATCTTTGGGAGAAGAAGTTCTCCCAGTTTTTTTCGTTCTTTGTAAATATCGGCATCACTTCCTCTCGAAAAATAAATACGCTCAAAAGAACAGGCTTTCTTTTCGGTAGGTTCTTGAATTTTTTTAAAGGAAATCGTTCCGTCTTTTTTAATGATGATTGCCTTACCAGGATGCAATTCCTCAACAGCATCAAGTGAAACATCAAAAACGGTTTGAATAGCGGGGCGTTCAGAAGCTACTACCACTATCTCATCGTCTTTGTAATAATAGGCAGGACGAATTCCCGAAGGGTCACGCATAACAAAAGAATCGCCATGGCCAAACATTCCGCCAATTACATATCCTCCATCCCAAATTTTAGAAGCTTTTCGAAGTATCTTGGGGATGTTTAATTCGGCGGCAATCAACGGTGAAGCTTCTGCTTTGGTGTATCCTTGATCGCGAAATTGTTTGTATAATTTTGCAACGGCTGAGTCTAAAAAATGTCCGATTTTTTCCATCACTGTTACCGTATCCGATTTTTCTTTTGGATGTTGGCCCAATCGTACCAAGTTGTCAAACAGCTCTGATACGTTGGTAAGGTTAAAATTTCCTGCAACGATTAGATTACGATGCATCCAATTGTTTTGACGTAAAAAAGGATGAACACTTTCAATGCTATTTTTCCCAAAAGTCCCATACCGAACATGTCCCAAAAGAACTTCTCCTATATAGGGAAGGTTTCGTTTTTGTGCAGCAACATCATCCTTGTATTCAGGGTGGTTCTCGAGCTCTGTATTTATTCGCTCATTGATTTTCGAAAAAACATCTTGGATGGGGTGCTGGTCGGCAGAACGAACTCGACTCATAAAACGAGATCCGGGTTCAGTGTCTAATTTGATACTCGCAAAACCAGCGCCGTCTTGGCCTCGGTTGTGCTGCTTCTCCATTAACAAATACATTTTATGGACACCATAAAATGCACTTCCATATTTTTCTTTGTAATATTCTAAAGGCTTGAGAAGTCTAATAAGCGCTATTCCACACTCATGCTTAATCGCATCACTCATGTCAGTTTATTGATGTACAAAGTTAAAAAATATCATCAAAGATTGTTCTTTTTCAATAAATTATTATTTTACTAAAATATCGTAGTGCGTTAGCTCTTGGAATTGCTGCAATCGATTCGCCAACGAGTTTCTATCAATGGTTTCCATGCGTTCCGTTCCAAATTTTTCAACACAAAAAGAGGCCAATGCAGAGCCATAAATTACTGCGCTTTTTAGGTTTTCAAAAGAGATGTTTCCTGATTGAGCAATAAATCCAACAAAACCTCCTGCAAAAGTGTCTCCAGCTCCAGTAGGGTCAAAAACCTCTTCCAGCGGAAGTGCTGGAGCAGAAAAAATTTGGTTGTCATGGAATAACAAGGCGCCGTGTTCTCCTTTTTTAATAACAATATATTTGGGTCCCATGGACGCGATTTTTTGGGACGCTTTTACTAAGGAGTATTCTCCGGTAAGTTGCCGTGCTTCTTCATCGTTTATGGTGATAACATCAACTTTTTCAATTACTTCAAGCAATAAATCCCATGCATGCTCCATCCAAAAATTCATTGTATCGAGGACGATCATTTTGGGTTTTTGGGTCATTTGTTCCAACACACTCAACTGAACCGCTGGGTGAAGATTCCCAAGCATTACAATATCCGAATCGGTATATGCTTTGGGAACTACGGGCTGAAATTTTTCCAAAACATTCAGTTGCGTGTCAAGAGTATCTCTCATATTGAGATCGTTGTGGTATTTACCTTTCCAAAAAAAAGTTTTTCCCTCCTTAACAATTTCCAGTCCTGAAATATCTACATTTTTGTTTTTTAACAAGGTCAAATGTTCTTCTGGAAAATCTCCTCCTACTACAGAGACAATCGCCGTATCGATATCAAAATGAGAGGCAGAAAGCGCAATATAAGTTGCTGCCCCGCCTAAAATTTTATCTGTTTTTCCGAAGGGAGTTTCAATAGCATCAAAAGCTACCGTGCCTACCACTAAAAGTTTGTTCATCTTTTTTTTGGCAAAGATACAATTTCCCCCTTTAGTTTGAGGGCTTAAAAAGCGAGTCTTCTTTTTGGAATCCGCTGTCTGTAGAAAGGGTGTTGTTTTTGGATGCCGCCACAGCCAACTGATCGCAACGCTCGTTTTGAGGATGGTCGTTGTGTCCTTTTATCCATTGAAACGAAACGCTGTGTTTTCTGTAAACTTTTAAAAATTCGCGCCAAAGATCCGGGTTTTTTTTCCCTTTAAATTCTTTTCGTTCCCATTGGAACACCCATTTTTTTTCGACAGAATCGGAAACGTATTTAGAGTCTGTAAAGACAATCACTTCCGAAGCGTTTTTGAGTTTTTTTAGCGCAACAATAACCGCCATCAGCTCCATTCTATTGTTGGTCGTATAATGAAATCCTTCCGAAAACTCTTTGACATATCCTTTTCCACACCATTCCATAAGAATGCCATAGCCTCCGGGGCCGGGATTTCCTCGAGCAGAACCGTCTGTATAAATATGTATTTTGGGCTTATTCATTATCAAATAACGATTCTATAACCTTTGGAAAATGGGTTTGTTCCAATTCGTGGATTTTTTGTGCCACGTCCTGCGGGCTGTCATTTTCAGAAAGGGCTACTTCCTCTTGAAAAATAATTGCCCCTTCGTCGTAAGCTTCATTTACATAATGAATGGTAATTCCTGTTTTGGACTCTCTATTTTTAACAACCGCCTCGTGAATGTGCATACCATACATTCCTTTGCCTCCATAGTTGGGGAGCAACGCTGGGTGAATGTTGATGATTTTATTGGGAAATTGGGAAACTATTTCCGGTGTGATTTTCCACAAAAAACCAGCTAAGACAATCCAATCGGGCGATAATTCGCTCAACTTTGATTGAACATTTTTTGTTTCTAAAAAATCATTTCTGTCAAAAACAGTAACGGGTACCTTGTGTTTTTTGGCGCGAAAAACCACTTTGGCGTTAGGATTGTTACAAAAAAGATGAGTGACTTTGGCTGTTTTGTTTTTTTGAAAATATTGGATAATATTTTCTGCATTGGTTCCTGAACCCGATGCAAAAAGTACAATAGTAGTGGTTTTTAAAGCCTTCATAATGTATTTTAGACTACAAATAAAAACAATTAATTTCCAATTTGGGCTCCTTAAGTTCAAAAAATAGTATCTTCGTAATGAAGATATTTTCATCAAAAACATTGGAAGTATCAATAAATTTTTATTTTTGCCAACAATTTTAATTTAAAAAATCAAATATTATGTCAGACATTGCATCACGCGTAAAAGCAATTATTGTAGACAAATTAGGGGTTGATGAAAACGAAGTCGTAACTGAGGCTAGTTTTACTAACGACCTTGGCGCAGACTCACTTGATACGGTAGAACTTATCATGGAGTTTGAAAAAGAATTTGATATCCAAATTCCAGACGATCAGGCTGAAAACATTGCTACAGTAGGTCAAGCTGTTCAGTATATCGAAAGCGCGCAATAATAACACCCCTTTTCTTATGAACTCTAAGCGAGTCGTTGTTACCGGACTGGGGGCTTTAACCCCTATCGGAAACAACATTGAAGAATATTGGAATGGTTTGATAGCTGGTAAAAGCGGAGCAGATTTTATCACACGCTTTGATGCATCGAAATTCAAAACGCAATTTGCTTGTGAATTAAAGGGATTTAATTCGTTAGACTATTTTGATCGAAAAGAAGCACGAAAATTAGACCCTTTTTGTCAGTACGCTCTTGTGGCGTCTGACGAAGCCATTCTAGATGCTCGTCTTGATTTGAATTCTATTGATAAAGATCGAGTAGGTGTCATTTGGGGTGCAGGAATTGGCGGATTGGAAACTTTCCAAAACGAAGTGCTCAACTTTGCTGCTGGTGACGGATCTCCTCGATTCAATCCTTTTTTTATTCCAAAAATGATTTCGGATATCGCGCCGGGGATGATTTCTATCAAACACGGTTTTAGAGGGCCCAATTTTACCACTGTTTCTGCTTGTGCATCTTCTGCCAATGCCATTATTGACGCACTGAATTATATCCGTTTGGGATATGCCGATGTGATTGTTACTGGTGGTTCTGAAGCAGCAGTTACCATTGCAGGTATGGGCGGTTTTAATGCCATGCATGCCCTTTCTACTCGAAACGAAGATCCCAAAACGGCTTCACGTCCTTTTGACAAAACTCGTGACGGTTTTGTATTGGGCGAAGGCGCTGGCGCACTTATTTTAGAGTCCTACGAACACGCTGTTGAGCGAGGTGCTACCATCTATGCTGAAATCGCTGGAGGCGGTTTGTCTGCCGATGCGCATCATATGACAGCTCCGCATCCGGAAGGATTGGGCGCTATCAATGTAATGAAAAACTGTTTGAATAACGCAGGAATGACCTTCGATCAGGTGGATGCTGTAAATATGCATGGAACTTCAACTCCCTTGGGAGATATTGCAGAGTCTAAGGCCCTAAAAGAGGTGTTTGGTGAGCATTTGTATACGATGAATATCAATTCTACAAAATCCATGACAGGCCATTTGTTGGGAGCTGCTGGTGCGGTAGAAGCGATTGCTTCTATTTTAGCAGTCAAAAACGGGATGGTTCCTCCCACAATTAATTACAAAACGCCGGACGATCAAATTGATTATAAAATCAATTTCACTTTCAACAAGGCACAAAAAAGAGACGTACACGTTGCCATGAGCAATACTTTTGGTTTTGGAGGTCACAATGCTTGTGTTTTAGTTAAAAAAATGGAATAGCTTTTTGCATGGGACGCATCAAAAGATTTTTTTGGAAAGCCCCCTCAAAAGACACTGATTTTGGTAATTCTGTTCAAAGCATTCTGGGCTTTCCCCCCAAAGACACACAACTCTATGAGCGTGTTTTTACGCACCGATCTATCGACAAAATCGACGATAAAGGAGTTCGAATCAATTACGAACGCCTTGAGTTTTTAGGAGATTCTGTATTAAGCACCGTAGTTTCGAGCTATTTGTTTGAAAACCTTCCCACAAAAGACGAAGGGTATCTTACCTTAATGAGGTCAAAAATTGTTCGTCGGGATTTTTTAAATGAAATCGGAAAAGGGCTTGGGCTTCAAAAACTGCTTCGTTCCAATGTCATTCAACAACATTATGGCGAAGATATTCACGGAAATTTATTGGAGGCTCTTATCGGAGCGGTGCTTGTTGATCTAGGATATGACACCTGTGTGAATTTTATTCAAACCAAAGTCATTGATCCGCATGTAAATCTTGATGCATTAGAAAATAAAGTGCTCAGCTACAAGGCGCTGTTGATGAATTGGTTTCAACGCAACAAAATGACTTATAATTATGAGCTTTTTGACGACACAGGAAACGAATCTCAAAAACATCACGGCGCTAGGCTGTATGTTAACGGGAAAGTTGTCTCAAAAGCCCGCGAAACTAGTAAAAAAAGGGCTGTTGAGAAAGCCTCACAACGGGCTTATTATATGTACCAAGATCAAATAAACGGTTCTATGTTGAACCATTAAACAGGAAAACGACCTGTTCGGAAAAATACCTAAACTAATAGTTGTATCTTCGCACAATAATTGAATGAATGACTGTCCGTAAGCTTCCATTATATATTGAAGACACTAATTATTTACTCTTAGGAATTCATCATTCTATCGAAACCTTTCAATTGGCTTTTTTTCTAAATTCATTTCTTGGTATTCAATTACAGAGAACTTCAGAAGATGTTGCAAAAACATCCCAAGAGTTTTTTCAAGTATATGAGCATGAAGATGTTTTGAGGCAACAAAATTGGCAATTGTTTAGCAACAAATCGTTTCAAGACCCCGACCCTAGCCGTTTCAAAACGCTTTTTGAGCAAAGCCCCATTGTCTCATATCTTGTTCCTGAAAAAAAGGAAATAGATTCTTTCTTAAAATTTACCGCAGGTAGTATTTCAATGGAGAATTGTCTTGAGATTGTACGAAAAATTCCTCAAATTAGCGCCTGCTATCAAATTAGCCTTCAACACTTGAAATCAAAAAACAATTTAATTTTTGGATAATATGCCCATAACTAAAAAAACCAAAATAGTAGCCACTTTAGGCCCTGCATCCTCATCAAGAGAAATTCTCAAAAAAATGATGTATGCGGGAGTGAATGTGTTTCGAATTAACTTTTCGCACGCTTCTTACGACGATGTGCGGGAACGCATTCAAATCATTCGTTCGCTCAATGAGGAAACCGGACTTAATGTGTCTATACTTGCCGACCTTCAAGGACCCAAGTTGCGTGTTGGAGTAATGAAAGACAACGTTCATGTTGCGCCTGGTGACCAAGTGTGTTTTACCACCGATAAAGTGGAAGAGGGCGATGCGTCGCAAGTATATATGAACTATGCTTTGTTTCCACAAGACGTAAATCCAGGAGAAAGGATTCTTTTGGACGATGGAAAATTGATTTTTGAAGTTGTTAGCACCGATAAAAAGAAAAACGTCGTTACCAAAGTTGTTCAAGGCGGTGTGTTGAAATCCAATAAGGGAGTGAATCTTCCCAACACAAAAGTTTCGCTACCTGCATTGACAGAAAAAGACGTTAAAGACGCCCACTTTGCTATTGAGCAAAATGTGGATTGGATTGCCCTTTCGTTTGTTAGACACAAAGAAGATTTGTTGGAATTAAAGGCGATTATTGATAAACAATCTGACTACAAAATTCCGATCATCTCAAAAATTGAAAAACCAGAGGCTATTACCAATATTCAAGAAATTATTTCCAATTCGGATGCGTTGATGGTTGCTCGTGGTGATTTGGGTGTGGAAATTCCTGCTGAGGAAGTTCCTTTGATCCAAAAACAATTGGTCCTTGAAGCCAAAAAGGCACGAATTCCTGTCATTATTGCCACGCAAATGATGGAAACGATGATTGATAGCCTTACACCCACACGGGCCGAAGTCAACGATGTTGCCAACTCGATTATGGATGGCGCCGATGCAGTAATGTTGTCTGGAGAAACATCTGTTGGAAAATATCCTGTAGAGGTCATTGAAACAATGTCGAAAATTGCCCGAGGCGTAGAAAATTCTTCTTTGATTGAAGTTCCTAAAAACCCTCCGCATATCAAAACAAATCGATACATCACAAAATCTATTTGTTACCATGCGGCGCTTATATCCAATGAAATTTCTGCAAAAGCCATTTGTACCCTTACCAATAGTGGATATACGGCCTTTCAAATTTCTGCCTGGAGACCTTCAGCGCAAATTCTTGTTTTTACCTCCAACAAGCGAATTTTAACTCGACTCAATTTGCTTTGGGGAGTTACTGTTTTTTATTACGATCGTTTTGTTAGCACCGACGATACGGTTGAAGACGTTAACCAAATTGCCTTTAAGGAAGGATATGTAGCCAAAGGGGATATGTTGGTCAACTTGGCAGCAATGCCCGTTGTCAAAAAAGGAATGGTCAATACTCTTAGGGTGTCACAAATTGAGTAGCACTGAATTATATTTCTAAAGGGACGGGAATCCCGAGTACTTGGGATGGAACAAATTGGGTCAGCCAAAGGCTGAATGTAATCTAACGGTTTGTATAAGATTAGTTGCGTGGTTTTACAACTAAATTTAGCAAATAAATCACAGATAGAAAGTCAGCAACCCCTGACTTAACGATTGAAAAAGGGAATGGGAAAAAAAAACAAGGAAATAGGGTGCTTACAAAACCTACTCGGAAGTCAAAATCCAAGCATCTTTAGCGGCAACTCTTTGAATGGTTCTCAAACGCTTAACAGCTTCGTCCCTATCCGTAAAACTTTCAAAAGCAACGGGATGCAATCCGTATTTGTTAGCAGGAAGTCGTTGGGCATTGTAACCCTTTTGTAGCAATTGTTTTAGTTTTTTATCAGCATTGGCAGACACTCTAAAAGCACCGGCTACAATGTGAAAACGCTCTTTTTTGAGCGGCATTGTTACCGTAATGGAAGGCAGTGCACCCAAATCAAAAACCGCTTTTTGGAGCGACGATTCTATGGCTGCTTGTTCTTGGTTGATGAGGTGTTGGTTTTCCCATTTAAAATAACTCAATCCTGCAATTCCAATTGCCAAAACGCCCACGGCTGCAACTTTCCAAAACGAAGTCGTTGAAGCATTTTGCGCTGCTACTGGAGCCACTCGGGCAACTTTTGGAGAAACAACCGCACCCAATCCAAACGAAGCCATCAAGTGGTTGTGGGAATCGGAGGGAGCGAAGACAATTTTTTGTTCGGTATTAAAAACAAACACCCCCAATGATGCCAATTCAAGAGATCCTTGATGAAGGGCTTTTTTCCAAGCCACAACTTCCGTATGAATGTTTTTGACAGCCTCTTCAAAAGAAAGGGAATACACATCAGCAATATACTGGGCAAGCAACCCATCGTTGGAGCGCAATTGTTCGTTAAACGACACCCCTTTTGTGGGGGGGTAAAACGCATGTTGCGACACATCCAAACGCGCCGATTTGTAGTGCGTCAAAAAGGCACCAAAGCCAGGAACCGTTACACATTCGTAACGGTAAAGCAACTCGCTAATATGTTTTTCTAATTGCATTTCTCAAAAATACGGTTTTTTTCAAAAAGATTAGATTGCTGTTTTTGTTTTTATTAACAGGAAGATTTTTTATTTTTGAAAACTATTCCCCAATCATGAACGAAGACGAATTATTAGCGATTTTAGCGCTCCAAGCTGCCCCGGGAGTGGGCGATCGTACGGCAAAAAAATTAATTGCTTTTTGCGGAAGTCCGCAGGCGGTATTTACGGTTTCCAAACGCGAATTATACAGTATAGAGGGGATTGGTTCCTATGTTGCCCAAGCGCTGTCCAACGACTCGCTTTTTAAACAAGCCGAAAACGAACTTTCTTTCATTCGCAAAAACAACATCCAATACCATTATTTCGAAGACGCTTCCTATCCCTTTGCGTTAAAACATTGTGTAGACGGCCCTATACTGATGTTTTCTTCAGGAAATATTGCCATCAATCACCAACCGATACTCAGCATTGTCGGTACCCGAAGAGCTACCCAAAGAGGCGTGGCATTTTGTGAGGAACTGGTGACCCAATTGGCACCCTTCAATCCCATTATCGTTTCTGGATTTGCTTATGGAATGGATATTGCTGCCCACAAGGCTGCCATAGAAAACAAGTTGCAAACTGTGGGATGTTTGGCACACGGCATTCAAAAATGCTATCCTTCAAGTCACAAAAAATACCGATCCATCATTGAAAACAACGGAGGGTTTTTCTCCGATTTTTGGAGCGATGCGCCCTTTGATAAATCCAACTTCTTAAAGCGCAATCGTATTATTGCTGGGCTTTCTTCGGCAACACTCGTCATAGAATCTGACCAAAAAGGAGGCAGCTTAATCACAGCCAACCTGGCTTTTGACTACAACCGGATTGTGATGGCCGTTCCGGGCAGACCTGCTGACGCAATGAGCAAAGGGTGCAATGACCTCATAAAAGCCCAAAAAGCCCATGTATTGACCTCCGCCGAAGATGTGATTCTGCAATTGAACTGGCAACAGAAGCCCACGCAAACCCATACTCAAAAAAAATTGTTTGTAGAACTAACCGATCAAGAGCGTTCCGTGTTGCAGGTAGTTCAAGAAACCGGCAAAGAACAGTTGGATTAAATTGCTCTAAAAAGTAATCAGTCGATTTCCCAAACCGCCAGTTTGTTGTTTGCATTGGAAATGAAAGGCGTGGTAAGGCCTTTGCCTGGAAAATTGTATGAAGCGATTTGAATTAAGAAAAACCCAATTTTTCTCGAACTCTGTTCAACACATTTTGAGCCACACTTTTTGCTTTTTGTGCACCCAATTGCAATGTTTTTTCAACCTCATCAGGGTGACTCATATAATAATCAAAGGCTTTGCGTTCTTCAGTAAATGTCGTTAAAAGGCATTCAAACAATGCCTGTTTTGCATGTCCATACCCATATCCGCCTTGCTCATAGTGTTGCTTCATAGTGGCTTGTTGCTCACTACTAGCAACCAGTTGATACAGTTTAAAAACCGTACAGGTTGAAGGGTTTTTGGGGGCTTCCAGCGGCGTGCTATCGGTGGCAATTCCCATAATTTGTTTACGAAGTTTTTTCTCTGGAAGGAAAATATTGATTGTATTTCCTTTGGATTTGCTCATTTTTTCGCCATTGGTTCCTACCACATACATGGTTTCTTCTTGTACTTTGGCCTTGGGCAAAACCAATGTATCGCCGAGCTGATGATTCAATCTGGCGGCAACGTCTCGAGCCATTTCCAAATGCTGCAATTGGTCTTTTCCCACAGGAACGATTTCGGCATCGTACAACAAAATATCCGCAGCCATGAGCATCGGATAGGTAAACAAGCCCGAATTAACATCTTCCAAATCTTTGGATTTGTCTTTAAACGAATGTGCCAGTGTAAGCCGTTGGTAGGGATAAAAACAATTCAAATACCACATCAGTTCGGTAACTTCTGCAACATCGGATTGTCGATAAAAAACCGTTTTTTCGACATCCAATCCACAGGCCAACCACGCAGCAGCGGTGGCCAAAGTGTTTGAAGACAGGGCTTCTTTATCCTTAATTTGAGTCAAAGAATGCATATCTGCAATGAACAAAAACGACTCGTGTTCATTGATTTTTGCCAGTTCAATAGCCGGAAGAATTGCGCCTAAAAGATTTCCAAGATGCGGTGTTCCAGTACTTTGAACTCCTGTTAAAATTCGAGCCATACAACGTATTATTTGTCTTACAAAAGTAGGGTTAAATATTATTAACTACAATTGCCTATTTTTGAGGAATGCAAAAAGCTTGGGACTATCTTGTTTATGGATTGTGGAACGTATGGTTCTATTTTTTAAGTATTGTTGGAATTTTGTTCCTATTCCCCTTTCTACTTTTGTTTTCTGCCTATGAAAAATGGTATCCTCAATTTTTTTGGCTTGCCCATACTTTTTGGGCGCCTTTTGTGATGTACGGAATGGGTTTTTTTCCCAGCGTTCGTTTGAGTGAGCCTTTTGAAAAAGGAAAAAGCTATGTTTTAGTTGCCAATCACACCAGCATGATTGATATCATGTTGATGTTTTGGGTAACCAAAAATCCTGGAGTTTTTGTTGGAAAAAAGGAACTGGTTAAGCTGCCCATTTTTGGCTATTTCTACAAGCGTGTGTGTATTATGGTCGATCGCCAAAACATAAAAAGCAGAAAAGCCGTGTATGACCGAGCCGAAAAAAGACTCCGTCAAGGATTGGGAATATGTATTTTCCCCGAAGGATTGGTTCCCGATCCTTCCGAAGATTTGGCTCCTTTTAAAGACGGTGCTTTTCGAATGGCAATTGATTTTCAAATTCCCATTGTACCAATTAGTTTTGTTGATTGTAAACGTAGGTTCCCATTTCAGTTTTCAGCAAATTACTTCAAAGGGAATCCTGGAAAGTTACGTGCCCATGTGCATCCACACATCATTACCAAAGGCATGACTTTAGCGGATAAAGAAGCCTTGAAGACCCAAACGTATGGCATTATTTTAAACGAACTTAAAAAAGAAGGTGCCTGAAAGCGGCCGTTAGGAAGCTAAAAGTTCTCTGATTTTTCCTTCCAATTCTTCGGAAAGCTCCGGATTGTCTTCGAGCAGTTGTTTTACAGCATCGCGCCCCTGACCCAATTTGGTGTCTCCATAGCTAAACCAAGATCCGCTTTTCTTTATAATTTCTGCTTCGACACCAATATCCAAGACTTCTCCTAAGCGAGAAATCCCTTTTCCGTACATGATATCAAATTCCGCCAATTTGAATGGAGGAGCGACTTTATTTTTTACCACTTTGACACGTGTTTTGTTTCCTAAAACAGCTCCGTCAGTATTTTTGATTTGTGTTGATCTACGAATATCCAAACGAACAGAAGCATAAAATTTTAGCGCATTTCCTCCCGTAGTTGTTTCTGGATTTCCAAACATCACTCCAATTTTTTCTCGCAATTGATTGATAAAAATTACCGTACAATTGGTTTTGCTAATGGTGCCTGTAAGTTTTCGCAATGCTTGCGACATTAGTCGGGCATGCAATCCCATTTTTGAATCTCCCATTTCGCCTTCAATTTCGCTTTTTGGAGTCAAGGCTGCAACCGAGTCAATGACAATAATATCAATAGCTCCCGAACGAATCAAATTTTCTGTAATTTCAAGTGCCTGCTCACCGTGATCCGGTTGCGAAATGATCAACTGATCAATATCCACTCCCAAATGCTCTGCATAATAACGATCAAAAGCATGTTCAGCATCAATAAAAGCAGCAATACCGCCCGCTTTTTGACATTCAGCAATCGCATGAAGCGTAAGGGTTGTTTTTCCAGAAGATTCTGGACCGTAAATTTCAATAACACGTCCACGAGGATAACCGCCTACTCCCAAAGCAGCGTCCAATCCAATGGAGCCAGAGGAAATAACCTCCACTTCTTCTACGACAGCGTCGCCCATCTTCATAACGGCGCCTTTGCCGTATGTTTTATCCAATTTATCGAGTGTGAGTTGAAGCGCTTTTAGTTTTGCATCTTTTTCTGAAGCCATGATATTTTTTTTGATCCGATTGGCTAAATTACAATTTTTTTAGCCTGATTCACAATGTTTTTTATTCACAAAAACCGGTTTTTGATAGAGCTAAATCAAATTCGTACCTTTGGGCTTTATTTTTTAACCTTAATCCGCGTATAGCATGCAACTGTACAACAAATTAAGCGCTAAAGAAAGAGAAGTTTTAATCGAACAAGCCGGCGACGAACGCCTGACCCTCTCTTTTTATCAATATGCGCACATCCCCAACCCACAACTCTTCAGAGATCATTTGTTTATTAGCTGGAGCCAGCAAGACGTTTTAGGACGCATTTATGTTGCTCACGAAGGAATCAATGCGCAACTATCGGTTCCTGCTAAAAACTTCACAATGTTTAAAAGCCTTTTAGACAACATTTCATTTTTGAAAGATGTACGGCTTAACATTGCTATTGAGCAAGACAATAAGTCGTTTTTAAAACTCAAAATTAAAGTGAGAAACAAAATTGTTTCGGACGGATTGAACGACGCTACTTTTGATGTGACCAACAAGGGAGTGCATCTTTCTGCCGAAGCATTCAACAATTTGGTGGAGCAGCCCGAAACCATTTTGGTAGATATGAGAAATCATTACGAAAGCGAAATCGGTCATTTTCAAGGGGCCATCACTCCCGATGTTGATACCTTTCGAGAATCGTTGCCCATTATTGAGAAAGACCTCGCGGATCACAAAGAAGACAAGAATTTAGTGATGTATTGTACGGGGGGAATTCGTTGCGAAAAAGCCAGTGCATATTTCAAACACAAAGGATTTAAGAATGTTTACCAACTAGAAGGCGGCATTATTGAATATGCACGCCAGGTTGAAAAACAAGATTTGGAAAACAAATTTTTGGGTAAAAACTTTGTGTTCGATCACCGACGCGCAGAGCGAATTTCGAACGATATCATTGCTCAATGTCATCAATGTGGTGCGCCCTGTGATGATCATGTAAATTGCGCCAACGAAGCCTGTCATTTGCTTTTTATTCAGTGCGAAGCCTGTGCAAAAAACTATGACCAATGTTGCTCCGAACCCTGCAAAGAAATTCATCAACTTCCTGAAGATCAACAAAAAGAATTGCGGAAAGGAAAAGGAAATAGCAACAAAATTTTTAAAAAAGGAAGATCGCCTCAACTGAAGTTTAAAAAAACAACTCAAAATCAGGTATAAAAAGGGATACAAAATTGCCTATATTTACCGTTATTAATAACAACATTTGACCTTTTCCTGAAAAAATATGGGATGTAGTAGCTGTAGTACGAGTACCAATGGAGCCCCAAGAGGCTGCAAAAACAATGGAACGTGTGGTTCGGACGGCTGCAATAAGTTGACTGTTTTTGACTGGCTTGCTAATATGTCCTCGCCAAGCGGTCAAGAAGATTTTAATGGGGTTGAGGTGCGATTTAAAAACGGACGAAAATCATTTTTTTACAATACAGAATCACTTCCTCTTACAATTGGAGATATTGTGACCACTCAAGCGACTTCGGGTCATGACGTTGGAATAGTTTCGCTTACAGGAGGATTGGTAAAAGTTCAAATGAAAAAAAAGAACGTGTCCGAGGACAGTTCGGAAATACTAAAGATTTATAGAAAATCATCCCAGTCCGATATCGACAATTGGGTAGCCTCAAGAGAACGAGAAGAAACAATCAAAAAACGCTCTCGCCAACTGGCCATTTCCCTATCTTTAAAAATGAAAATTTCGGATGTTGAATTTCAAGGAGACGGCTCCAAAGCCACCTTTTATTACACCGCCGAATCCAGAGTAGATTTTAGACAATTGATTAAAAACATGGCGCAGGAATTTTCCATTCGAATAGAAATGCGTCAAGTGGGTCTTCGCCAAGAAGCTTCTCGATTGGGAGGCGTGGGGTCTTGTGGACGCGAATTGTGTTGTTCTACATGGCTTACCGATTTTAGATCCGTTTCTACTTCTGCCGCTCGATACCAACAGTTGGCACTGAATCCGCAAAAATTGGCGGGCCAGTGTGGAAAACTCAAATGTTGTCTGAATTTTGAATTAGACACCTATCAAGATGTCCTAAAAGGGTTTCCAAAATCCGACACCAAACTGCATACAGAAAAGGGATTGGCCGTTTGTCAAAAAGTCGATATTTTTAAAGGACTTATGTGGTTTGCTTACAAAGGCGACTGGGCAAATTGGCATACGCTTACTACAGACCAAGTGAAAGAAATCAAAGCGCTTAATGCCAAAAAAACACCCGTAGCTGCATTGGAAGAATACACAAGTCAGCTAATTCTAGAAGAAAAATCATCTTTCGAAAATGTGGTTGGACAAGACAGCTTAACGCGATTTGATACACCCAAAAATTCCAAAAGAAAAAGGAATAAATCCAAAAACAGAAACCGTAAAAATACCCAAAACAAAACCCAAAAGCCTACTTAAATTATGACAGCTCTTCGGATATTTTTTGCTTGTACTGTTTTTCTGTTATGGGGATGCAAGGGGTCTTCTGTGTTTTTGGAATTTTATGAATTACCCAAAGGATGGCATAAAAACGAAACCGTAACATTTTCATTTGCTGCCCCTAATTCCTCTTCAAAAAACAATGTTTTTTTATACCTTCATACGGATTACGAATACGCATATTCAAATTTGTTTGTCATTACAGAATTAACGCATCCTGACAATCGAATTCAAACAGATACATTGCAATTTGAAATGACTTCTCCCGATGGCGCTTCACTAGGAACGGGATGGATGGATATCAAAGAACACAAGCTATGGTGTTATGAAAACATATCGTTCGAACCCGAAGAAAAATACACCTTTCGAGTGAGACAAGCGATGCGCTCAAGCAATGACGTTCGTGGTATAGAAAACTTGGAAGGAATTTTGGATGTAGGTCTAGGAATTGAACCCGTAGATTAATTTTTTAAGTATGGCAAGAAAAAAACGCACTCCCAAAAAACCAAATCCTCACAAACCCTATATCAAAGGGTTTTGGAAGCTTTTTTCCTTGGGTGTATTCACTGTCTTTGGTGTTTTTCTGTTGGCTTCGATAGGCGCATTGGGTGAAATGCCAGATTTTAGACAATTGGAAAATCCCGAGACCAATTTGGCTACACAAATTTTATCGTCAGACAATCAGGTGCTTGGAAAATTCTACTTCAAAGACAATCGCACCCCGATACAGTTCGATGAATTGCCCCAAAACATGATTGATGCGTTGATAGCTACTGAAGATGAGCGATATTACGACCATTCTGGAATTGATCTTCGAGGGACCCTACGAGCGGTGGTTTTTTTGGGGGAAAGAGGAGGTGCAAGTACTATTTCACAGCAACTTGCTCGGCAGTTGTTTGTTGGAGTACGCTCTCGAAATATGTTTCAAGCTGTTTCTCAAAAAATAAAAGAATGGGTAATTGCCATTCGATTGGAGCGTCAGTACACCAAAGAAGAAATCATAATGATGTACCTCAACATTTATGATTTTGGATACAATGCCGATGGAATTCGTTCTGCAGCAAGCATTTTTTTTAATAAAAAACCGCAAGAACTGGACATCCAAGAGTCGGCGCTTCTTATAGGAATGCTTAAAAACTCCTCGTTGTTCAATCCGCTTCGTCGCCCTGAAATGGTAAAAAAACGACGCAATGTGGTATTGTCTCAAATGACAAAAAACGGCTACCTAACTGAAAACCAAAAAGATTCTTTGCAAAAAACCCCCTTGGGAATTGATTATCATCCGCAATCGCACAGAGAAGGGTTGGCGACTTATTTTAGAGCCTACCTTCAAAAATTTATGAAAACATGGTTGCAAAACAATCCCAAACCCAACGGAGAAAAGTACGATTTGTATTTGGACGGCCTAAAGATTTATACCACCTTGGATTCCAAAATGCAACGTTATGCAGAAGAGGCCACAAAGGCGCATATGGTCCAATTGCAAAAAGAGTTTTTTAGGCAAAACCAACCCAAATACAATCCAATCGCTCCCTTTTTGGACATAGAAGAGGAAGAAGTTGAAAACATTTTGGATTTGGCCATACGCAGATCGGAACGCTATCGAAAATTAAAACTTTCGGGCAAATCGATGGAAGAAATCAAAGCTGTGTTTGAGATTAAAACTCCAATGACTGTGTTTTCGTGGAAAGGAGAAATAGACACCCTAATGACGCCCTTGGATTCTATTCGATATTACAAACATTTTTTACAAGCAGGAATGATGTCTATGGAGCCGCAAACAGGACATGTCAAAGCATGGGTGGGCGGATATAATTATAAGCATTTTCAGTATGATCATGTCATGCAGGGCAAGCGTCAAATCGGATCTACTTTTAAGCCATTGGTGTATGCAACCGCCATTGATCAATTGAAACTATCTCCTTGCGACTCGCTACCCGATGCAATTCACTGTATTGAGCCTATGAAATACGGAAATGTAGATGCGTGGTGTCCAAAAAATTCTGGGGAACGCTATGGGGGCATGCGCACCTTAAAAAATGCGCTTGCCAATTCTGTCAATACGGTCAGCGCCCAATTGATGGATATGGTAGGCCCCGAACCTGTTGTCAACTTGGCAAGGGATTTGGGAATTACGTCTCGGATTCCTAAAGTACCCTCGATTGCGTTAGGAACTCCTGCGCTCAGTGTTTATGAAATGGTAGGAGCATATGGCGCATTTGTAAATGGAGGAATTTATGTAAAACCCACCATGATTACCCGTATTGAAGATAAAAACGGTACGGTTCTTTTTGAATCTGCTCCGGTTACAAAAGATGTAATGAGTGCAGAATCGGCCTATGTGACTACGAAACTTTTGGAAGGCGTAACAGAGCACGGATCGGGAGCACGATTGCGACACGCCGGTCTCGAAAAAACAAACCCAACCTATAGAGATGTTGTTACGGGATATCCGTATCAGTTTACCAATCCAATTGCTGGAAAAACAGGCACTACTCAAAATCAAAGTGACGGTTGGTTTATGGGAGCTGTCCCTAATTTGGTTACGGGTGTTTGGGTAGGAGGAGAAGATCGAGCGACTCATTTCGAAACCATTGCGTACGGTCAAGGAGCCACAATGGCTCTTCCCATTTGGGCGATGTACATGAAAAAATGTTATGAGGATGAAACCCTTTTTGTTTCACAAGAAGAGTTTCCAGCGCCCGAAACGCTTACTATTGCGATAGACTGCGACACCTACAAAGCGGCTACTGAAACGAGTCAACAGACCCAGCAGGAGAATCTGGAAGGGCTTGGTTTTTAGCTAAAGATACATTGTAGTATGCGGCATTTCCTGTTACTTCTTTCCCAAGCCAGGCAGGTTTTTCAAACGATTCGTTTTCATCGTTGAGTTCAATTTCCGCAAGGATTAACCCTTGGTGAGTTCCCTCAAAAACATCTACCTCAAAACAATGGTTTTTTGTGGGAATGAGGAAGCGTTTTTTTTCAATCAAATTTCCTTCAATAAGCAAAAGCAATTTATGCGCTTCTTCTACAGGAATCGTTTGTTCCCATTCAAACCGAGAAGTTCCGCTTTGGTTTGATTTTCCTTTAATTGTGATGACTCCTTTATCGTCCTGAATACGAATGCGTACTGCTCGATCGGGGTCAAGGTTTATATACCCTTGAACGATGGATTGAATTTGAGTAGATTGTGATATAAAATCGTTGGAGGTTACTAAAAATTTTCGCTCAATTTCTTGCATGGATTGTTTTTCTTCTATCAAATGTACGGGTTTTAGGCGATGTTCAGAATCATAAAATAATGAGAAATAGCACCTGCCAACACAAACAAATGCCAAATAAAATGATTGTTTTGTAGTTTTTCCCAACGGTAAAACCAAACACCTACGGTATAGAAAAATCCTCCAGCCACAAGAAAAGCAGTGGCTTTGTCTGAAAACACAGCAAGCAGATTTTGAATATCAAAAACAATCAACCATCCCATTAGGAGATATAGAAACAACGAAAGGCGTTCGTATTTTCCTGTAAAAAATAGTTTCAACACACCTCCAACCAATGCAATGATCCATACGGTATAGAAAAGCGCCCATCCCGAGCTGTCTTTTAAGGCAATCAGCGTCACAGGAGTATAGGTTCCAGCAATTAGAATGTAAATACTGATATGATCAACTTTTTGCCACGTTTTTTTGCGTTCAGGACTAGTTGTGCCGTGATATACTGTAGAAGCAAAAAACAACAAAACCACCGAACACACATAAATCCAAAGACTTAAGATACTTTCTGTTGCGGTTTGTTGGTGAGTCCTGAGTAAAAAAACAGCCCCCAAAACACCCAACAAAACACCGATTCCGTGAGAAACCGCGTTTTGTTGTTCGTGCTTTTCTAAAGAAGATAGAAAAGGAAGGGTCATAATTTTTCCCTCGTTATACGTTGCAAGTCATGTCTTCACCACAACACATGGGTGATTTGATTTTTCCTTCGCAGCTTGGACACTTGGACACCTGAACTTCCGTTCCGTTGTCAAGGGTAAGCGTTCCGTTTTCTAGAGGGACATCACAGTTGGCGCAGCTTGCGTTTACTGCCATGTCACATTGATTGCATTGGTATGTTGCCATAATTACTATTGTTTTTACGAAGATACCTATTTTTGTTTTGATAAAAAACACAGAAATACGTTTATCCTAGTCAAAAAATGAAGATCAAAAGAGTTTTGAATTTGGAGGAGTTACAAGGAATTAAGACTCTTCAACAAGCCAACTTAAAAACAGAGCTAACTGAGCAGGAACAAAGTCAGGAGGGTTTTGTCACAGCCGTTTATTCCCTAGATTTTTTAAAACAAATGCATCAAAGTTGTCCTTCTATTGTATGTGTTGATAGCGAAAACAAGGTTATAGGGTACGCTTTGGTAACTACCCAAGAAACACGCAGCCAACACCCACTGCTTGAGAGTTTATTTGCTACCATAGACGAACAAGAGTTTGGAGGAAAGCTTCTCAAACCATCGAAGTATGTCGTTGTGGGTCAGTTGTGCGTTTCCAAAGACCATCGCGGACAAGGGATTGCTCAAAAAATGTATTCCTTTTTTAGAACAGCACTTTCAAACCACTATGAATATTGTGTTACGGATGTTGATGTGGCTAACACCAACTCCCTTAAAACCCATTTAGCAGCGGGGTTTGAGGTGTTTCACCAATTTTCATACGGCGGTTCTGCTTGGAACTTGGTGATTTGGGACTGGAACAACTTGACAAAGGGGTAGTCATTCAAACTTTTATAGTTATCTTTGAAGTGAATTAACCTATTTCACAACTTTATGGACACTTCAAAAAATCAACGCTCACACTGTGGTATTTCTTGCGCACTGGATGTTTTGGGAGACAAATGGACTCTTATCGTTGTTCGAGACATTGTGCTTCTTCACAAAAAAACATTCAAAGAATTTGTAGCTTCTAGCGAACGTGTTGCGACCAATATTTTGGCAGACAGGCTGAAAAAATTAGAAAATTACGGTTTGATTGCCAAAAAGAAGGCGCCTAACAGCCTAAAAGTCAATCATTACTCTTTGACAGAAAAAGGTCTTTCCCTGATTCCGCTTCTCTTGGAATTGCAAAGTTGGGCCTACGATTGTTTGGAAAATGCTACTGGAAAAATTACACAATCTATTGCTGCAAGCTACCAAAATGATAAAAACCAAACCGTACAACAGGTTCGAGAAAACTACTTGAAGTCGTTGTGAGGATTGGCTTTTTTTCGATATGAAACACAACGGTCTAGTGTATGAGTAGTAGCGGATTTTTACTCACGAACCTTTCGGTTTTGCACTGACCTTTGTTTTATGTTTATACTTTCTTTTATCACTTAAACCGCTATTAGTCGCCGCATACACGGGTACTTTGGCGGTTCGTCTTCTTTTTAATTTGAATAAGGCATCTTTTTACTTGCATTTCGCATTAAATTATCAACTAATCTTGCAGGTGAACTACCTACGCTTCCAGATACTTTATGATTGTAATTCCAAAGTAACTTTTTAGTTTCTTTATCATGTAATTCAAGTGTGACAGTCGTATTATTTGTCGAACCCCATACCCCAACTAACAATCCTAAAGCAATCGCAGCTCCATCTGACATTGGTTTAGACAATGAATAATTTGAGGTAATTACACCATCAACTCCCAAGGCTTCACAAACTTCATTTGGAGACATTGGATTATCTTCAAAGTAACCTGCTTTTCTTAACTTAGCATTTGTTGTTTCTACATCTTGTATTTCTACAAAAATTCGATTCTGCATTTTCCTTTTCAGTAACCAACTATACATTTCTTGTTGAAAATTAGTTGATTCCGTTCTTTGTTGCTCTTTAATTGCCTCTGCATCGATTTTTTTTCTTGCAGCAATCGATACTTTTGGTGGTGCAATTGCAATTACTTGATGTTTACTTGCTCTTACTTTTGCATCAGGGCTGTAATAAATTTTTGCACAACTGCTTATCAAAAATACAGTTGTCATTAATAGAATTGTTGTGATTTTATTCATTTGTTCAAATTTAAATTGTTTATGTTTCATTTTTTTGATGACCGCCAACGAGCATATATCCGCACTTATTGCGTTTATTTCTTTTATGTGTTATCTGTTTTATTCGTTATAAAATGCTTTTTTTCAGCACATTGAATTTGTGTTATTCTGTAAAATGGACTTTTATTTTTTGCAAGAAATGGATTGTATGCAGCAGTGCCTGAGGGCAATAAACAGCCCCATGCATTCGGAATGGAATAGCAGTATCGATAGAGTTGTAGAGCAGCAATATGTTGCAGGTGGTTCATGTTTGCAGAATTGATTTAGGGATCATTTCCAGTCTAAAGGTACTAAAAAAAACAATTTAAAAATTGTTGAGGGTCAAAGAATGCGCAATAAATAATCGATTGCATTTTACAAGTTATTTTTAAAAGAACTATATTGTCCTAACTAAAAACCTTAATTAAATGAAAAAAGCAATAATTTTATTGGCGATCCTTGTCTCTGGGGTAAGCATTTCTCAGGACATTCACGCCATTACGTATTTGGACGTGCCTAGATCAGCAGCAGCTGATTTTATTCGTCTTCACAAAAAATTTGTAGATTTTTCTCAAGGAGAAAAAAGAACCATCAAATCAGATTGGTTATTTGCGCACACCTTTGGGAGCAATTTTACTTTTATGATTGTGGACGTTTACGAAACAGTAGCCGATCAAGTGGCAGACAACGGGTTGGCTGTGATGTCTGAAAACATCAAAAACATGAATCTATCGGAGGAAGAGCAAGCGCTAATGTCGAAAGAGTTTCAAAAATACTTCAATCTTTATTTGGAAGGACATAGCGATGAAGTTCGCCAGATAATTGATAGTGAAAACATGTTTTATGTTTCGGAAGCCTTCGACGCTAGTAAAAAACAACTATTGGTTGTAAACAAATTCAATCCCAAATGGTCGGATCGTTCAGAGTTTTTAGAGCTTTGGAAAGAATCCAGCGCTCCTATGATTGAAAGAGGCAATATTGTTGCAGTATTCCCAACAGGACACTACAGCGGAACGTCTGATAATGTATATGTGAACATTTGGTATCCGTCATGGGATGCTTTTGTAGCCGAGGAAAAAGCCGTTGCCGCAGGACCGTTAAGTGAAATGACAGCTTCTGAGAAAAAAATGTGGGATATGGCAGGAGATCATAGCGATGAAATCATGACATTAGTTGGAACCAACTGGGGGAATGAAACCTTTGTTTTGAGTCAATAAACCCCATACATTTTATAAAAAAGAGGCTAGGAAACTACGCCTCTTTTTTTATTTGCACGAAACCAAATGGATGTAAAAAAGAAACGAATTGAGCAAGAAAAACAAAAAAGCGGGGAGCATTTGAAGAAAAGAATCTTTGATTTTGATACGAACCAACACCCCAAAAAACATGAGTATTGCCAATCCACCCGAAGCAAACAACCCCAACACAGGCCATTGCAAGCCCATTATTAATCCAGCTCCGCCAACAAGCTGTGTACTTCCAATAAGGATTCGTTGTTTTTCAAATCCCCAGCGAACAAACTCTTTTTGGCTTTGCTCTGTAATAAAAGCTAAAATTCCATAGAGAATAAAAGAAATTCCCGAAAAAACAATCAGTGAGTCAAAGGAACTCATCGACTAAATGCCTCCACAACTTCCCCACGCAACAAAGAGCGAAAGGATGAGTAGCACCAGCGACGGAACGTGTTTTGAAAAGGGGTTCTTAACTTTAAAGTGCGCCCATTGTGCACACACCATCAAAAACGCCATAAGAACTGCAGGATAAAACACCAGTTCTTCAAACCATATACCAGCCACTAATAGTGTTGCCAACGAAATTTTGGCAGCACCTACGAAGGAACGCGTCAACTCCGAAAGACCATATTGATTGAACTCTTTGACAATATTGTCAAACCTAAAAACCCAAACCACTACGATCGATACCGCTATAATGATTTGTGCAAACATTTGTAAATTTTCCATGTCAGAAAGATATAAATTTTAAATGACAATTAAAAAAACACATTGCGTTTGAAAGAACTTAGCTACATTTACAAAACAATAAAATTTACAAATTTGAAAACCGTATATCACCCATCGGAATCACGAGGATACGCCAATCACGGTTGGCTTGAAGCCCGGCATAGCTTTAGTTTTGCGAATTGGTACGATCCCAATCGGACCCATTTTGGCGCATTGCGCGTTCTTAATGACGACATTATAGCTCCTTCAAGGGGTTTTGGAACGCATCCTCACAGCAACATGGAAATTATCACCATTCCTTTGAAAGGGGATCTTGAACACCAAGATAGCATGGGCAATGTTGAGGTCATCAAAGAAGGAGAAATTCAAGTGATGAGTGCAGGCTCGGGAGTACAGCATAGCGAGTATAACAAAAACGATGACCGTCCAATTAATTTGTTACAACTCTGGATTTTTCCTGACAAACAAAATGCAACGCCCCGATACGATCAGCAAACCATTCGAGATTTATACACCCAAAACGATTTTTTTCAAATTCTTTCTCCTTCTTCCGAAGATCAAGGCGTTTGGATTCATCAAAACAGTTGGTTTCATTTGCTTTACACCAACACTACCGTTGAAAAAGAATATCGCCTAAAAGATCCTTCCAACGGAGTATATTGTTTTGTGATTGAAGGCAGTGTTCATATTGAAAACCAAACACTAAACCTGCGCGACGCTTTGGGAGTTTGGGAAACAGATAGTATCTTTATAAAAGCAGCTTCTCAAACAAAGTTACTTCTTATAGAAGTCCCCATGATTTTTTAAATAGCGGATTATGAATCAAAAATTTACGCTTACTGGGATGAATTGCAAAAGTTGCGAAGCCAAAGTTTCCGACTATTTAAAAACCGTTCCTCATGTATCAGCAGTTGAAGTTTCTTTGGAAAATTCCGAAGTTTCCCTAATATCGAGTAAAGCGATTGATGTCGAAATACTCAATCAGGTACTTCCCCAAAAATACCGAGTTCAGAATCAACCCATCGCTCAAATCACACCCCAAACGCCTTCTAAGATGCGTCAACTCCAGCCTCTTTTTTTACTATTTTTCTATTTGATATGTGCCACTTTTGCGCTGAATTATGAAACAGGAGTTACCGCCGCTGCCATGCTTGATTTTATGGGGCTTTTTTATATCGCTTTTGCGTTCTTTAAATTGCTAGACTTGAAAGGATTTCCACCTTCTTTTTCAATGTACGATCCGTTGGCAAAACGCATTCCAATCTACGGATGGGTATATCCTTTTTTAGAAACTCTTTTAGGCATTATGCTTTTGACGCGCTGGCAAACAACGATTGCACTCTGGGCGACGCTTGTTGTTTTGGGAATTACTACGATTGGAGTGGCAAAAACATTGATGAACAAACAAAAAATTAAATGCGCCTGCTTGGGCACCGCACTCAAACTTCCTATGACCGAAGCCACATTGATTGAAAACACATTGATGATTGCAATGGCGCTGTTTATGTTGTTTGCCTAAAAAATTCGGCAACTATTCGTCGTCGGCAAGTTTCATTTTTTTATTCAAATCAAAAACCTCTTTGGCTTTATAATCGGGCTGATGAAGCATTTTCAATTGCTTGTCCAACAGTTGAACTTTGATGGGAAAATCGGTTTTAATTTGCACATACAAATCCGAATTTGTTTCCTCAGGAATTTGATCCAAACAGGATTCTAAGGCATTCAAAACCGATCGAATTTGATTAGGAATCCATGAAATAATAGGCGTTCCGCCTGTGGCTTTGGAGTAGGCGGTGTTTTGCATGATGTATTTTTGAACAAATTGCCAATGTCCATTGCGAAAGAAATAGATTTCTTGGAGTATTCCCGCCAACTCAATCATTCCAGTCACATTGTTTTGTTTGACAAGCATTCCCAAAACACCTTCTTCGTGAAGCCCTTGAACTTCGAGACGAAGATCTTCCAAAAACCGTTGAATACACGTGGGTCGATACGACCTTAAGTCCATCAAATATTTTGTCAACTCATTTTTTGGGTAGTGTTTAATAACACCAGTAAAAATATCCATCATGGGAATGATGTTATCTTGCGCACCGGTTTGCCCTCGATATTGTTTGGGAGTGTCATAGACTCCTTGGTAGAAAATGCCCTCATCAAAAATTTCTTCGTTTCCCTTAATTCCCATAATAAACACCCTGAAATCGTTATAATGTTTCCAGCGAGAAGCTTCCCACATTACTTTGCGTCGTGTGTTAATTTTTTTCATAGTCAATCGACACAGGGCCAGATTTTTTGTAATATTCGATGCGTTGTTTTGAGGAAGTTCCTCGAGCGTGTTTAAAACACCTTCAACCAGCTTGGGAGAGTGTTGATTGATATCAACATGGAGCATGATAAACCCTCTTTCGTCGGGCATTCCCGAAAATTTTACAGCCATGTCTAGGTTTTCCCAGTTGAGTCCGCCTTTGGGGTCTGTTTTTACATAATTCCCTAACGAATACGCATAATGATAATCGAGCCATGGGAAAACTTCCAGTTGTCGTGCAACCCAACAAAAGGGCATGGCGAGTTGCGAAGGAACGTATCGATTGGCCTTCCCGTATTTCTCTGTTTTTAGATATTCAAAATGCGCAGGAGCGAGCGTATAGGCTGAGGTTAAAAATGCATATCCTCTAAAAAGCGCTTGAAGCACAAAAGGATCGGTTTCTTTTTTAACGATTTGACTGAAATCTTCGAGTTGAGATATGCGCGACTCCAAAGCGCCCTCAATACTTAACAATCCTTCTTTTTGATCATGAGTTATTCTGGGCATATCGTCGAGAAGTCTCTGAAGACTGCTGTAGCGTTTGGGAAGTTTCGCCAAAGGAGGTTGACAAGGCAAAAAGCCATGGGTTGCATTGACTTTAAAAAATCCATCTGTGTATTGGAGCAAATTCATTGTTGTAAATATTACAAATTATATGAATAAAGTTACAAAATTTATCAGACACCTTCGTTTTTTAGTCTTATCGGATACGACTACCTTTGCAAGAAACGTTTTGGATTTTTACTCATGACAACACTTACTTTTTATACGTTTACAAAAAATCGCTTTTGGGCTTTTACCCAAATGCAACTTGCGTATCTATTGTTGTCGGGTATAAAAGACCTTCGATTTTGTAAAATGTTGGGAACCGGAGCGGGAAATGGTTTTAGTTTGTGGCCCGATTTTTCAACCTATGCCTTATTGACGGTATGGAATTCCCAAAAGGAAGCGGAAGCATTTTTAAACAATCACCCACTGTCTCAACAATTTGATTCCAAAGCGTCTTCCAAAACCACTTATTTTTTAAAAACGATAAAAAGCCACGGAAAATGGGACGGCGCAAATCCTTTTATTACTTCCGATCCAAAAGAAAAGTTTGAAGGAAAAATCGGAATCATTACGCGCGCTACCCTGAATACGAGTCGATTGATAGAATTTTGGAAATCCGTACCCAAAGCTTCCCGAGCAATTGCAAATGCCTCGGGAGTATCTTGGTTTAAAGGCATTGGAGAATGGCCGTTTATTCAACAAGCTACTTTTAGCATTTGGGACAATGAAGATGCCGTTCAAGAATTCGCTTACCGAAGCCGTCCTCACGCCAGTATTGTGGCTAAGACACGAAAAAGAAACTGGTATAAAGAAGATTTATTTGCGCGGTTTCACATCGTTGGCATTCAAAAAAAACAACTTATATGAAAAAAGCCATTGTAGTTGGATCTGGAATTGGAGGCTTGGCGACCAGTATTCGATTGGCGTGTCAAGGGTTTCAGGTTACTGTTTTTGAAGCAAATGCTTATCCTGGCGGGAAACTTACCGCCTTTTCTTTAGGGAAATACCGATTTGATGCTGGTCCCTCGCTGTTTACAATGCCTCATTTTGTTTCGGAACTTTTTGAATTGGCTGGAGAAAATCCAACCGAACATTTTGCCTACAAAAAGAAAGAAATAGCTTGTCAGTATTTCTGGGAAGACGGCGTGCAATTGACAGCTTACGGAGACCGAAACAAATTGGTTAACGAGATTGAAAAACAATTGAAAGTACCTTCTGATACCGTTTTGACTTATTTGGAAAATGCTCAAAAAAAATACGAGCGAACGCAATCGTTGTTTTTAGAGCAGTCTTTGCACAAGCTTTCTACCTATTTTTCGAAAGACACATTGAAGGGAATCTTACATTATCGGTCATTTGAAATTGGAAAATCGCTTCACGAAGTCAACCAAAAACACCTGAAAGAACCGCATTTGGTTCAGATGTACGATCGATATGCTACATACAATGGGTCCAGCCCGTTTAAAACCCCAGGAATCATGACACTTGTTCAGCACTTGGAACAACACTACGGCACTTTTATTCCTTATAAGGGAATGGAAGATATCAGTCAAAGTATATATCAATTGGCTCTAAGAAAAGGCGTTCGATTTCATTTTAACACAACAGTTTCTAAAATAGTAATAGAAAATAAAAAAGCAAAAGGAGTGGTTGCGAATGACACGGTTCATGATTCCGATATGGTTGTTTCCAATATGGATATTGTGCCTACCTACCGCAAATTGCTCCCCAACGCAAAGCCACCCGAAAAGACACTGCAACAAGAACGATCGAGTTCGGCAGTTATCTTTTATTGGGGAATTCAAAAAACATTCAAAGGGTTGGATCTTCATAATATTTTCTTTTCGAACAATTACAAAGAAGAGTTTGACGCCATTTTTAATCAGAAAAAACTTTACAAAGACCCTACAATATATATAAATATTACCTCTAAAGATGTGCATTCAGATGCCCCTAAAAACTGTGAGAATTGGTTTGTGATGATCAACACTCCGCATGACAATGGTCAAAACTGGGAAGCTGAAGTAAAAATT
>Ga0213869_10000260_pt1 | contig 44434 bp, 44 predicted proteins | sample PICome_10_FD_160083 | JGI IMG/M metagenome (GOLD analysis project Ga0213869, IMG submission 160083) | Coastal seawater microbial communities near Pivers Island, North Carolina, United States - PICO132 | ecosystem: Environmental > Aquatic > Marine > Coastal | place: USA: North Carolina...
AATTTCCACTTTCTCCAAAGCAGTGTAACTTGACTGTCATTTAAACCTCTGGGTGTAATTTTTCGTTGACGGAAGTGTCAGTCAGAAAAGGTCTCCGCGTCAAGTGCCATTACCGTATCTCCGCCCGAAGTGATCCGTGCAAGGTGGAGTGCCGTGGCTGGCAATTGGCGTGTCATATAATACTTACCGGTTGTTAACTTTGTCTCATAAAATGTGCGATCTTGAGGGTTTGTTTCCAATGCCACACAAGCCGCCTTCGCCATCTCGCCCCACATCAAGCCCAGGCAGACATGGCCGAGCAGGTGTAGAAAGTCATTGGATCCAGCCAAGGCATTATGGGGCGTTTTGATCCCGTTTTGCATGAAATACATCACTGCAGTTTGCAAGTCTTTGGAGGCGGCTTTTATTCCGGCAACGAAGGGTTCCAGTACTATGTTATTGGCATTCTCATCACAAAAGCGCGCAAGACGCTCCATAAAATTTGCGATGTGTTTTCCGCCCTCTTGCCCTAACTTGCGGCCAACCAAATCCAGTGCTTGCACCCCATTGGTGCCCTCGTAAATCATTGCAATACGCGCATCTCGGGTGAATTGCGACATGCCCCAATCTTCGATGTATCCATGGCCACCGAAGATCTGTTGCGCCTGCACGGTCATCGCATAACCTTGATCAGTCAAAAATCCCTTGATCACGGGGGTTAAAAGGGAAATCAGCCCGTCGGCCGCCCTGTCTTGCGAGCGATGAGCCTGATCAATCAGATTGGCGCTCCAAAGTGCGAAAGCCCGCGCGCCTTCGACAAAACTTTTTTGATCCATAAGGCTGCGGCGAATATCGGGATGCACAATCAACGGATCGGCGGGTCCATCTGGGTTTTTAACGCCGGTGACGCCGCGGCCTTGCAGGCGCTCATTGGCGTAGATCACCGCATTTTGATAGGCGGCGCTAGCCTGCGCTAATCCTTGCATGCCGACACCTAAGCGCGCCTCATTCATCATGGTGAACATAGCGCGCATACCTTTGTGCATCTCGCCAAGCAAGTAGCCTTTGGCGGCCTCATAATTCATGACGCAGGTTGCGTTGCCATGTATCCCCATTTTACGTTCAATTGCGCCGCAAGTCACAGTGTTGCGCGGGCCGAGGTTGCCATTGGAGGTGACGAGAAATTTCGGCACAATGAACAATGAGACGCCTTTGATCCCCTCCGGTCCGCCGGGGATTTTGGCGAGAACCAGATGAATGATATTCTCTGCCAGATCATGCTCTCCGGCTGAAATGAAAATTTTCTGGCCCGTCACCGTATAGCTGCCATCAGCATTTGGCGTAGCTTTCGTGTGCAACAGGCCCAAATCCGTGCCGCACTGCGACTCGGTTAAATTCATTGTTCCGGTCCAATCGCAGGCGATCATTTTTGGCAGGAAAAGATCTTTTTGTGCCTTTGTGCCATGGGCTAGAATTGTCGAAGCGGCTCCGTGGGTGAGGCCATGATACATGGAAAACGCTTGATTGGCTGCCATGAAATGCTCTGTTACTGCGGATCCCATCACGGCGGGCATGGATTGTCCGCCGTATCGCTCCGGCATATCAATTCCGGTCCAGCCACCAGATTTGAGCTCTTTGAAGGCGTCTTTGAACCCGGAAGGTGTATGTACCTTGCCGGCGTCCCAGGTGCAGCCTTCACGATCACCAATTGCATTCAAAGGCGCGATGACAGCGTTGGCCAGCTTACCAGATTCGTTTAGTATCGCCTCGGTGAACGCCGGATCGAGATCCTTATAGCCCGGGATATTTGATTGAGAGAGCCGCAGAACCTCGTGCAAGATGAATTGCTGATCCTTTATGGGCGCGCTGTAATTTGTCATGAGGAATCCTTTGGCTAGGAACTTAATCTATGCTGCACCTCTTTTGTTGTAGCAATTGTCGTCCCCAGTCTAATTGGGCTTGCAATTCGTTAATGGCGTTATTTAGTTCATCGCGCTGGTTCTCCATTTGCTCCAAGCGTGCGCAAGCAATGCGATAGGTTTCTTGGAGCTGCGTGGCTTGCCCGTCTACAATGTCGTACATGTCGAGGAGTTGGCGGATTTCCTCGAGACTAAAGCCAAGGCGTTTGCCGCGTAGGATCAGCTTGAGCCGGGCGTTGTCTCGAGGGGTGAAAAGACGTCGGGTCCCCTCCCGCGTGGGGGACAGCAATTCTTTGGATTAGTTAAACCGCAAGGTGCGCGCCGTGACACCAAAGGTCGCGCACATTTTTTGTATCGTTTGCGTCCCTTCCATCTGTTCACCATAGACACTTCATAACAGGCCATAAAATCTTACGTTGACGTCAACATAGAATTAGGTAAATGAAGTTGGTGTGAAAAATCAATTTTTGGCATTATTTTGCCTATTTTTGTGCCAAAATGCGCCGAACTTAAGGCAGCTCTGCTGAAATCGTGTCAATCATTGTTGAAAGATCTGTGATTGTGCCTTTGAGATCTTCTTGCTGCTTTTTCAAAAGGGCTAATTTTTCTTGCGCGATTGGAATCCAGGCCTGCATCTGCGCCGTGCTGCCTTCTTTGTCATAGATCTGCAACCATTGACGCAGTTCTTCAAGGCTGAAACCAAATCGACGGCCGCGCATAATTAAAGTCATCCGCGCCACTTCACGCGGGCTGTAAAAGCGGGCGCGCCCTACCCTTTGGGGCTGCAAAAGCTCAATGTATTCATAATAGCGCAGGGTGCGTGGGGTCACATTGAAATGCGCGCACATGTCTTTGAATGATAGGTTTCCGTGTGTCATGTTTCCCCCGCCCACATAGTATTGCACTAGAATGCACGGTCAAGAGATCAGTTCATGAAGCCAGGCGCGAAAATGTAAAATCCATACCCCACCACCAGGGCCGGAATAGCGGAATAGCCCGTGGCAATGAGAGCTGCCCGAGGGTTCAGTGCAATCGCTGGAAAGAGTGCATCCCCGTCATTAGAAATCGCATTGCCGATCAGCGCTGCGAAGGGCAACACACCATTGAGGTAGAGCGTGGCGACCAAAACTTGCGGTCCGCATCCTGGAACAAAGCCAACTAAGACTGCGATCAGTGGCAAAAGCACCCCGATTGTTCCGAAGGCGGCTTGCAGATCAAACCCACCAAATGTTTCGGCGTAACTGTAGCTCAGATAGGCAATGATAACCCAGATCGAAATAAAGGAGGTCTCCTCGGCGGCGCGGGTCACGGGATGGTCGGCAATATTCGTCATTGCTTTCAGTGGAGAGGTCGCCCAGATGAACAGTCCGAGAAAACTACCCGAAAGGGCGAGAGGAAAAATCAAACCCGTGCCAAAAATTGCAACGATGTCAGCGCCTGTCACCTGTGTGACCCCAAATACCAATCCGGGCAGGGTAAGGCCGACATATGTGTAGTCTTTCCAGCGTGTGCGTCCAATGACTGGGGCGATTTCGCAATGTCCTGAGGTATCGGGTGTGAGATCAAAGCGATTGAAGCGATCGACCAACCATCCCGACAGAATTCCAACAACGAAGGACAGGGGCAAAACAACCAGCGCCGCATTTGGACGGGTTGCGATCAGCAAAAAGGCAGCATCCCCCATGGTGGCGGTCAGCGTTGCGACCACGGCGCCAAAACTGACATTGCCTGAAGAGTAAGCCGCCACCACAACCACAGCGCCACCGCAGCCGGGCGTGGTGCCCAGCAGAGCGGCCAAGGGAACTTGAAACCTTTTGGATTTTTTCAACGCTGCCCCGATATCAAATCGAAATAACCGCTCCGCGCCATAAAATAACAGCAAGGTTGCGGCCACAAATGCTGAGACCTGCACATAGGCATCCACCATCAGGCCACGGGTGAGGTGCCCAACGGGTCCTGGTGCGAGGGCTAGAACTGAAAATAGGCATAAAACCGGCAGTCTGCGGCTTCGAAATGGGCCGAGTATATCTGACGCGATAAATGCCTGAGCATTGGGCTTATGGGTCATGCAGCGGTGCATATTTGAATTGAGAATAATTCGCAAGTGCAAATAAAGCGCTTGGCAATCAGAGGCGCAGGCACAATAACCGCATTATGACACAAGACCAGATGATAGCCGCGCGTCAGTTCATTGATGCCATTCCCCATTCACGCCGACTGGGCATGCAGCTCAAAGAGTTGGGTGACGGTCGTGCGATTATTTCCATGCCCTATGATTCCGCCCTGATTGGTGACCCGGTGACAAAGGTGATTCATGGCGGCGCTGTGTCTGCTTTGATGGATACAGCGGGAGGAGCCGCGGTGGTGGCGCATCCCCTCGCGGGGCTGGGCACGGCGACTTTGGATTTGCGCATTGATTATATGCGGCCTGCAACCCCGGGCCAGACCATAACGGCCACTGCTGAGTGCTATCATGTCACCCGGACTGTGGCCTTTGTGCGTGCCACCGCTTGCGATGACGACATCGACCGCCCCGTTGCCACGGCAACAGGTGCTTTTACCGTTGTTAAGGCCGGCGCATGAGCCGGCCAGAACCTGTCACCGAAGTCAAACGTCGTCGCGATCTCGCCCTATCCGTTATCGTCAACCAAGTGCCCTATCTTGAGTTTCTGGGCGTGCACTTTGACCGACATGGGGATGAGCTGACGGCGACCATGGGGTTCCATGAAGATCTTATTGGCAACCCGATACTGCCGGCGCTCCATGGTGGGGCAACAGCGGCGTTTTTGGAGATCACTGCGATCATCGGCTTATCTTGGAGCACGCTTTGGGATGATATCGAAGCGGAGAGATTGGATGTTGAGGCGGTACAAAACGGAGCCTTAGTCCTGCCAAAAACGATCGATTTTACCGTCGACTACCTCCGCACTGGTCTGCCGAGAGATGCCTATGCACGGGCGCGGGTTAATCGTTCGGGGCGTCGCTATGCGTCAGTGCATGTAGAGGCTTGGCAAGACAATCGCGATCGCCTCTTTGCTCAGGCATCTGGACATTTCTTGATGCCGCAACGCCATGGCTGACTCGACCTACGGCATAACGCACAGGCGTGTTTTGTCGATTGCCCTGCCGATAGTGATTTCCAATGCGACCGTACCGATCTTAGGTGCGGTGGACACTGGCGTGATTGGCCAATTGGGCGGAGCAGCGCCCATCGGTGCGGTTGGTATTGGCGCCATCATTTTGGGTGCGCTTTATTGGATCTTTGGATTTCTGCGCATGGGCACTGTGGGCCTGACCAGCCAAGCTTTGGGCGGTGGGGACGCGCAAGAGGTCCGCGCATTGTTCTTTCGCAGCGCAGGTATAGGCGTGGTCGCCGGAATGGCTTTTATCACGTTTCAGATCCCCATTTTTGCTGGTGCCTTTTGGATTGCCCCGGCTTCTGCGGAAGTGGAGGGTATGGCGCGGGGCTATATGTCCATTCGTGTTTGGTCTGCACCGGCGGCGATCGCCATTTATGGCCTCAGCGGGTGGCTGATTGCTCAAGAACGCACCCGTGCTGTGCTGATGATTCAACTTTCCATGAATGTGACGAATATCATCTTAGACTTCTGGTTCGTACTGGGATTGGGTCTTGGGATCGAAGGGGTGGCTGTGGCGACTTTGATCGCTGAGTGGGGCGGGCTGGTACTGGGCCTTTATCTCTGCCGACAGGTCTTTCGCGGGTTGGCGCTGTCTCTATGGCAGCAGATCGTTAATCGGCGTCGTGTGATACAAATGATGCAGGTGAATGGCGATATTTTAATTCGCTCAGTGCTCCTGCAAGCGGGCTTCGTTAGCTTTTTATTCTTTGGGGCCGAACTCGGTGATGTCACCTTGGCGGCCAATCAAGTCTTGCTGCAATTTGTTTACCTCGCCTCCTATGCCATGGATGGCTTTGTGTTTGCGGCAGAGTCTTTGGTGGGCCAAGCCATGGGCGCTAGAGCTGTAGCGCAATTGCGCCGGGGTGCATCGGTGACGGCGGTTTGGGCCTTTGGGTCGGCCTTACTCATGGCCGCGGGATCCTGGCTCATCGGGCCTTTTGTGATCGATGTGATGGCCAAAGATCCCACTGTGCAGCAGGCAGCACGCCTGTATCTGCCGCATATAGTGGCCGCGCCACTTTTGGGCGCCTTGGCCTGGATGCTCGATGGGGTTTTTATCGGCGCGACCCGCACTCAAGATATGCGCAACATGATGATCCTGTCCTTCTTAGGGTACTGCGGTCTGGTGCTCTTACTTTTGCCGGGTTTCGGCAACCATGGGCTTTGGATGGCGATGAATGGGTTTTTCGTCCTGCGCGGTGTCAGTTTGGCGCTTCGCTATCCCGCGCTTGAACGAGTTGCTGCTGCGCCTTGATCGTCCCGCCGGCGCCTTGCGTTATAGCCAGTCTTGCGTGGTCGTGCCAATGGCTTGATCGAGCCGCTCATAGCCGTTCTCGGCCAAAAGCTGATCGAGGCCATTTGCAATGCGCGGCACCAAGGATAGTCCCTGGTACACCATGGCCGAATAGATTTGCACGGCGCAGGCTCCGGCAGTGATCTTTGCATAGGCGTCCTGTGCCGATCCAATGCCGCCTACGCCGACCAGATCGATCTTCCCCCCGGTGGCTTGGCGCATTTTGGCCAATACGCGCGTGGATTTTTCAAATAGGGGTATTCCCGACAAGCCACCGGTTTCTTGGCGCTGTCTAGAGGCAAGTTCGTGCCTGTCCAGAGTGGTATTGGTGCAGATAATCGCTGCAAGCTCGGCTGCGCGCGCGAGATCTGCAATGTCTTGGATTTCTGCGTCTGTCAGATCCGGTGCGATTTTCAAGAATATGGGCAGAGGGTTGGCCAGATTTGCATTGGCTGTTTTCACCCGGCCCAACAGATCTTCTAAGGCGGTTTTTCCCTGAAGATCACGGAGCTTTTCAGTATTCGGGGACGAGATATTCACCGTTGCGAAATCAATATGTGCGGCGGCCTGTGTGAGCACTTGACCAAAATCATCGGCTCGGTCTGCGCTGTCTTTGTTGGCGCCCAGATTCAACCCGCGCGGTATGGCGGTTGCGGTTCGTGCGAGACGGGTGGCGATCTCTGCGATGCCTTGGTTGTTAAAACCAAAGCGGTTGATGACCGCGTGGTCTTCAGTTAGGCGAAACAGCCTAGGCTTGGGGTTGCCGGGCTGCGGTCGCGGGGTTGCCGCGCCCACTTCCAAAAAACCAAATCCTGCCTTGGCCATCGGAGCCAGCGCCTCAGCGTTTTTGTCATAGCCCGCGGCCAGGCCAACGGGGTTGCGCAGGGCCATGCCGCCCAGAGAGGTTTCTAGGCGTAGCGTATGAACCGGGCCGCCATGCAGTGGGGCTAGTCCCAGCTTTAGCGCTTGAATTGACAATCCGTGAGCACGCTCTGGGTCAAACTGATGCAGGAGCTTCAGGCCCAATTTCTCTCGCAGGCTCATGTCAGCTCTTCGGGGAATTTGTGGCGCCCATCCATCAGCAGCAAGGGCTGGCACCACACAACATCGGATAATTTTAGCCTGTCATAGAGGTGCGGAAACTCAGCACCACCGCGCGAGACTTCCCATTTGATCGCACTGTCCAGAGTGTCAGTTTCGACAGCGGCCAAAAAGAGATTTTCGATATTGGCAAAATGTTTATCAGCCGTGTCTTGGGCCTGCTGGGCGGTAGAGAAATGGATATAGCCATCGGCGAGATCGATTGGAGCTCCATAGGTCTCGCCCTGTGACTGTAAGGAACGCCACTCATCGGCGCGGAATATTTTGTAAATCATCATCCCTCTCCTGTGCCGTGTCACGGGAAAATCGTCAACAGGCCTTTTGTCATGGGCTTTGCCAGCCGGTGGAATTGACTCGAATCAGTAGATTTGGGTCGATGGCCCATCTATAAACTCATGGGTGGTTTTAAGAATGAAAATATTATTACTTGCAAGCGCAGCTGCTGTGGCTCTGAGCGCTGGGATGACTGTTGCAGATTATAAATTGACGATTTTACACACCAATGATTTTCACGCACGTTTTGAGCTAGTATCAAAATATGACAGTGGATGCGGAGCGGAAGATAATGCGGAAGGTAAGTGCTTTGGCGGCTCGGCCCATTTGGTCATGGCCATTGACGAAGCCTGCGCCAGATCTAACAACTCGATTTTGGTTGATGGCAGGGACCAATTTCAAGGCACTTTGTTTTATACCTACTATAAAAGGGAAACTAGCTGCCGAGATGATGAACAAGATGGACTATATGGCTATGACCGTTGGCAACCATGAATTTGATGACGGGTCAGAGGCACTGCGCGGGTTTGTCGATGCGGTGAACTTCTAGATCTTCATGTTCAATGCCGATATCAGCGGTGAGGCCCTGCTGCGCGCTGTGATCCAGAGGTCAGTGGTCATTGAGCAGGCTGGAGAAAAAATGGTCTGATCGGGCTCACGCCGGAGGATACCGATGAGCTGGCAAGCCCTGGCCCAAATGTGATCTTCTCCGATCCGTCGGACGCGGTACAGGGCGAGGTGGAACGTCTGACAGCGATGTGCGTCAATAAGATGATCGTGCTGTCGCATTCTGGCTATTAGGTCGATCAACGGGTTGCAGAAAATACCACCGGTATGGATGTGATCGTTGGCGGACATTCCAACACATTGCTGTCCAATACGAATGACTGTGTGGAAGGGGTATATCCAACCATGTTTGGTGATACGGCGATTGTGCAAGCCTATGCCTATTGCAAATTTTTGGGTAAATTGAATGTAACCTTTGACGGTGCCAGCCGCATTTCGATGAAACAATCAAATGCGGGGCCGTTTGGCACTGAATCCTCCGCACTTTAGAATCGACAAGGCTCGTGGTCGATTATGGCCAGCACGAAATTAGAGCGACGGTATTTTGCGCAAGATTGGCTAAATCCACGGGCTCCAGCTTGACCGTCTCCGTTTCGGTGTCGGCAGTTGCATTGGCCGCGATGAAGGTCTCGAAAATTAATGGCCAATTTGCCATAAATTGCACGTTTGCAGGCAGTTGGCGAGATCCTTGCGGTGGTGGAGGCAAAAGTATACCGATCACAGACCCATGTTGATCATAAATCGGCCCACCAATATCGCCCGGCAAGCTGTCGAGCTCCAATCGGGCAACACCTGTACGGCCCGCGAGGTCGGTTAGTGCTTGTAACTGGCCCATGGTGATGGACGGTGCGCCGAGTTTGCCACCATAGGAATAACCGCCCAACGCAACATGTTGCGGTGCATAGAGGCGCTGGGTCTCGAACCGGCCTATCGATGGGGGCGCCGCGTCTTGCTTTGGAGCTAAGACCGCGAGTTCCGCGTTTTGGATAGTGACGCCGAGCGCGAGGCCATCTTGCAGTTCTAAGTGTCCGCATTCGGAAAAGTCTCGAGCGGCCGTGAGAATATGGCCCTCTTGATTAATGAAGACGCCCGATTGCGTCAAGCTCGGCTTGCGGATGGTCAAGCCGCCCAGAGACCCTTGCGGTTTGAGTTTGGTGCCAAGAATGGGTGCCTCGCCCAGCGTGCTGGAAAGCGGTGTAAAGCTCGTGAAAATTTCCTCTTTTACCCTAGCGCGGCGGGCAGTGTCCCCGCGTGGCCAAACAAATATCAGGCCTTTGATGTCACCGTCGCGCAATGTTGCAAAGGCGGTGCTGTGGAGCCGGTCGTCATAAGCCTCGATCGTAAAGCTGGATTTCGCCAGATTGCGTGGGCCAGTTTTTGGCAGAATGCTCAAGGTTTGCATCACCTCATAGAGCGCTGCAAGCCGCGCTCTATCGCCGCGCTGGCTGATGAGTATCACCTGAGCCAAGCCTGTGTCTTTGGCGGCATAGGTGGCAAAGGGCGGGTCGTAGGAAACCGGGGCCAAAAGTGCGCTGGGCAGGCGTAGTGCGATGCCAGCCTGCACATCAACGACCTCTTCAAACCCCAATCCGGCCAGCAAAAATTGATATTCCGAGATGATTTGAGCTCTTTGTGTTGTGGTTAGAACACCGCTTGCATCATAGCCGTTGACGCTTTGCCAGCCCTTCATAGCGGCGCGCGTGCCCCGACCATAAAGCCCATCAATGGCACTGTCATAAAAGCCTGCCCAAGCGAGCGCCCGTTGCAGGTATTTTTTTTCGGCTTTGGTCATCGCCTGTTCTGAGGCTTTGGTTTGGACGAGCTGCTCGGCCGCACTGATCGGCGGTTCTGTTACAGCCTCTTCTTCGGACGCGCTGGGCGGCGTGGTCCGGGGTGCCGTATTTTGGATCGTAGCGTTGGTTGTGCTCGGTTCAGCCGTGAGAGCGGGCGGGTAGAAGCGCGCGCCATAGGATGCGCCTGTTGTGGTGAAGCTGGTGTGGGGGATATTCCCTTCAGCGCGCAATTTTTGCAAATTGGCATCGGCCTGTTCTGGAGCATATGGGCCGATGGCCACGCCGAACCAGCCACCATCAATTTCAAACCCGTTCACATTGGTTAGATCGCGGGCATAGATTTTAATGCTGTCCAAACTGTCTTCGAGATGCAGTCGGGTCTCGAGCTGAATCCAAACCTGCCGAGGTGCAGCGGATTGCGAAGAAGCAACCTGTGCGTATGTTAACATCAAAGCCATGAGGCAGTAGAGAAGCGGTGATCTCATCTTGGGATCCTTTAAAATTTGACCTGTTATTTGTGGGATTGGCGCGTAAATCAAGTCGGTGCCGGAAAGTTTTGGCATTTGCGCTGATTTGGCATCGGTGGTTTGATTGACGCTGGCCCGTGCAGCGCCTATTCAGGCGCCAGATCAGCGGCCGAGGAACACATGGACACTCCAAAATCATTCCAAGAGATAATTCTGCGCCTTCAAACCTATTGGGCTGCTCAGGGCTGCGCGATTTTGCAACCCTATGATATGGAGGTGGGGGCTGGTACGTTCCACCCGGCCACGACGCTGCGGGCGTTAGGCTCTAAACCTTGGGCCGCCGCCTATGTGCAGCCATCGCGCCGCCCAACCGATGGGCGTTATGGGGAAAATCCAAACCGCTTGCAGCATTATTACCAATATCAAGTGCTCATTAAACCGAGCCCACCGAATTTTCAAGAGCTCTATCTGGGCAGTCTCAAAGCTATTGGCATTGATATGGCTTTGCATGACATCCGCTTTGTCGAAGACGATTGGGAAAGCCCGACACTGGGGGCTTGGGGCCTGGGCTGGGAAGTGTGGTGTGACGGTATGGAAGTGTCGCAATTCACCTATTTCCAGCAGGTCGGTGGCCATGACTGCCACCCAATTTCTGGAGAGCTCACCTATGGTCTGGAGCGTTTGGCAATGTATGTGTTGGGCGTGGATCATGTGATGGACATGCCCTTTAATGGCCCTTCGGCCCCTATCGCGCTGACCTATGGCGACATTTTTCGCCAAACCGAGGAAGAATACGCCCGTTGGAATTTCGATGTGGCCAATACAGAGGTGTTACTGCGCCAATTTGAAGAGGCTGAGGCAGAATGCGAGACCATTTTGGCGCAGGAGGCGATCGACCCTAAAACCGGCAGGCGGATCATCATGGCCCATCCAGCCTATGATCAATGTATCAAAGCCAGCCATATGTTTAACCTTCTGGATGCGCGGGGCGTGATTTCCGTCACAGAACGGCAGGCCTATATTGGCCGGGTTCGGAATTTGGCGACCAAATGCGCCGATGCCTTCGTACAGACTTCAGCAGCAGGAGCGGCCTAATGGCTGTCAGTGGAAAAGTGATCAGCGGCGGGATTTTAGGAATAACAGCAGCCTTCGGGATTGGCGTCTATTATGCGCAGGTCTATGGCTATTATGAAACCTTCTCGCAGGGGGAGGTTGCCTTGACCTCGGTCGTAAGCGGCGACCCGACCCGCATTCCGGTGACGGATTTTGAGGGCATTGACGCAGACAGTAGCCCAATCCGTTATCGCGCTTGTTTCAAAACGTCTTTGAGCACAGCAATGCTCACGGAAACATTTACTACGCTGGAGCGCTCGGAACCGCGCAATGCGCCCGATTGGTTTGGGTGTTTCGATGCGGCCCAAATCGCCACTGACATCGACGCTGGTATTGCGACCGCCTATCTGGGCGCGGCAAACTTCGAGTTTGGCATCGACCGGATTGTGGCAATTTATGATGACGGCCGCGGTTTTGTTTGGCATCAAATAAACGATTGTGGCGACAAACTTTATGATGGTTCACAGGCCTCTGATGATTGCCCGGAAAGGGATAAATAATGGCGGATCTTCTTATTGAGCTCTTTTCGGAAGAAATACCTGCGGATTTGCAAGCGCCGGCGGCGGAGAACCTCAAAAAATTGATGACCAATGGGATGGTCGAGGCTGGCTTAACCTATGCCACTGCTTCCGCCTTTTACACAGCGCGGCGACTGACCTTGGTTGTGGAAGATTTGCTGGAGGCCAGCCCCACGGTGCAAGAAGAGCGTAAGGGTCCGAAAGTTAGCGCGCCGGAACAGGCGATTAGTGGATTTTTGCGCGGCATGGGCTTGTCTATGGATAACCTCGAAGTGCGCGACGACAAAAAAGGTCAGGTCTATTTTGCTAAGATCACGAAGCCTGGGCGTCCTGCTCCTGAGATTGTGGCTGAGGTGTTAGAAGCGACTATTCGGAATTTCCCTTGGCCAAAATCGATGCGCTGGGGGTCGGCGAGCCTGCGCTGGGTACGGCCTTTGCAATCGATCCTTTGTATCTTGTCTAGTGAGGCTGAAGTCTCAGTTGTCCCGCTTGAAGTGGACGGTCTTAAAGCTGGAAATCAGACGCGGGGTCACCGTTTTATGGCCCCAGATGCTTTTGCGGTGAATGGTTTTGAAGATTACGAAACCAAGCTGAAGCGCGCCAAAGTGGTCCTGCGGGTTGAGGAGCGTCAGGAAGCCATCTGGCAAGAGGCTGAAACTCAAGCTTTTGCGGTGGGCCATAGCGTGGTGGAAGACACTGGCTTGTTGGCTGAGGTGGCTGGGCTTGTGGAATGGCCTGTTGTTCTGATGGGTCAAATTGATGAGGATTTTTTGGATCTACCACCAGAAGTTTTGAAAACCTCTATGAAGGAACATCAAAAATTTTTCTCGGTTAGAAACCCGAAATCAGGCCGCATTGAGCGCTTCGTGACCGTGGCCAATATCGAGGCGGTCGATCAGGGCTACACGATATTGAAGGGCAATCAAAAGGTGCTGGCTGCGCGTCTTGCAGATGCAAAATTCTTTTGGCAGAATGATTTGCGCGAAGCAAATGCTGGTATGGGCAACTGGCAGGCGGCTTTGGAAAACGTCACATTTCATAACAAGTTGGGCAGCCAGGCCGCGCGGATCAAGCGTATTGCAGCATTGGCCCGTGACTTGGCGCCAGTTGTCGGAGCAGATGCTGATATGGCTGAACATGCCGCTTTGGTGGTGAAGGCGGATTTGAGCTCAGAAATGGTCTATGAGTTTCCAGAACTGCAGGGGCTCATGGGGCGCTATTACGCCGCAAAAGCCGGCATGTCGGACGAAATAGCGGCGGCCTGTGAAGCGCATTATTCGCCGCTTGGACCGTCTGATTACGTGCCGACAGCGCCGGTTTCTGTTGCTGTGGCGCTAGCCGATAAGCTTGACACCTTAATTGGGTTTTGGACGATTGATGAAAAGCCGACTGGCTCGAAAGACCCGTTTGCACTGCGCCGCGCTGCCCTCGGGGTGATCCGCTTGATTCTGGACAATCACCTCACTTTGCCTCTCGCGGATAAGTTGACCTCTGCGGATGTGGGTGCTGGCGCCGCGGATTTGCTTGAGTTTTTCCAAGATCGTTTGAAAACCTACCTGCGTGACCGGGGTATTCGCCATGATGTGATTGATGCCTGCAGTGCCATGCCGCAAAGCGACGATCTGACACTTTTGGTCAAGCGGGCAAAGGCCTTGCAAGGGGCGCTGGCCACTGATGACGGCGAAAACTTGATTCAGGGTTTCAAACGCGCCAACAATATCTTGAGCCAAGCCGAAGAGAAGGACGGGGTTGAATACAGCTTTGGTGCTGATCTGAAATACGCGGAAAATGAGTCGGAAAAAGTGCTTTTTGCAGCGTTGAACGCGGCGGATAAAAGAATTCAACCCGCCCTGGCAACACAGGATTTTGCAACTGCTATGGCCGCAATAGCCACATTGCGCGGTCCGATCGATTCGTTTTTCGAAGCGGTAAAAATCAATGCTGATAGTGCATTGGTCCGCCGCAATCGGCTGAACCTTTTGAGCCGAATTCGCACAACCTGTCTGTCAGTTGCTGATTTGACCAAGGTTGAAGGCTGATAAGTGCCTCTTGCACTACGCAGTCAAGGGCTTATGCTGCAGCAGAACATAAGGATGCCGCAGTGCAGAACGACGAAACATTTGCTCCTGCTGTATTGGTTTCCAATACAGCCCCAATGACCGCCGCCGCCTACGGCGGACGGGCAAAATGCGCGCAGCGACTGATTCGACTGGATATGCCGGTTCCCACCACGGTTGCCCTCTCCTTTGCCGCGGTGCATGAATTGGCGCAGGGCCATGCCTTGGATCTTGGCTTGGTCTTACCACATTTTGGCGCGGCGACTTTGCTCTCGGTGCGGCCGTCCTCTGGCAGCCCCGATTGGGGCGGGCCAGGCGCGATTTTGAACATTGGCATGAATGATGCGAAATTTTCAGAGCTCTGCGAAAGTCACGGTGAAACTGCAGCGGCCACCCTCTATCTTCGGTTTATCAACGCTTATGCGACACATGTGGCGCGGCTGGATCCAGACGCGTTTGACGATCCTGAAACGCCAACCGCGGGCGATGTGATCAAGGCTCTGGCCACCTATTGCGACGAGGCTGATGAGCCCTTCCCGCAGGAGGTGGATGTGCAATTGGCCCATGTGCTGCGCTCTATGGCCCGCGCTTGGGAGGGCACCAGTGCCCGGCTTTTACGCCAGGCGAAAGGCGCACCCGCCGATGCGGGACTTGGGCTTGTTGTGCAAGCGATGGCCGTTGGGGTTGGGCGCGGTGAATGTGGCTCGGGCGTGATACAATTTGCCTCTTCAAATACGGGCCTACCCGAAATTCACGGGCGCTATCTGCGACAGTCCCAAGGGCGGGAAGCTTTGGACCGTCAGGTTGGATCTTTGTATCTGACTAAAGATCCGCGTGGCCCGTCCTTTGAGGAAACCTGCCCTGAGGCATTCACACAGCTTTTGGACTATTCGGTGTTGGCTCGGCAGCGCCTGCGTGAAGAAATGCAAATTGAGTTTACGCTCGAGAGTGGTAAGCTGGCGATTTTGGATGCGGTACGTATCGTGCGGTCTTCGAGCGCAGCGGTACATATCGCCGTAGATTTGGCCAGTGACGGGATCATTCCGCGCGAAGATGCGTTGATGCGGGTTGACCCAAAGGCTTTGTCTGAACTGTTGCACCGGCAAGTGGCACCCAATGCGCCGCGTACCGTATTGGCTAAGGGCATTGCCGCAAGCCCGGGAGCGGCGACTGGAAAGATCGTCTTTACAGCCTCCGACGCCCAAGCTAGCGCTGCGCGCGGCGAGGCGGCTGTGTTGGTGCGGCGTGAAACTGGTCCAGAAGATATCCGCGGTATGCATTCTGTGGTTGCGGTTCTCACTGAACGTGGTGGGGTCACGAGCCATGCCGCCGTGATCGGGCGCGGTCTTGGCTTACCCTGCGTGGTGGGCGCGTCGGATATGAGCATAGATGGGCACAAGAAGACAATCATTGGTCGCAATCAACAAATTTTGTGCGAAGGTGATGTCATCACTGTCGACGGCACCCATGGCGAGGTATTAGTGGGGCATTTAGAGACAGTGGAAGCTGGTCTCAACACCGCCGTCACAACCCTACTGGGCTGGGCGGATGAGCTGCGCGATATCGGGATCAGAGCTAATGCGGATACCCCGCGTGATGCGCAAACTGCCAAAAATTTTATGGCCGATGGTATTGGCCTGTGCCGCAGTGAGCATATGTTCTTTGAAGCTGATCGCTTGACCGTGATGCGGGAAATGATTTTTGCTGAAAACGAAGAGGACCGCGCCGCCTCTTTGGAGCGACTCTTGCCCATGCAACGGGCCGATTTTACAGAATTGTTCCAAATTATGGAGGGGCGCCCCGTTTGTATTCGGTTGCTTGACCCACCTTTGCACGAATTTTTGCCGGCCGATCGTAGCGGGTTGCGCGATTTGGCCGAAGCACTCAATTTGCCCTTATCGCGGGTGACAGAGCGGGTGGAGCAATTGTCGGAATACAACCCGATGCTTGGTCTGCGCGGCGTACGGCTTGGGATCACGGTTCCCGAAATCTATGAGATGCAGGCGCGGGCGATATTTGAAGCGGCGGTGGACAGTGGTGTTGGCGCCTCGCCAGAAATCATGATTCCCTTGGTATCGGCCTGCCGCGAAGTTGAATTGGTCAAAGCGCGCATTGATGCCGCTGCCGCCGCGGTGCGGGTCGAACACGGACAAAGCTTTAGCTATTCTCTTGGGGTCATGGTCGAAACCCCACGGGCGGCTTTGCGGGCCGGAGAAATTGCCGCCCATTCTCAATTTTTAAGCTTTGGTACCAATGATTTGACGCAGATGACCTACGGGCTGTCGCGCGATGATGCTGGGCGGTTTATGTCCTCCTATGTGCAGCAGGGCGTTTATGAAGAAGATCCGTTTCACCGCTTGGACAAAGACGGTGTTGGCGAATTGCTGACGCTTGGAGCTGAGCGTGGCCGAGCGGCGCGGCCTGAAGTGGTCCTGTCCATCTGCGGTGAGCATGGCGGTGATCCCGAGGCAATTGCCTTTATCCGTCAATGTGGGTTCACCTATGTGTCATGCTCGCCGTTCCGCGTGCCCGTCGCCCGTCTGGCCGCTGCGCAATGTGCCATTGCAGATAAAATAAATAACTGATTTTTATATTTTTTGTGAACTCGTGTGGCGCAAATTCTGCGGCAGCTGGACGAAGTCCTCATATTTGAGTAAAGCACCCCAAATTGTTGGGAGTGGTATCAATGAGGTTTGGAGCGTTTCCCACCCTTGTCATGTCGATCTGTTTCGGGCTAGCTGTGCAGGTTTTCGCCCTGCACCCTGCCACGGCTAGTGATCAATCCTCTGCATCTCCATCGGTGGAGTTAGAAGATGCCCTGCGCTATGAAAACGCTATGGTGTCGGCGATCTCCCTGAGCCGCGTTGCGGTTTTGACTTCCCCGCGTCCTGAACAGCGGCCAATGGAATCCAACGTGCGATATTCCGCTCGTTGGCTGCGTAGTTTGGCAGAGCCAACTGGTGGAAAGCAATGGGCTTGCTTGGCTGAAGCGATTTATTTTGAAGCCCGAGGGGAACCGGTCGAAGGGCAATTTGCGGTGGCGGAAGTTATTCTCAATCGCGTCGAGAGCCCAAAGTTTCCAAAAAACATTTGCACAGTGGTGCGCCAAGGCACAGGGCGCAAACACGCTTGCCAATTTAGTTATAATTGTGATGGAAAGTTGGAATATATCGCCAATGGGGCAGCCTATGATCAAGCGAAAAGAGTTGCGTGGGTCTCGATGGACCGCAAGACACGGCCTTTGACAAAAGGATCGACCTATTATCACGCGGCCTTTGTTTCCCCGTCTTGGGCGCGGAGTTTTCGGTATGTGACCACAATCGGGGTACACAAATTTTATAAACCCGTCAGACACGTAGCAAAGAAATAATGTCTGCGCGACGCTCGACGTGGCTACAGGACAGGTTAAGAGGCTGAAGATGAACGATGATCTAAAACATGCTTTTGCTCATCCTACCGCGCGGTCAGAAGCGACAGCAGAAGTGCCGTTTGATAGAATTTCTGTGCGCGACTATATTCTCACCGTTGAAATTGGTGCGTTTCAAGCTGAACGCGGCACGACGCAACGCATTCGATTTGATGTCGTGGTGGAAGTGCAGCCCATGAGCGATGAGATCGACGATGATGTTGATCGCATTCTGTCTTATGATCGGGTCACAGAGGCCATAGAGGCGGCCTTGTCTGAAGAGCGGCTGAATTTGCTAGAAACTTTAGCCGAACGTGTTGCAGAACGCATACTGCTCGCTCCACAAGCGCAGCGGGTCTTTGTGCGGATTGAAAAGCTGGATCGCGGGCCCGGCAACTTGGGTGTGGAGATAGTACGCTCCAAGTCACGCGTCGTTGATGCGGATCTTCAGGGTTTGGAAGAGACGCCGCATCCGATTGTCCTGTTTTTGGCAAATAGCGTGATCGACGAGGGGCATTTGGATGCCTGGCTCTCTACGGCTGAACAAAACGCCCGCCCAGTCATTGTATGTGTTGGTATGCCTGAGGTGGGAGCGCCGCAGGTGGCGGTGCATCGTATGGTTCAGCGCCGTATTGATTTGTTGGCGATTGAACAAAACGCTTGGACTTTTGCCAGCCACGATCCGCGCTGTGTGGTTGTGGGTAGCAAAACGGAATTGGACTGGGGCATGCGCCACGATCAGATCAGCCTCTGGGCGCCCTCGAAGATTGTATTGGACGCGGTCGATGGTCCGTCAACAGACATGGTCGATATTTCTGCTCTGGTCGAATGGTTTGCGCAAGAAATGCAGGCCGTGCAGCTGGTGTTTGTCGGCGCAACTCCAACTGGGAATTTGCCTATTGCCTGTCACGCTCAGGCAGATCTGGCCCTGTTATGACGTTTTATTATCGGCCTTTGATCGAAGAGCAGGGCACGAATGTTCTGTCGGGGGGCTGGTGTCGATTTTCAAGGGTTGAAGTTCTGTCTCGCGACCGGCAGGCGGAGTTCATATCCGCCGATGAGGTGCCGCAAGACATACTGCATCGACTCACCTCTGTGCGTTCTGACTTGGGCGCAAACGAAAGCGATCGGCCACAGGTCATGGGTATTTTAAATATTACGCCAGACAGTTTTTCTGATGGCGGTCAATTTGACAGCAGCGCAACCGCGCGCGCGCGCGCTGTACGCTTGATACAAGAGGGTGCGGATATCATTGATATTGGGGGCGAAAGCACCCGACCTGGCGCCGATCTGATTGCTGTGGATGAAGAAATGTCCAGGACCAAGCCCGTCATTCTTGATGTGCGGCAAGCGTCGTCTCTCCCTTTATCAATTGACACGCGTAAAGCACCTGTGGCGGCCGCGGCGTTGGATGCGGGCATTGATTGGATCAATGATGTATCCGCATTGACTTTTGATAGCGAGATGGCCCGGTTGGCGGCCCGCAGCGGTGCGCCCGTGTGCCTGATGCACGCACCCAGCGATCCCAAAACGATGCAGCAAAACGCGCAGTACGAAGATGTCCTGCTCGATGTGTATGATTATTTGGCCAAAAGGGTGGATTTTGCACTGTCACAGGGCATTTTACGGCACAATATTATTGTCGATCCTGGCATAGGGTTCGGGAAAACGTTGGAGCATAATTTGGCACTTTTGCGCGGTCTTGCTGTGTTTCATGGCTTGGGGTGTCCCATACTTTTGGGTGCGTCCCGTAAGCGCTTTATTGGGACGATTTCTGGCGTTGAGAAGGCCCAGGACTGTATGGCTGGCTCGGTTGCTGTGGCCTTGGCTGCTGCCGGACAAGGCGCTCAGATTTTACGCGTGCATGATGTGCGTGAAACGGTGCAGGCGCTCAAACTTTGGGCAGCTGTCCGTGGCTGAATATGCGGCGCAGGACATTCGCTTGAATAATCGCCACACCCAATAAGATCAAAGCCAGAGCGATAAAAAGCGTCGCCGGCAGAGTTTCCCCCATAAAGAGGCTACCAGCGAGCACGGACCAGACGGGAACTTGATAATTTGTGAGTGTCATGAACGACGGACCCGCACTTCGGATCACGGAAACTTTTATGACGAAGGCTAATGCGGTGGGTATAAGACCCAGATATCCAACAGCGAGCAGTCCTGAGAGGCTCGGCAGATTGGGTGGGCCTTCGACAAGGAGGGCAATTGGCAGCAAAAACATAGCGGCCAAAATTAGGGAGCCGGTGGAGAGTGCCAGCTCATTGATTGGCGGGCATTGTCGTGTGGCTATGGACCCGCAGGCATAGCAAAAAGCTGCGGCCACGCAGGCGAAACGTGCCAGCGTTTCCACTCGGCCTTCTGCCAAGCCAAGTCCGCTTGTGCCGATCAGTAACACTGCGCCCAAAAAACCGACTCCAAAGCCGATGAGTTTGCTTAGAAAGATACGTTCTCCCGGTACAAAAAAATGTGCTAGTGGCAAAACAAAAATTGGTAACGCTGCCATGGTCATGCCGGCAAAGGCGGAGGGTACATGTTGTTGACCCCAACTGAGCAGTGTGAAGGGGATTGCGCTGGATAGCAGCCCAACCAGAAGGACAATGCGCCAGAGGGAGATGTTGTTAAAGCTGGGCAAAGCAATGCCACGCCAACGCATCAGACAATAGAGCGCGATGGCGGCGATGATGGTCCGCCCTGCCGCGAGTGTTAGTGGTTCGAAATGACGAAGTGCGATACGCACCATCATAAAAGCACTGCCCCAAATGATTGCGATGAAGGCAATGCGAAGCCAGTTGATCACTCCGGGAGATGTCATGCGCTCGCTTTCATATAGGCAAAAAAAGGGGCCCGGCCAGTTGCGCCGCGCCCCCAAAATCTACTGTGAGCCATAGCCCACCACAAGATTAGTTCTTGGATTTATCGACCATTTTACCGGCGGAGATCCAAGGCATCATAGCGCGTAGTTTTTCACCTGTGGCTTCAATTTGGTGCTCGTCATTGATGCGGCGTGTTGCTTTGAAAGATGGTTGTCCAACCGCGTTTTCTACCATGAAGTCACGCACGAATTTGCCATTTTGAATATCGGTAAGAACCGCTTTCATCTTGGCTTTGGTCTCATCGTAAGGCAAGATTCGCGGACCGGAGACATATTCGCCATATTCCGCAGTGTTGGAGATGGAGTAGTTCATGTTGGCAATGCCGCCTTCATAAATGAGATCCACAATCAACTTTACTTCGTGCAGGCACTCAAAATACGCCATTTCTGGCGCGTAACCCGCTTCGACCAAAGTTTCAAAACCCATGCGGATCAGCTCAACCAAACCGCCGCAAAGAACCGCTTGTTCACCAAAGAGATCAGTTTCACATTCTTCGCGGAAATTTGTCTCGATGATGCCTGAGCGACCGCCACCGATTGCGGAGCAATAGGACAGGCCGATTTCCAAAGCTTTGCCAGAGGCGTCTTTGTCTACGGCAACAAGGCAGGGCACGCCGCCGCCTTTGGTATATTCGCCGCGCACAGTGTGGCCCGGGCCCTTTGGCGCCATCATAATGACGTCGATGCCTTCTTTTGGCTCAATCAGGCCAAAATGCACGTTCAAGCCGTGGGCAAATGCAATGGCAGCGCCTTCACGAATATTGTCGTGGACATATTTTTTGTAAGTTTCGGCCTGTAATTCATCAGGCATTGTGAACATGATGACATCAGCCCAAGCGGCGGCTTCGGCAATGCCCATGGTTGTCAGACCTTCGCCTTCCGCTTTTGCGATAGAGGCAGAGCCTTCACGCAGCGCCACCACCAGGTTTTTCGCGCCGCTGTCGCGCAGGTTCAACGCGTGAGCATGGCCTTGGCTGCCGTAGCCGAGGATGGCGACTTTTTTGTCTTTGATTAAATTCACATCGCAATCGCGATCATAATAAACGCGCATTTTGGCGTCCTTTCATAGTTAAGTGATCTGAGACGTGTCTATCAGTTTGAATCGTAGGGAGAAGGATATATTTTTCTAAATTTGGAAAAATATAGATGTTTTAATTCGTTTAAATCTATGATATGAAAATTTCATGCTTAATGATCTCGATAGACGCATTTTGCGGTTTTTACAATCGGACCCGACCGCGCCGCTGTCAGAGCTGGCAGAACGCTGCCAATCACAGCCGGCCACAGTAACGCGCAGGTTGGATCGCTTGAAGAGGGAGGGCGTGTTGCGCGGTGTGCACGCGGTGATTGATTGGGCGGCTTTGGGGTATGGGGTTGAGGTCAGCCTCCGCTTTACTTTGGACAAAACCAATTCGAAGGCTTTTGACGAATTCTTGGCTGCAGCACGTCAGATCAAACAGGTGATTGCCATACAAACCTTTTCTGGCCGCGTGGATGTACGTCTTTCGGTGATAGCGAAAGACATGCCAGATTATCAAAAACTTTATCGCAGTGAGATTCTTAATCTGCCACATATAGCCGAACTGGAAGCATTGATGCATGTGGCGACGTTGAAAACTGCGGAAGCTCTGCCCCTATGAGCGCCTGGGATGGCAAGGATTTTGCGCTCTTGCGGGCTTTGTGGCGGGATGTCACCCAATCGGCAGGTGCATTGGGCCGTCAATTGGGATTGAGCCAGCCGGCTACTTGGCGGCGCATCAAGCGCTTGCAGGCTGCCGGGGTGCTGGCTGGTCGTCGGGTTGATCTTGATGTTGAGGCATTGGGATTTGGGGTTACAGTCTTTTTGGGCGTCAAACTGGCCACGCGCGGGCAGGTCAGTCTTGAGGATTTTGAACGTGCCGTGACAGCCATCCCGGAGGTGCAAACCGTTCAGCATGTGCTGGGACGCTATGATTATCGCTTGCGGGTCGTGGCGCGGGATATTTCGGATTTCCAGCGGGTCCTCCGTCACCGGATTATGACCGTGCGAGGTATCGGAGATGTGGAGGCGAATGTGCTTTTGAGTGAAGAGCGTCTGCTTGGCCCGCTTTAGCTGCATACTAAAATAGACCGTGCATCCTGTGGCCAAGGTTTTATAGTGAACCAACCCTACAGGAGATACTAAAATGACTGCTTTGCTTGATACCGTGGATCCAGACGGCCTACTTGAATATTCTGTTGTGTTTACAGACCGTTCTCTCAATCACATGAGCGTGAAATTTCAGAGCGTGATGCGTGATATCTCATCTATTTTGAAAGAGGTTTATTCCGCCGATGGCATCGCTGTGATTCCTGGCGGTGGTACTTATGGAATGGAAGCAGTTGCGCGGCAGATTGCTGTGGACAAAAATGTTATGGTGCTGCGCAATGGATGGTTCTCTTATCGTTGGAGTCAGATTTTTGAAACTGGCTCAATTCCTGCCAGTGAAACGGTCATGAAGGCCCGGCGGGTGGGTAATGGCCTGCAGGCAGCCTTTGCCCCTGCGCCGATTGATGAAGTGGTGGCCAAGATTTTGTCGGATCAACCTGATGTTGTTTTCGCGCCGCACGTCGAGACGTCAGCGGGTTTAATTTTGCCGGATGATTACCTCAAGGCGGTCTCTGACGCTTTGCATAGTTACGGTGGGTTGTTTGTGCTGGATTGCATCGCCTCAGGCTGTGCTTGGGTAGACATGCGCGCCGTGGGCGTTGATTTCCTGATTTCCGCGCCTCAAAAAGGATGGTCGGCCTCTCCATCTGCGGGCTTGGTCATGATGTCTGAGGCCGGCATCGCGGCCGTGAAGGCTAGCCAGTCCAACAGCTTCGCGGTGGATTTGGGCAAGTGGCTGTCCATTATGGAGACCTATGAAGGCGGTGGTCATGCTTATCACGCAACAATGCCGACTGACGCTTTGACTGGGTTTCGAGACACGATGCTGGAAACCAAAGACTACGGTTTTGGCAAGTTGGCTGATGCGCAATGGGAGCAAGGCAACCGCGTACGCGCGGCCTTAGCAAAGCGCGGCATCGCTTCCGTCGCTGCGGATGGATTTGGCGCCCCCGGTGTTGTTGTGAGTTTCGCGAGCAGCCCGGAGATGCAATCTGGTAAACCTTTTGCTGCGCTTGGTATGCAGATCGCTGCCGGCGTGCCGTTGCAATGCGACGAGGGCCCAGAGTATCGCAGTTTCCGTCTTGGATTGTTTGGCCTTGATAAGCTCTATGACGTGAACGCCAGCGTGGCGCGTTTAGAGACTGCTTTGGATCAAGTCCTCGCCGCCTAACCGGTCTTAGCGGACGCCCAGCCCCAATTGCATGAGCTGGTGGCGTATGGGCGTGATTCGGTGGATCGCGTCCAGCCCCATTGCCCTGGCCCTGGCCGCAATTGGGCCCTCCGCCTTGGAAGCGCGGTTCAGCGCCCCAACACCGAGCACCCGTGATTGCGCAATCGGCCGACGGGCGTGATGGTAACGTTTGAGCATTTGCATCTCACCGATCTGCGCGGGCGCAGCCGTTGCAAGATCGAGCAACACCTCAATATCTCCCAAGCTTAGGTTCAAGCCCTGGGCGCCAATTGGCGGCACCACATGCGCGGCCTCCGCGATGAAAGCTGTGCGCTCGGCAAAAAAATGATCGGACAACTGGCTGACGATTGGCCAGGCGCTGCGCCCAGTTATCACCTCCAGCTGCCCCAAAACACCGGCAGAACGCTCTGTGATTGCAGCGTTGAAGGCCTGCGCCGGTAGGGATTGCATCTCTTTTATCGCGCTGACGCGGTCCATCCACACCACGGCCGAGGAGGGTTTGCCATTGAAATCGGGCAGTGGCACTAAGGTGAAAGGTCCGCCCGACTTGTGAACCTCGGTCGAAATATTGTCGTGTGCGGTGTCGTGGTTCACTGCGAAACTTAAAGCCAGTTGACCAAAATCTACGCGTTTCATGCGGATTTTGGCTGCGCGCCGAATGAGGCTGTTACGGCCGTCAGCTGCAATGAGCATTTTGCAGCAGACTCGTTCTCCCGAGCTCAGAGTGACCCGCGCTTCTGTGCTCCGTGTTTGGCTGCCCAGGGTCGAAACGCCGGGTTGAAAGGTCACATTCGGCAGGGCGTCCAACCGCGTTAAAAGCCCTTCGCGCATGTCCCAATTGCCAAGGTTCCAGCCAAATGGCGCATCGGAAATATCGGCCGCGTTGAAATCTTTACAAACTAAAGTCTCCCCAGCTGCATCCACAATGCGCATGATCTGAAGTGGTGCGCTGCGTTCTGCCAGTAAAGGCCACAGACCAATTTTCTGCAAAAAGGCATGCGCGGGTTGCAAATAGGCGGTGGTGCGTAGGTCGGCGCCTTGATTGGTTCGGTCGGTGACAGGTGCCGTAGGATCAATGCAAAGTACCTCAAACCCAGCCTCGCCAAAGGCGACAGCGGCGGTCAGCCCGGCGATGCCACCGCCAGAGATGATGATGTCTTTATTTGTTGTCATGATTGGCACGTAATCCGCCGTTTGGCTTTGAAAAGCAAGCTGCGACCAATTGCGACAAGAACGCCTCCAAATCCTGATGCTTGGCGTCGACATAATCAGGTGAACCCGTATCTGGAGAGATATAGACAGTCCGCACCCCAAGGCTTGCAGGGACCTGTAAATTGCGGGCGTCATCTTCAAACATGGCGGCAGAATGCGGGGTCACTGCCGCGCGCTCAAAGACCTTTGCGAAAGCTTCAGCATTGGGTTTGGGGCGATAATTGGCGTGTTCGATCCCGTAGACCGCTTCAAAATTTTGCTCCAAGCCACGAGCTTGCAATACCCGGCATGCATAGGGTTTTGTGCCATTGGTATAGACGATTTTCCGTCCCGGCAGGGCAGAGATCAGCGACGAAAGCTCTGGCGAATGCGGTACAGGCGAAAAATCTATGTCATGGACAAATTGCAAAAATGCCTCGGGTGGCATGGCGTGTTGGTCCATCATGCCCGCTAAGGTTGTTCCGTGGCTTCGCCAATACTGCGCGCGGAAAACATCTGCTTCACCAAGGCTAACATTCAGAAAATCAGCCACAAAAAGGCGCATTTTTTCTTCAATCTGATCGAAAAGCCGAACCTTGGGCGGGTAAAGTGTATTGTCGAGATCAAAGATCCAAGTGTCGACGTGGGAAAATTGGTAAAAATTCATGAGGCAATTGGTAGCAAATAGAGCGACAAATTCAATGGCGAAACGCTTGCGAGGTGCGGCCAGCTCGCCCATAGTTGACGCAATGATCGATAAGGAGCCTATTTATGTTGGAAACATCTGCATCCCGACCCGTTCAAGGGGACGCTTACGGATTAATTTTGGAGGCGATTGACGTGGGCATCTACAAGCCTGGCAGTCGCTTGGTGGAAAGTGAGTTGGCCGAGCGTTTTGGTGTGTCACGCACACCGATCCGCGAGGCGCTCCAAAGGCTGGAGACGCAGAGCCTTTTAACCCGTGACGGCCGCAGTTTGATTGTCGCCTCTCTTGATCACAATCAAATGGCTGAACTCTACGTGGTGCGCACAGAACTTGAGGGGCTGGCGGCACGTTTGGCGGCGCAACATGCGTCGGTTGAAGAGATCAATGTGCTGCAACAAATGATTGATGCAGATCGCGAGCGGGTGTCGGATGCCACCGCCTTGGCACGTTCAAATAAGAGATTTCACAAGCAATTGCATTTGGCGTCTCACAATCGGTTTTTGGTACAGCAACTGGATTTGGTTTATCGCTCCATGGCGCTCCTCGCGACGACCTCTCTTGCCGTTGAGGGGCGGGGGCCGGTGGCCTTGGATGAGCATCAGGCGATTGTGTCGGCAATTGCGGATCGGGATGGACTGGCGGCCTATGAGGCGGTGAAGCGGCATTTGAGTGAGGCCTTTGTCACCCGCCTGAAACATGATGCTGGTGCTCAGGCCTGGTAGGGGGCTTAATCGGCGCATTGGGCTAAATATTTGACGTAAATAGGCTTGGTTTTGATCAAAATACTCAGGCCGATCGATTGAGATGACAGTCACGCCTGTGCTTAGACGCCAAGGCGCCAAACCCATTTTTAGGGCGGTGGCTGGCCTAAGAATCTTGAGCAAATCCGGGTTTGGTGGGAAATGGGTGAGATCAATATACCTTTCTCCCAAATGTTCTACATGCAATTGGGCCAAACGGGTTGCGTCGACTAGGCCAAGGGAAATTAATGTGCCGCCTTCAGAGGCTTTTCCATCCAACTTGCGATTTTGCAATGTCAGATATGTGGCAGGGGGCAGCAGGTTCGCTTCAGCCAGAAACGCCAGAAAATCTGGTGGATTGCAATCTTCCATGAAGTGCGCTTGGAGGGCATCAGCGGGGAACGAACGCGTGTAATGATCCAAAGCAATTTGCCCTCAAACTGCAGTTAATTTAGACAGTTTCAGGCCTGGATGTTAAGGTGATGTTCACGCGGTTAGGCCGCGCGAGACTTTTCCATCTCTGCTGCGAAGTTTTCGAACAGATAGAAACTGTCCTGAGGCCCCGGGCTGGCTTCGGGGTGATATTGAACCGAGAAGACCGGACGCTCCGACATGCGAATGCCGCAATTTGACCCATCAAACAGGGATACATGCGTCTCGACCACACCTTTTGGCAGAGTCTGGCTGTCCACAGTAAATCCATGGTTCATAGAGGTGATCTCAACCTTATTACTGTACACATCCTTCACAGGATGGTTCGCGCCATGATGTCCGTGGTTCATCTTGACGGTTTTTGCACCCAGTGCGAGGGCCAGCATTTGGTGCCCTAAGCAAATTCCAAACACTGGGATTGTGCTCTGTTCCAATACCGCCTGGATCATCGGCACAGCGTAGCGTCCGGTGGCAGCGGGATCGCCTGGACCATTGGAAAGGAACAGCCCATCGGGCTGGTGCGCCAAAACATCCGCCGCGGTGGCCGTCGCCGGCAGCACAGTGACATCGCAGTGCACGGAAGCCAGGCACCTTAAGATATTGCGCTTTGCGCCGTAATCAATGGCGACAACCTTATATTTGGGCGCCTCATGGGCAACATAGCCATCCGGCCAAGCCCAGCGTTTTTCATTCCATTTGTAGGGCTGTGTGCAGCTGACATCCTTGGCCAGGTCTAAACCTTCGAGCCCAGCGAAGCCTTTGGCGTGCGCCAGAAGGTCCTCGATATCGAACGCGCCGTCCGAATTGTGGCACAGGGCGACATGCGGTGCACCCTGTTGGCGGATGGCGCGGGTGAGGCGGCGGGTGTCAATGCCTCCTATGGCAATGCGCCCGCGTGCGGCAAGCCAAGGGCCGAGCTCATCGTGGGCGCGCCAGCTCGATGGCTCGGTTGGGTCCCATTTCACTACCATACCGGCGGCAAATGGATCTGCGGTTTCATCATCTTCTGATGTGATCCCAGTGTTGCCAATATGTGGGAAGGTGAAGGTTACGATTTGGCCAGCATAGGAGGGGTCTGTCATGATCTCCTGATAGCCGGTCATCGCGGTGTTGAAACAGAGTTCGGCAACAGTGGTTCCGGTGGCTCCAAAGCCATGCCCGTAAAAAATGGTTCCGTCCGCGAGCACAAGACAAGCAGTCGGTTTTTGGTTCGATGACATTGTCATGAAAATACCCCTGGCAGATTGCGGTGGTGTTAGTCGTTGACGCGCTGGGGGTCAAGGGTGCAGCGGTGTCATCGGCGTTGTAAAATGATTGTTCAGCGGGTATGGACCGACATCTTAACAGATCGAGGATGATTGGATCATGAGTTTGCGGGATCGTTTGAGCGTATCGCTGAAAGATGCGATGAAGGCCAAGGATGCAATACGATTGATGACACTGCGTCTCATCAATGCGGCGATTAAGGATCGTGATATTGATGCGCGGTCAGAGGGAGCCGATGCCGGGGTCTCTGATGACGATTTATTGGCTATTTTGAGTAAAATGGTAAAACAACGGCAAGAAAGTGCGCGGGCTTATGAAGAGGGCGGGCGGCTTGAATTGGCGGAAAAAGAACGGGCTGAGATCGTCATTGTTGAGGAATTCTTGCCGCGGCAGTTGAGCACGCAAGAGGTAGAACAGGCGATTGCCGATGCCATCACCGCATCCGGAGCGAGTTCGATTCGCGATATGGGGAAGGTCATGGGTGTTTTGAAAGCCAAATACACAGGCCAGCTCGATTTTGGGAAAGTTGGCGGCATGGTAAAAGCGCAACTGAGCTGATCGGCCTGCCGCCCCGCTGAGTCAGAGGTGCCGTGCCGCGTTCAGAAACGCCAGTTGCAAATCCGTGGCCAGGAATGGCCGCTCGTTTTGCGATAAAAAAGCGCCAATTTCCACCACACGCCCGCCACCGCGCAGGGTGAGATATTGCGGCACGGGCCCATCATCTTTGCTGATTTGTACCTCCACCCAATAGGGGTTGGCGCGCCATTCTTGCAGCTGGCCATTGGGGTTGATGCGGCGCAGAACAGCCAGATCACTCCAAAGCTCGAACTCTTCACGCACTTGACGGTGCCGCCAACTGGCTTTTAGAGCTAGCCAAATCGCGCAGAGGGCAGTCCCAAGTGCCGCAGCGATGACCCAAAGCACCGCGTGACCTAAAAAGGCCAATAGTGGTACAGCCATGAACCCCGCGGTCACACCAATGAACCCAGCAAACCCCTCACGGCTAAGCGCATTATGTGCTCTGAGAGACAGCCGTAGACCGGGCTGGTGACTAGATTTCGCGCTGAGCTTCGCGTGTTCTGGAGGGCTGGACCATTCGTAGGGCATGACAACGAACTAAACTTAAAGCTTCTGAGGTCCACTGCGCCATAACGTCATACGACGTTTGCGTGGCAGAGCACTTGAGTCAATACGTATCGTCCAGCGATAATACCGTGCAGCATATGACTCTCTTCGGCTTGTTTTGGTTTGGAACTGGGTGCTGTAGGTCGAGCGATGGTATAAGAAAGGCCAAGGAAACCCAAGGCCTTTCTTGTCGCTTACAGCATATCGCTCTTAATGTGCGGAGCCTTTGTCCCAGTCTCCCTGTTTTGGAAGAATTTCGAATGTGTGCTCAGGTGGTGGTGATGGAAGTGTCCATTCCAACGTGTCAGCCCATTCGTTCCATGGGTTGTTCGCGGTGACCCGGCGTCCTGCAAATACTGCATAGGCGATGATGCCAATGAACAGCAAGAAGGAGGCGAATGAGAGGAAGGCACCCCAGCTTGACCAATAGTTCCAATAGGCAAAAGCCTCAGGATAATCGATATAACGGCGTGGCATACCTTGGCGTCCGAGGAAGTGCTGCGGGAAGAAGGTGATGTTTGTGCCGATGAAGAACATCCAGAAGTGAACCTTGCCGAGGGATTCATTGTACCAACGACCCGCCATTTTTGGCAGGTAGAAGTAGACTCCAGCGAAGATACCAAAGGCTGCAGCAATCGCCATCACATAATGGAAGTGTGCAACAACATAGTACGTGTCATGATAGGCCCGGTCGACTGCTGCTTGCGAGAGAACAATACCGGTCACACCGCCGACAGTGAACATGAAGACAAAACCCGTTGCAAAGAGCATCGGTGTTTTAAATTCGATGGAACCGCCCCACATTGTAGCAATCCAAGAGAAGATTTTCACTCCGGTTGGCACCGCGATAACCATCGTGGCCAACATAAAGTAAGATTGCTGCGTAAGCGACATGCCCACGGTGTACATGTGGTGTGCCCAAACAACGAATCCTAATGCACCAATTGCGATAAGCGCCCAGACCATCGGCAGATAGCCGAACACAGGTTTTTTTGAGAACGTTGCAATAACATGGGATACGATCCCGAAGGCAGGCAAGATCACGATGTAGACTTCTGGATGCCCAAAGAACCAAAGAATGTGTTGGTATAGAATGGGATCCCCACCGCCAGCAGGATCAAAGAAGGCAGTGCCGAAGTTGCGGTCTGTCAGCAACATGGTGATCGCACCGGCCAGTACAGGCAAGGCCAAAAGGATCAACCAAGAGGTTACAAAGATCGACCAAGAGAACAGCGGAACTTTGAACAGGGTCATGCCTGGTGCCCGCATGTTCAAGAAAGTCGTGATCATATTGATCGCGCCCAAGATGGAGGAGGCACCTGAGAGGTGGACCGCGAAGATAGCAAAGTCCATAGACATACCGCCTTCGTTTACCGAGAGCGGTGGGTAGAGTACCCAGCCCACGCCTGAACCTGCTTGCCCATTACCGCCTGGGGTGACGACAGAAAGCACGGCCATCGTGGTGCCAGCAACATACATCCAATAGGACAGGTTGTTCATGCGCGGGAAGGCCATATCGGGCGCCCCGATTTGCAAGGGCATGAAGTAGTTGCCAAATCCGCCAAAAAGCGCTGGGATCACCACGAAGAACATCATCAAGATTCCGTGACCGGTGATCAAGACATTCCAAAGGTGACCGTTGGGCGTACAATCACCCACGGCAGCGGCGGTGAGCCGCGCGCCTTCCATGCACATATACTGCACACCTGGCTCCATAAGCTCCATCCGCATGTAGACGGTGAAGGCGACGGAAATAAAACCGGCCAAGCCGCCGGTCAAAAGGTAAAGGATACCAATATCTTTATGATTGGTGGACATAAACCAACGTGTAAAGAAACCGCGGTTATCTTCGTGTTCGTGTCCGTGTACGGCTGCATCGGCCATCAGGCTCTCCCGTTTATTTACTACCAAAACAGAACAGCCGACTCGCAGCTCTCCCGCCTCATTCTGCCACTGTCTCTACATTCCGCAGGCATATAGCGCAACGCGCTGATCGAGGTTTTCCATGGGTTAAAATGGCGCAGGGGGCAGGCCTGTGCCTACTAAAACGTTTGCGGCAAATCTCAAGTGCTGATTGCTATGCGGGCCACGGTGCGGCTTGCTGGGAAAATACCGCACCAAAACTGCGGCGCAGGGCGAGATCAACATCTGCCATGGTCACCGGCAAGCCAAGATCCACAAGCGATGTTACCCCGTGTTCCGCGATGCCGCAGGGGACAATGCCGGAGAAATGTTCGAGATTGGGCTCCACATTTATTGATATACCATGAAAGCTGATCCATTTGCGCAGGCGGATGCCGATGGCGGCAATTTTATCCTCTACCAGAGCGCCGTCGGGGTGCAGCGGCTTGTCGGGTCGTGTGACCCACACGCCGACCCGGCCGGGGCGGATCTCACCTGTGACGTTGAACTCAGCAAGGGTTTGGATGACCCACTCTTCCAATTTTTGCACAAACTCGCGCACGTCTCGCCCGCGTTTGCTGACATCGAGCAGCACATAGATCACTCTCTGTCCGGGCCCATGATAAGTATATTGCCCGCCCCGCTGCGTTTGAAATACGTCGAAGCGACCTGGATCTGTCAGATCGCGGGTATTTGCGCTGGTGCCCGCTGTGTAAAGCGGGGGATGCTCCAAAAGCCAAATCGCCTCAGAGGCATGGCCGGCCAGAATATCCGCAACTCGCGCTTCCATCCAGCGCACGGCCTCTTCGTATCCCACCGGTTGCTCGGAGGTGATCCACTCCACCATTACAAAATGCCTTTCGCGCGTAGTCTTGGCACATGTCCGCGGCGGACCGGGACCCTTGAGCCGTTGGTTAAGATTAGCTGCGCAGCGTCTCCTCGGCGCTCGGCTTTGTCAATGGCGTCATAGCTGACCCAATTAGAGCGGTGGATTTGCAGGCCGGGCGTTGGGGTTACTTCCGGAAGCGCGTCAGAGAACCGCAACAGCATAGTGCTACTGCCTTTGGACGTTTTGACACGGGTATAATCATCTTCTGTTGCCAGATGTTGAATGGGCCCACAGATATCCCGGGGAAGCCGGTCCATCCAGCATGGCGCCCTTGGTCATTGCTATTGATCCGAGGCCTCTAATCTCGGCGCAAGGACCATATGGACCAAATGATGACAAGAGTTGCCACCAGCCCACCACTGACAAACACCTCGCCCCAGCGCTCCGTCTCCATAAGCCCTCAACCAAGAAAAATCATATTCACTGCATAATCCACAATCGTCACCGCGATAGCCATGGCCAATGACTGTGGGTCGTGCAGATGTTACTGATCATGAAGCCCACTGGAAAAGTGACGCCGATCATCAAAAGCCAATAGATCAAAGTCAGGCCAATCGTGCCAGGTACGTGAAAACCGAACGGCCGTATCATCGTGGCAAACACTGCCGCCAGTGACATCCCCCCAAATTTTTTTGGAGTTCTAATCCAATGCCGCATATCACGCAGCGCCAAATTCCTTGAATTGTCTTTCACGAATGCCTCTGATCGTACACGTATTGCGGCTTTGTGCGACCGATATGCCATTGGATAAATTTAAGAAAGACAAAACATTAGAGTAAAGGGAAATACCAATGAATTTTCACCCCATCCGCACCGCCGCCTCGATTATAGTGGTGCATATAATCTCTGGTGTCACCGCACTTACCGTCGGTCCTATTCCGCTCAATGGTAAGGGCTGGGGTGCATTGCACAGGGCGTAAGGCTATCTTTGGGTCTTTTCCATGCTCCTCCTAGCTGGCACTTAATTTTTCATAGAAGGCTTGGCCCTCTTCGCGCGCTTTGGCCCGATTCATTTGCTGCCACTTCTTGCAATTTAGTCAGTTTTCGACGCGATGCCGCAGGTTGACCTGGGCAATGTCGCCCTGCACTGCCAAATGATACACAACCTTTATCGACACGGGTTGGTGATCGTGGGGCTGATTAATTTTTTATCAGGCTGGTGACCAATCGGGTATTCTGGGGTGGTTCTCAGGCAAACTGCGGCTACGGGGTGATCGCCTTCGGTATCATCTGCCTTTTAGTGTGGCATGCCTACAACCGCCGCAAACCAAAGACGAGACGTCTATGACCCAGTAACCCTTCGTTTTGATCTGATCCAATAGCAATTTTCCCTCTTGAGCCTCGGGCGGCCCTCGACTACAGAGCACCTAACCACGCGGTCGTGGCGGAATTGGTAGACGCGCAGCGTTGAGGTCGCTGTGAGGTAACACTCGTGGGGGTTCGAGTCCCCCCGACCGCACCACTACTTCAGAAATACTTATTGAAATTCCTCGGGTTATTCCATCGAGGAGGTTCATCGTGTCACACATCCCGTATACAATTTGTCGTTCCGGCACCTATTACTACAATAGACGTGTGCCAATACATGCAGTTATTTCCTATGGTCATCTCATCAGGCAGGCACTGTCGAAAGATCCACAGAAAGCCGAAGCACTCTCTAAACGTCTTAGTAATGTACTGGAGGGTGCCTGGAGTGTTACGACAGATGGCCCTCCAGTAAATATCTCTAACATCATAAAAAGTTTCCAACCAAGACGTGTGGCTCTGTCCGAGATAGCTGCTGAGTATCTAGCGTTGAAACAGATAGGCCAAACACCACCACGAGTGGCTCTTAGTACCTTCCTATCCTTAGCTGGTGATCTCTTTTACAAATTCCTCAAACATAACTGGTTTTTAATTGAACTGAATGAACTTAGCCATTCTTTTGGATTAAAAATTAAGTAATTATTTTTAAGTCGTTAAATTATTATTATGTGGGTGAATTCTATTTTGATATCTAAATTTATTTATAAAAATAATGTATATTAGGTTGGTTACTTTTAATTTCTTGTTGTCCAACAAAAGATCAGAAGTAGCCATACTCGAGTATTACTAATCTATACTAGGAACGCTAAGGATTGGGGGTTTTTATTATCGATCAGCAAGGTTGGGGCCTTTGCTTTAGTAAGTATAAACGCCAGACCAGTTATTAAATTTCAAGTTGGTCTGGCAAATTTAATTTACAAATTAAACGGCAACTAGAATTCTGGAACTTTTGAGTGTGCCCAATTTGTGTCCAGCATCCACTAATGCCATGAACCTGTCATCGGTAATCATTTGATCGGCAACTTCGCCCCAATGATCCATCGAATTGAAGCGATATACGAGCCGTACCATCTCATGATCACCTTTAACCATCGGAACTCCAATCCCAACTTCTACATCAACTGAAGCCATAAGCTCGTCTACTGTGGGAGCAAGCTTCAAAATTCCTGGAAGAGCAGACCTAGGTGCGTGATAGTCTCTGTGCATAATGACAGGTTTTATACCTTTCGGTGCACCATGGATCATACGCCCAATCCAGGGGCCTTCAATTTCACCAGCTGGATCAGCAGCTCTATTCTTCATCAGTGCTTGATACGCAGGATCGCTGCCATAGGCTTGAAATGAAGCTACAGCGGCTTTTAAAGTTGGGTACCAGTTTTGTAAATCAAAACGCCCTGCACCATCACCTGCCACCACTGAATAAAGTCCAGATTTAGAACCATGCTTTTCCATTACAGCAGATATTTCTTGCATTCTTTCTTTCACAACGCTTTCTTTTCCTGCGTGTGGCGTAACTTCTCTGATACTTACGAATGACATGTGTTTCTCCTACTAAGTGGGTCCAATATAGTTAGGCTAGAATTTCATGTTCTGCTGATTCAAATGAAAATTCTAGTTTAAATATTAAATTAGCCATCTTTAGTTAAGAAAGACCTTTTGGGGCCCTCAATTTATTTAGACAAACGTTTTATTGTCACCAATGATATTGAGGGGGCATTCTGGTTAACACCTAAAGTGCTGACCGGACTGGCACTGTCCGAATATATATAACGGGTACGGGCGGGGTGGCCCAAATGGCGTTGTGTTGAGATAGACTAAAACTGGTTACAAAGGATTTACACCAAACGGGGCAACAGGTAATTCTTTGTCGTCATACATTTGGTCCAAATCGTGGAACACATCGGGATATATCGTGTTCAATTCCCGTATTGACTGGCAACTGCAACTGTGCGATTCTTGTCGCAGGAGTTCTTTAAGTTACTGAAAGTATGATGCTAAATGATCAGCGTTGAGGTCGCTGTGAGGTAACACTCGTGGGGGTTCGACTCCCCCCGACCGCGCCAGCACTTTTTTCATGTCGGCGCCACGGTTTGCGCGTATTGTGGCTGGTGGGTTATTAAAATCAGAACTCCTGTTGAGTCGGGTCGTGGTTGCAGCGCGGATCAAACCGTCATGTATTACTTTGCCCGCTTGTGCTCGATGCGCCGCGAGGTTTGTCGCAAAATTACCCGATTTTTTGAATGTCAGCGGGGTAATTCACATCTTAACTTGCCATAAACCTTACACACTGACATATGTAAAAGCATAACACAGTAATGAAAGGTAATAATATGTCTAAAATCGGATCCATGCTTTTGGTATGCGCTACCCTCGCTTTGTCCGCTTGCGCCACAGTCAATGATACAGACGGCGGCGCAGCGCGTACGGTTGCAGCTGAACCAACAATGAACAAAATGTAATAATGCAAGTGGCGAGCGCGTGCTTGCCTCTATGGAATTACTCATTTTAGCCCGTTTCGGTGGGCTAAAATAATTTTCGGCAGAGCTCGTTGAAAATGACATTTGCGAGTAGCCGTGGTTATTCCCAAAATTGGTTTCTAGAAGACCCTATGTTTTATATCTCATGGACTGGTCACAGGAGCATTGTGCTGCACAAAGAAAACATTTCTGTGAATCGATAGATCTGCTTTTCAGTCGGTAATCCCTCGTCAATCTCCATCTGATCGATTCACGGTTTTGCCCGTCACGGTTCCCCGATATTTCGACAATAACTCGGCATCTACCTCCGTTCCATCGGCCAAAAAAGGCAATATTCCGCGCCGCAGAGAGCGCCCGCGCATGGCCTTGATATCCTCGTCTGATTTCGTCACCCTTTGGCTCACGCGCCGACCCCATTTTGCAAGCTGGTCATAGAGCCGATCAATCTCCGTTTGGTGCCTATCGCTTTTGGCCAGGTCGATAAACTCATCGGGATCGGTTTTCAGATCAAACAGCATCGGGCGGAAGCCACCTTCGGCGTGAATCAGTTTAAAACGTCCGTCAAAGACCATAAATAGGCGCGCATCGCGTGGCTCTAGACCGAGTTTCACCGCTTGCGGCGTGGCGGAATAGTCATATTCGCTGATTGCATAGGAGCGCCAGTCAGGGTGTTTCCCATGCAACCAGGGGATCAGGCTGCGGCCCTCAATGATATGATCTGGCACTTTCCCGCTTGCGGCGTCAACAAAGGTTGCGGCTAAGTCAATCGATTCCACCAGCGCGTGGCAGGCCGTTCCGCGGGTTGGGTCTGCCGCCGGACGTGGGTCATAGATGATCATCGGAATTTTTGCTGATGCGTCGTGAAAGAGGTCTTTCTCGCCGAGCCAATGGTCGCCTAAGTAATCCCCATGATCCGATGTTAGCACGATCATCGTGTCTTCAAGGCGACCGCTTTCTTCGATATAGGTAAGCAGTCGTCCCAGCTGATCGTCGCATTGCTTGATCAATCCCATGTAGGCCGGGATCACCTTTTGGCGGACGTCTTCTTTTTGGAAGGCTTGCGCAATCTTATTGCCCTGATAGGCGCCAAACACCGGATGGGGGTCATCTTGTTCGATCGCGTGGCGCTTAGCGGGGGGCACATGGCGGGCGTCATACATATTGTGATAGGGCGCAGGCACGATATAGGGCCAATGCGGTTTGATGTAACTGACATGGGCCATCCAAGGCGTCGCTTTGTCCTGCGTTTCCATGAATTCGATCGTTTTGCTGGTCAACCAAGGCGTTTCGCTATGCTCTTCGGCAATATTGGCGGGTTTATCGGCATTTTTGAAAATCCAACCGCTGGCGATCTCTGCGCCATCCACACCAGCATTGGCAAAATCAGCCCATGGGTTTTGCGATTGGTAACCTTGGGATTTGAGATATTCATTATAGGGCGAACGTTTTTCGTCATAGAAGCCATCAGGACCATAGCCCCAAAGCCCGTCGTCCCTGATCCAAGCGTCAAAGCCGCATTCCGCTTGCCGTGCTCCGATCACGCTGTCAGCACTCAATCCCAGCCGAGCCATGCCCGCCGCATCGGCTTTCATGTGGGTCTTGCCGATCAGCCAGCAGTCCATGCCCGAGTTGCGCAGATGGTCGCCCATCGTGATTTCGCCGACCCTGAGTGGGAAGCCGTTCCACTGCGCCCCATGTGACGAGGCGTATCGGCCGGTGTAAAAACACATGCGCGAGCCACCACAAATCGGAGATTGCACATAGGCATTGGTGAACCTGACGCCCATGGCGGCCACGCGGTCAAAATTTGGTGTGTGCAAATGTGGGTGGCCGGCGCAGGACAGGTAGTCAAAGCGCAATTGGTCATACATGATGAACAAAATATTCATGGCGGATTTTGTCCTTTTGCAGCGCTCTATGAGCCTGCTGGTGATTCTTAACGTGAGAGTGCCGATTTCCTGTCGCCAGCGCAAACCTGCGGTGCCGGGAAATAACGATTTGCTATTTGCATCTTTATTTGCAAGCTGGTGCCACTTGCCCATTTGTTCAATTGGGAGGGTTCAATCCATGCAATGAGGGGCACGATCCAGATGGCCAGTCAATTATTTTCACCTATCATTTTGGCCGGCATTGAGCTGAGCAATCGGATTATCGTGGCGCCCATGTGCCAATATAGTGCGGATGAGGGCGCCGCGACCGATTGGCATTTGATGCACCTAGGGCAATATGCGGTCTCGGGGGTTGGTTTGATTATCACAGAAGCGGTGGGTGTTGAAATGGCGGGGCGAATTTCACCTGGCTGTTTGAGCCTATGCACAGATGCCCATGAAGCGAGTCTGAAACGCGTGGTCGAGTTTTGCCAAACATTTGGGAATACCACGATGGGTATTCAGTTGAGCCATGCGGGCCGCAAGGGCTCGACGGATCTACCTTGGCTCGGCGGCAAACCAATTTCGGCGTCCGATCCACGCGGTTGGGCCACCGAAGCCCCGTCGGCCACAGCCTATGCACCTGTTGGCTGGGAGACACCGGCGGCTCTAGATGCGGCCGGGCTTGCACGGATCAAGGCGGCCTTCGTCGATGCGGCTATTCGGGCAGATCGTATCGGGTTTGAGGTGGCTGAGTTGCATGCGGCGCATGGGTATCTTTTGCATCAATTTCTCTCCCCTTTGAGCAATCTGCGCACGGATGCCTATGGTGGCAGCCTAGAAAACAGAATGCGCTTCCCACTCGAGGTTTTTGACGCCGTAGCCGCTGTTTGGCCTAAACATAAAGCCCTTGGCACGCGGTTTTCAGCGACAGATTGGGTGGCGAATTCCAGTTGGGATATCACAGAATCCATCCAATTTGCAGCGGCTTTGAAAGCCCGGGGGTGTGACTTCATCGATGTCTCCAGCGCTGGCAATTCGCCTGAGCAAAACATAGAGGTTGGGCCGGGCTACCAGACTGGATTTGCTGCGGAAATTCGTCGCCACACGCAAATACCGACGATGGCTGTCGGGCAAATTACTGAGCCGCATCAGGCAGAGGCTGTGATCCGTTCGGGCCAGGCGGATATGGTTGCTCTCGCGCGCGGCATGCTCAATAACCCGCGTTGGGCCTGGCATGCGGCAGAAGTATTGAATGCCGAGGCCGCTTACGCGCCGCAATACATGCGTTCCAACAAAGCCCTGCGTGGCCTGCCGATACCAGGCAACCCGCCTGTTGCGCTGAACACGTATAAGCCACAGGCGGGGTCTGGGGCGGCTTAAAACTCGAGCTGCACTTTCATGGCCTGGCTGCGATCGCTTGCGGTTGTGAAGGCTTGAATGGCGTCGCGTATTGGGAAGCTGTGGGTGATTAGGTGATCCACAGTGATCGCGCCCGATTGCATCAGCTTCACCGCGGTGAAGAACTCATCATGAAAACGAAATGAGCCGCGCAGAGTGATCTCCTTCGCGGTCAGTGCCTGCATCGGCAGGGTCATGTCGCCGCCGAGGCCCAGCTGGACCAAAATGCCGCACGGCCGCAAACAGGCCACGCCCGCGGCCAATGCCGCCGCCGCGCCAGAGCATTCCAAATGGATATCAACCTGCCCTTTGTTTGTATAAAACGCCTCCAAGGCTTGTGGATTTTCTGCGGTGTTGAGCGCGCTATCCGCTCCACAGAGCCGGGCCATTGCGAGGGTGTAATCGGAAAGATCGGTGGCGATGATGCGCTTGGCGCCGGCGTGGCGGGCCGCCAAAATACATAGCGCCCCGATGGGCCCGCAGCCGGTGATCAGTACGGTTTTGCCGGTCAAATCCCCAGCCTGCGCCACGGCGTGCAGGCAGACGGCAAGGGGTTCCGCCATGGCGGCCTGCGCTGCAGTTAGGCCATCGGCTGGGGCGCATTGGGCCGCGCTGACGACGAGATATTCTTGAAAGGCACCTTGGATATGAGGAAAGGGCATCGCGCTGCCGTAAAAGCGCATGTTTAGGCAATGGCTGTGCTGCCCTTTCGCGCAAAAATCGCAGGAATGACAGGGCCGGGAGGGGGATATGGCCACCAGTTGGCCAGTCTTTAGATCACCTGTCTTTGACCCTAAGGCGCGAATTGCGCCAGAGACTTCGTGCCCCAATACCATCGGCTCGCGCAATGTGATCGGTCCGAACCCACCTTGATGATAATAGTGCAGGTCAGAGCCGCAGATGCCGCCCGCCTGCATTTGGATCAACACCTCACCAGCGCCAGGAGTGGGAACTTTTTGTGGCTCAATGCGCAGGTCTCCCGCGGCGTGGATGACGATTGATTGGCTGCTTTGCAACATTCGTGTTTCTCCAGATGGTGTTTCCTCATATACTAAAGCCTGAATGAGGAATGCACCAAAGGAAAATGCAATGACGCTTGAAATGTTCAACTTGTCCGGCAAACGCGCACTGATCACTGGATCCAGCCAAGGTATTGGCTTTGCTTTAGCGCGGGGATTGGCCGGTGCTGGGGCGGAAATTATCCTCAACGGGCGCGATGAAGTGAGGCTTGCAACCGCTGCCCAAGAGCTTGGCGACGAAGGTGCAACCGTGCAGTCGCTAGCATTTGATGCAACCGATCATGCGGCGGTTCGGCGCGCTGTTGATGGCTTTGAAGCGGAGGTTGGCGCGATTGATATTTTAATCAATAACGCTGGCATGCAGCATCGCACCGAGTTGCAGAATTTTCCGCCCGATGCCTTTGAACGCCTTTTGCAGACCAATATCGCCTCGGTCTTTCATGTGGGCCAGGCTGTTGCCCGTCATATGATCGGGCGCAAAGGCGGTAAAATCATCAATATTGCATCCGTGCAAACCGCGCTCGCGCGCCCAGGCATCGCCCCCTACACTGCGACCAAAGGCGCTGTGGGCAATTTGACCAAAGGCATGGCAACCGATTGGGCGCAATATGGCCTCAATTGCAACGCCATCGCACCTGGCTATTTCGACACGCCTTTGAACGCCGCACTGGTGGCCGATCCAGATTTCACCACATGGCTCGCCAAACGCACCCCGGCCGGGCGCTGGGGCAAGGTTGAAGAATTGGTGGGTGCGGCGGTGTTTTTATCCTCCGACGCGGCGCGCTTCGTGAATGGGCATATCCTCTATGTCGATGGCGGCATCACCGCATCGCTTTAATGCGCAGCTCTCGTATAAAATACTTGCGAGAGCTTTAAAAATAAATTTATCTGTATGTACTTAACTGGGCAGCGGGGTGTCTTCCGGACCCGCCCGGCGCTGAGACATGCGCGTGAAATCCCCGTGAATTTGGTGCGCTATGCATTGATTTTATCTGCAGGAGCCTCTGGATTCCTGCACGTCACGGGAGATAAATTATGAAGACTGTAGGAGTTGTCGGACTGGGCGATATGGGCAGCGGTTTGGCGAAGAATTTGTTGAAACACGGGTTTAAAGTGCAAGGGGCCGATCTGTTGCTCCAACGCCAAGATGCATTTCGTGCCATGGGAGGGCAGCTTGGTGATTGCCCCGCTGATGTGGGGCGTGGCGCCGATGCGGTCTTTGTAATGGTTATGACGGGAGAGCAGACGAAATCTATTATTTTTGCGCCTGACGGTCTTCTTGCAACTTTGGCTGAAGGCAGTGCGATTGTGTTATCAGCGACGATAAAACCCGAGGAAGCGCGCGATATTGGCGAACAAATGCAGGGCTCTGGCGTGCATTTGATCGACAGCCCGGTCTCGGGTGGATTTCCCGGGGCGCAGGGCGGCAGCCTGACCCTCATGGCCGCCGCGCCCCATTTTATTTTGGATCGCTTCCTACCTATTCTCGAAGCGGTTTCTGCCAATATTCACCGGGTTGGCCAGCGTCCGGGCGATGGGCAGACGGTGAAAGCCTGCCTGCAATCGCTCATCGGTGCGCAGTTCTCGGCAACATTCGAAGCTGCAGCTTTGGCGGCAAAGGCTGGCGTGTCTGGGCAGGTGCTGCTGGATGTGTTCTCCACCTCATCGGCGGGCTGTGGGGTGGTAAACAATGCGCTTGAAAAGATTATTGATCGGAAATTTGAGGGCACGGGCAGTCACATAAATACGATGCACAAGGATCTGACAATTTCTATGGCTCTGGGCGAGGCGCTGGGCGTACCGCTCCATACGGCGGGCTCTGCTATGCAAATTTTCCACGCCGGGAAAAGCAAATACCCCAATGGAGACAATTGGGTCTGCACACGGGTAATTGAGGAGATTGTCGGCGCAGAACTCCACCGTGAGATGACCCCATGAGGCTCGGGGTTATTTGCGACGGGATCAGCCGCAATCTGCGCCATGCGGTCGATGTGATGGATGAGTTTGATTTGGAGTATGCTGAGTTACAATATGTCGGCGAGACAGAAGTGGGGGATCACACTGCGCAAGAAATTGCAACGATAGATCAGCTGTTGCGCGATCGTGGCAAGCCGGTGTCGTGCTTATCGCGGCACATATTTGCGGGCATGAGTGCCGCAAATCGTCCCGGGGATGCTCTGCATGTATCACATATGGATGCGCTCAAACGGGTGATTGAAATGGCGCATATTGTTGGTTCGCCCTTGGTGCGGATCATGACCCAGCGCAAAGAGCAAATATTGTGGGGCAAGAATGGTGCGGAGCGCTGGAACGTTGCCCATGGGGTATGGGACAGCATGCCACCACTCATTGCCCCAGCGGTTGAGCTGGCCAAAACCGAAGGCTTGGTGCTCGTTGTGGAAACTGGCAATGGCACGTTGGTAAATTCCAATTATACGGCGCGCCGGCTGATTGACGAATTGGACGCCAAGGCGCATCTCAAGGTGCTGTGGGATCCGGGCAACAATTGTTGGTGTCATGAATTGGCCTATCCCGATGGCTATGAGATACTGCGCGACGGGTATCTTGGGCATATTCATATCAAGGATGTCAAAGTCGACACACCGCGCGCCTTGCTTGAAGTGCGGCGCATGGGGGAAGGGCAATTGGCAGATCTGTTTGCGCCCATAGCGGCCGCTTTGCGGGCGGATAGCTATGATGGGGTCGTTTCGTTTGAGAGCGTCTACCATCCGGGTAATGGCGATTTTGAAGCCGGGTTTCGCTTCTGCATTGACCGTTTTAAAAATTTGTTTTCATGATCTGTACTGCGGCTGGCACAGGTGCATGCCGCAATGTATTTAAAGATCCGTACATTCCGGCACAGGTGTCATCACAGTGCCGTCTTTAAGATGTTGCAGCAGATTGTCGACAGTGAGCGCGCCCATGGCCGCTCGAGTTTCCACTGTGGCGCTGCCCACATGCGGCAAAAGCACAGTATTGGGCAGATCGCGCAGTGCCTGAGGCACCACGGGTTCGGCTTCAAAGACATCGAGCCCAGCCCAGCCCAGCTTGCCATTTTCAAGTGCCTCAATCAAAGCGGCCTCATCGACGACAGATCCGCGGCTGACATTGATCAATGTGCCATTTGGCCCTAGGGCCTCCAATACGTCGGCATTGACGATTTTATGGGTGGAGGGTCCGCCCGGCGTGATGCAGATCAGCGCATCGCAGGCGCTTGCCATTTCGGTAAGACTGTCAAAGTAGCGATAGGGCTCGTCTTTTTTCGTACGAGAGTGGTAGACAACGGTTGTATCCCAAGGTGCAAGCTTATCGGCAATGGCCTGGCCAATGCGGCCAAGCCCCAAGATTCCAACGGTCTGTTTGTCCATCGAGCGGGTCAGCGGGGCGTTACCCTTGGCTTGCCAATCGCCAGAGCGGACGTAAGCGTCATCGCGCAAAAGCTCTCGGTAGCAGGCCAGCAGGAGCAAAAGCGCCGTGGTTGCAACCTCTTGGTTCAACACATTTGGCGTATGGGTGACAAGGATATTGCGCCGTACTGCCTCGGTGACATCAATCGCATCATAACCGACACCGTACCCACTGATGACTTCGAGATTGCTGAGTGAGCTCATGAGCTCTGGATTCACCCCATCATGGCCGTTTGTGATGACATGGGTGATCGCGGTCGGATCGAAATCGTCCAGTTGATGAATCGTGAATGCCGCGTCAAGCCGTTCTTGCATATGTGGGGTAATGCTTCCGATTTGGAGAAGATGGTGGGTCATTCTGCGTTACTTTCTGAGGCTAATGTGGCGGTTTGTCCGGTTAAATGTCGTGCCAAATGGTCATGAACCTGTTTGCGGGTCAAGGCTTCATCTGCGGCCAAGGCGGCTTCCAAAATGTCGCTGTGCTGCTGAATATTATTGGATAAAAAATCAAATTTACGGTCTGCTTTCATCAATTGCTGCCGAAATTGTGCGTAAATGAGGACGTGCATGTGCTTTAACGTGGTTGAGCCGCAAGCTGAAATTAAAGTTTGGTGAAACTCCTTTTCAGAGGTAAACCAAAGATCCACCAGATCAGTGGGGTCTTCACGCGCGTGGATACGTTTCTCGAGATGGCTTAATTTGTGATGCGCCGCGGTCAGGCTGGCTTCCCAACCTACGCCGCCCTGGCGAATGGACAAGACCGCGCCCTCGCTCTCGAGTAAAATCCGCATATGTGTCAATTCTATGAGCTTGATGGGTGATAATTCCGGCACGCGGAAGCCCCTTTGATCCTGGAAATGTACCAACCCATCGCTGGCCAAACG
>Ga0213869_10000261_pt1 | contig 44249 bp, 56 predicted proteins | sample PICome_10_FD_160083 | JGI IMG/M metagenome (GOLD analysis project Ga0213869, IMG submission 160083) | Coastal seawater microbial communities near Pivers Island, North Carolina, United States - PICO132 | ecosystem: Environmental > Aquatic > Marine > Coastal | place: USA: North Carolina...
TATCAGAATCTTTATATTCCTTAAGAGCGGCTTTAATGGCCCCGCGCTTAGTCTTAGCCCATACAGTGTTCCAACCTCCGCCTTCGAAGGTAAACATGTATTGTTTGTTTTTTAATTCGCTCATAATTTGTGTTTGTTTTTAATTACAGTACTAATATACGAAAAATAATTGACATAAAAAAATCTAGAGGCAATTATTTTGCAAAAAACTTTGATATGTTAAATAAATGGTCTAGGTAATACATAATAAGTTGCTCTTCATGTGTTAGATTTTTATTTTGAAGCTCTAAGGCAGAATACTTAATAAAAATTGCTAGCTCTTTTGGAGTAGGTTTGTGGATATTGGTTTGTGAAGTTTTTAGTAAAGAGTAAATTGATTGAAGTTGTTGTAAAGTTTGCATAGGTTTTAGTTTTTAATTACCCAGGCAATATACGAAAATTATCTGACATAGAAAAATTTAGAGGCAATTATTTTGCCATATAATCTCTAATAGTTTGCATGTGTGTTTCTGCATTTGCCATTTCTTCTAGTGTAAATACATCTAGGTCTTGAAACCACAAGCCATCTCCACATTCCACAAAGACAACATTATCGTCTAGCTTCATGACTTCATTGACTCTATAGACAGTCATATCTTCTACTCTAACTATATGTGTAGTAGAAGCTATTCTCTCTATTCTTTCTTCAATCGAAATCCTCACTTACCATTTTATATTTTAGGTTTAACATTTTACGGAACTCTGCAATTTGTTTATCAGCAAATTGTTGTTGTCTTTCGGTTTTTTCAAAATGTGTAAAATACTTCTCTAGATTATCTACATATCTTTCAGCTCCTTCAAGCTGTATTGAGTTTTTACAACCAGTGATTACTTTAGAAGTTTTTCTACATAGATCAAAAATATAGTCCATATTAGTTTTAAAATTCCAATTCACGTTAGTCTCCATATTAAGGGTTAAGGTATTTAAGCACTGCATTCCAATCTGGAAATTCATCAGTACCGAATTGAATTAGTTCGCCGCTAAATTCGCCAGCGCCATTTTTAGTTCTATCATCAATAAGATAGTCACCCATACATAAGTGTTTGTTGTGAGATAGAATTAGTTTCTTGTAAGCATTCTTACCTAAATACTTCTCTACCCATTCTCTTTTTTGTGTCCATACCCATGGCGCGTTCCAAGGAGCGGTTGATAAAATATAACAATCATATTTGTCAGACTCACAAAATGCATTAAATGCATCGACAGCGCCTGCAATAGGATCTGGATCTAAGAAAATAGCAGGTAATTGTTCAACCATATCTAATTGGTTAAATTGCTCTACAACTTCTGGTGGGAATGCATTAATCTTTTGTGCTAGATCTACTAGCACCCCATCCATGTCAAAATAAATTATTTTTTTATTTGTCATTCTTTGTAGTTATTTTTGGTTTAGTTCCTGGCCATAAAATCCAAAGCAATGCCATAATACCGGCCATTTGCCAGAACCCTACCGGATTCGCGAATGTTACTGCTGGAACTAAAGCTAAATTCCATAAAAGTGCTGCAATATAAATTGATGCAGGCACTAAAATAAACAAGATAGCCAATGCTGTTAAAAATTGTTTCATATTATTGTTTTTTATTCGGTACTAATATAATCATTTTTTCTGACATAAAAAAATTATTTAGCACTTTTTTTGTTCTTTTTTTTCAAGTTTTTAATAACCTCTTCCAATTTACCATGACCAATACCTTGTTTTGCCATTGTTCTTAGTGTTGCAATTGAAAGTTGTTTAGGTTTATCCATATTTGTTCACCACTTGTGGTTTGTTAATCTTATATTTCTGAGACCATTGTTCAATGAAGTTCTCACCAATACCCATTTCCACAATTTCATATTTGTGGTCAACTATAGGTTTTGTAGCTCTTGCATTATTTAAAATATCTACATGAATATCTGTAACAATCATATAGTATTTGTTACTCGTCTTTTGTTTTTTGTAAACGACTACGTTTGTAGGTTTGCCTTTTTCTTTCCAGGGTAGTTTCATTTCCAAAATAGTTGAATGATGATAATAGCCACGGCTAGAATCACACAGATTGTAGTCTTCGTATTAATACCTTCACCCATGAAGTACCATGTTAAGAATGCAAATGATGTGATACCCATTGAGAATCCAATAAATCTACCAGGCCAAAGTAAGCCATTATAGTGCTCTGCAATTAATCGAGTAGCATTAATAAAGAAATAGCTAATTGTGGTGCCACCTACTACTGATAGAATAAATGTATTATTCTTTGCCCATTCGTTAATAAACTGGCCATTGGTCTGAAACCAGATTAAAATTTGGCCTGCTAAGAATAGAAGCATGCCTGCAATAAGCCCTCTCAAAATAGTTGATTTGTAGTAGTTAATAAATGTGAACAAAAAGATTCTCTATGATATTCTGTTATACCAGACTCTTTGATGGCGTTGATATGTTGTTTAGTTCCATAGCCTTTATTAGAACCCCAGCCGTATAAGTTACCGCATTCTAGACTTCTCATATAATTATCTCTTTCTGTTTTAGCTAAGATGCTAGCAGCCGCGATACTTGTGTAGATATTATCTCCACCGACTACAGTTTTGAAAGGTTTACCATCAAAGCCGTGGAATTGATCTCCATCTACTAGAATAAAATCAAAATCATATTCTTTTGTAGTAGCTTCTAGAGCCCTTCTCATGCCTTCTAAAGTAGCCTTTAAAATGTTAGTGTTTTCTATGTCTTCTACATCTACGTGCTGTATTGAATACGCAAGCGCGTTATCCAAGACCATTTGTCTAGCCTCTACACGTTGACCTTCATTTAGAAGTTTTGAATCTTTAATAAGTTCATGTTGAAATCCATAGGGCATAATACATGCCGCTACTGTTACTGGCCCTGCAAGTGCTCCTCTACCAGCTTCATCCACACCAATCTCAACGACGTTAGGATCGTTATTGTGGCTATGCTTTAAAATAATGTGTTTAGACATAGATATAACTTGTTTAGTAGTTATATCCTAAAATAGCTTATTGTTTCTCATTTTACTAGGAGAGAATTCTTCTGGTCGATCCCATCTCATCTGAACTTCCTTTTGGTAGAAACCACATTTCTCATAGAAACCCACCACATCCTCTGAACAGTTTAAGATTGTTTTATAGCAACCTCTCTCGACCGATACGTCTTTTAGTTTCTCAATTAATAATCTACCTAGGCCTCTGCTACCCGCGCGCTTAGAAACCGCAACATCTTCAATTAAGGCTACTCGATTACCACCTCTTATTAGTTTATTAATTGTAATAAGTGATGCAACACCTACCACAAAACCACCTTCTTCTGCAACATAATAGTGGATGTTTGGATTATCTAGAATATTCCACCACTGTCTATTAGACGGAGAAGTCTTACCTTCGAATGCCTCTGTGTAAATATCACAAATAGATTCTAGGTCTTCGTAATTAGCTTTACGAATCTTTATTTTTTGTTCTGAATTTTCCATGTATCGTATCTAGCCACAACCTCTTGAAGTATCTTAGCTCTAACAATATCTGATTCTGTAAAGATGTGAGTACTAATACCTCTCACACCATCTAGTAATTCTATAAACCCTGGCAGACTAACTTGCGAAGCTGCAATATCTGCTTGGCTAACATCTCCAGTAACTACCACCTTACTTGACTTACCCATTCTTGTCACAAATAACATCAACTGTTTATAGGTTGCATTTTGTGCTTCATCAAGAATCATCAAGGCATCATCAAAAGTATCTCCTCTCATATAGGCTAGTGGTTCAAATCGAATTACTTTTTTTTCAAATAGAGTTTTAGTTAGTTCAACACCGATTATCTTTTCAATATTGGATTTGTAAGATCTCATATAGGGATCGACTTTATCTTCGATACCTCCTGGTAAGTGACCCAGCTTTTCACCCGCTTCTTGGATCGGCTTACATAATATAATCTCTTTAATCTTCTTTTCTTGCAACATCTCCAACGCTGTATAACAGGCTGTAAATGTTTTTGAAGTTCCAGCTGGTCCGTAACAAAATGTAATATCATTTTTATTAATCATATCTACATAATTTCTTTGATTCGGTTTTAATTGAATTCTTTTCAATCCAGCTACAATCGATGCTGCTCTAGAGGTTCTTGCCATAGTTTTAATTTATTTAGTCCCCAGCCATCATGACCAGTTCTTTTAACTTCATTAGTTTATTACACTTTTCATACTCCTCAAGTGACTCAAAGTATTTTACCATTAAATCAATAAACTGAGATCTTTGACCAATACCATGTGGTATTTCAATCAGTTTATCTTCATCTTTAAATGCGACAAAGCGATTGACCGTTTTGGTAAAGTTCCTAGTGATTTGATAATAACTTGCTCTCATTAGAGAGTCTTTATCTGAACTTGAGATAAACCCACTCATCGCTTTTTTTTCTATTTTTATGGTTACCATAACCATTACTATATATTTACAGCCGGCCCCTATGAATAACATATTCAAGGGCTAAAATTATTAGTATATTATATAGGGATTTGTAAAACTAGTCTTGTTCCTTATTCTTTAACTGCTGTATATAAATAGCTTTTTGCTTTTGCAGTCTCTTGGTTTCTGAGGGCTTAATAAACTGTTTTCTATTTCTAAGTTTTTTAAGCTGCTTGGTTCTAATCACTTTAGATTTAAGTTTTTTAAGAGCCTTCTCTATACTTGTTTTCTTATCTAGTTTTACTATTAGCATATATTATCGTTTAATTGCTGTTGCATTTTAAAGAGTACTTTGCATTTTTCAAAGTCTTCACGTTCTTCATAAAACTTCAGCATGTTTTCTAAAATATCTAACTTCCTCTCTTGGGGCATATCAGATACAATAACGTAACTAGGGTGTTCTATCATAGCTTGATAAAGCGCAGCAAAAAATTTGGACTTATTAGAAACCATTAAGCCTTCTATTATTATGTCCCACTGACTACGACCACCTTTACGAAAAAATTTATTCATTTTTATTGTTACTTACTTTCACTATATATTCTAGTTGGTCTTCATTTAGTTCAGGATAGCTTGGATTTAATTTTACCATTAAACTACCTCTTTTACCAGAATTATAGTTAGGCCATCCCTTTTCTTTAATCCTTAATACTTTTCCTGGATTAGTTCCTTTTAATACATTTATTGAAATTGCACCATCTAATGTATTAATTGTTAGTTTAGTTCCGGCCATAATTTCATACCATGGAAGGCTATACTCTAACCACACATCATTATTTTGGTCAATAATGAATTCAGCGTTAAGTTCTACATGTATTGTTACGAATAAGTCTCCAGGTGGAATTTGTGTATTAAATGGGTGTTGGCTACCCTTACCTGCCATTTTAAATCTTTGGCCAGATTTTACACCAGGATTAAGATTAATAGTATGTTCTCTTCCGTTAATTTGAAATCTTTTTGAACATCCTGTAAAGGCCTCTTTAAAAGAGATATGCATATCTACTTTAATATCAGCGCCTCTGGTTTGTTGTCGTCCTTGCTGCCCGTTAAAGAATTGATTGAATAGATCTCCGAAGTTACCATCCATTCCACCCATGTTGCTAAAGTTTGCAAAAGGGTTTTCACCTACAGCATCATATTGCTGACGTTTATGCTCATCGCCAATAACAGCGTAGGCATCGGCAATCTCTTTAAACTTATTTTCATCACCGCCCCGGTCAGGGTGGTATTTCATACTAAGCTTTCTATAGGCTTTCTTGATTTCTGATTGAGTTGCCGTTTTGTCTACACCTAATGTTGTGTAGTGGTTCACCCTTTATCAGATTTAGAATTGTTTTTACGAATATCAATAACTTGTAAAGACTCTAATTTAGCTTTACGTTTTTCTGCTAGAGTCTCTCTCTTTTCTTTTGCCTCCATTGCGTCGGCAATTCTTTTAAGTTGTTTTGCTATTTCGTTAGCTATCTTTGCGTCCATGTCTATTCTTAATTAAGTCGGACTCACCGTTTTGGAAATCTTGATAAGGTAATGACTTATCCTTCTCTCCCTGATGTGGGCCATTAACCATTATAGTGTCTTTGTATGGGTTTGTTTCAATACCCTGGTCTTCTAACCACGCCATCATATCTTTCACAGAACCCTTGAATTGTCTAATTCTTTCTAGTTCAGGATGATCTGCAGCGAAGTCTTCAAATAGTTTAATATGCTTCATTAGTCTAGGCTTCCGTATTTACCTGAAGACATATCTTTACCGAATTGTTCAATACCTTTAGTTCTATAGTCAATATATGCTGGGTCTTGTTCGTGGTTTCTACTACCTGCGCCAAAGTAAGAATTAAATCTATATGAAGTAATTGCATCACCCTTCTTCTTAAACTCTTTCTCCATCTCTTTAACAATCTTAATGATCTGTCTTTTCTTAGATGAGTTGATAGGTCCTTTAAACTTCTCACTATCTGGTGCAAAAGAAGAAGTGCTACTAGTTACCTTAATATATTCTAAGGTTTCTGGTGCATTCTCAATAAGCTTGATAAAGTCTTTTAGGTTATCTGCACTACCAGCCCAAGAAGACTCTATCTTCTTGCCGTTGATAGTAGAGTAGGCCATTTCGACCTTTTCATTTAAAAATCTATGATATGCTTGAATATGTTTCATAGGTTATATATCAATAAAAAAACCCGCGGAAATACTAGATTTCCTACGGGTTTATTTCGGGGGCCCGCACTTCCGTTATGGATGTGCGTTAAGTTATATATCTAAGAAACTCGTTCTAAAATACTTTCTACCTTTTCCAGCTCTATTTTTAACACTGAACATTTTTCGTATTGTTCTAGATCGATATAGTATTTAGTCATATAGACTATAGTATCTTTTAGCTGTTTCATATCCTCTCTTTCCATGTGGCGGACATGCCAATCAGAGATACCATTCTCTTTGATATTTTTATAGTTAGTTTCGATTGCTTCTTCGATCATGGCATTTTTATATGCCTCCATCTTCTGTTCGAATTCTGGATCGTTTAGGTAATCATCAATGTTAAAGTCATCATTCATATTAAGCAAATGTAATATTATCAGATTTGAATGCCATTTTATATTCGTGAACTAAGTATTCAGCTTCGTCCACTGTTTCGGCCGTATCAATTACCTCGCGGCCATGGGTTGAGTCGTAGAAAATTTCGTACATATTATTTATTAGTTTTTAATTACAGTACTAATATACGAAAAATATCTGACATAAAAAAATTCTGAGGCAATTATTTTGAAGAAATCTCTACCTTATTTGATAGAGATTGTCTTCTTGTTGTCAGTTGACTCAAATTTAAGAGTTAAAATACCGTTTGTCATTGTAGCTGAAATAGAATCCATATCAATTGTATTAGGTAATTTAAACTTCTTAGTAAATGATTGTGCAAATGCTTCGTCCTTCTTTTCAGAAGAAATAGTTAAGATTTGTCCGTCAACCTCAATGTTAATATCCTTCTTGCTAAACCCTGGCAAGCTCACATCTAGTTTGTTATCACCCACTTTATATTCTGGGCCTAGGATATTTAATGTGTCCCATTCTCTTCTTGGAATTACGTTAAAGAATGAATCGAATGCTCCGTCGAAAGAGTCTTGTGCTAATTTTGATAAGTTTGTTAAATACATGTTTTAAAATTTATTTTGTTTCTTGTGCAACATCGCACAGTAACTATAGTGAAAGAAGTATGCCAAAGCTAAATTTAAGACAATTCGTCACCTTTTCTAAAAATTTAGTGACAAATTGGCAGGCCTGCAACTTTTAAAATGACATTTGCGGTAGCCTTAATGTCTTTCTCGCAGTAGGTTTTGATTTCTTCATGGCGATCACTCCAATAATATTCTGAAACTTCTGAGCCAGACATTGCATCTTTTGGAGAGGGGATGCCTAGGACCTCTGAGATAAGTCCTAGTTTGGCAGAGTCCCAACCCCCGAATTGCCATGTTTCTTTTGTATCGAGTAGACAGTTCTCCCAAGGTTTTTGTTTATGTAAATGAAAATGCTTAGGAACTGCAACTCCGTTAATTAAAGATCTCTTAATAATATAAGGCATATCGAAGCCTTTGATAAAGTGACCTACCCATTTCATCGCTGGGTACTTCTGCATGATCTTAGAGGACATTGCCTGAAAATCCTTTAGTATCTTATGTTCATCTGTTCCGTTGAATGAGACGGCCTTAAAACCATTAGGAAAGCCTGTTTCATCAAATTGAATTTGACCAACTGAGATACAAACAATTCTACCCCATTCTGGATTTAGTCCAGCCATTCGAGGCCACATCTTATGTGGGTCTGAAAATTCTGCTAATTCAACTGGATTCTTTTGTACCAGTTGCATGGTCTTTAAATCCCAGTATTGTTCTAACTCTGGGTTCTCGTCAATTATCTCTTGAAACGACTCTTTCTGAGTTGCGGTTTCAATGTCGATGAAAATCATCTGCTTTAATTCGTCTAACGTATACATATCTTTAATTTCCTTTAATACTAAAAAACTGCCTAGCGTTAACTAGACAGTCTTTATACGTTCGAATGCTTATTTGTTTCTTAAGCGTTGCCAGATTATTCCTAATAAAGTATTGGCTTTAAATTTCTTGCCTTTGTAATTTAGAAGGTAATCTTTTCTTTCATCTTTTTTCATAATTTGTTGTTTTAAGTCATCCAACCAGCTGAAGCTTCCCAGTCCTTATGGGAGGACAAGAGAGAATATGCTTCAAAAGAAAGTGTTACTTCGACATAGCCTCCAGTTATAGAACTGGGGCATTTAGACTCGCTTAGAAACCACGCCGGCGCTTGTTTAATCCTACCATTCAAAAAATCGAATAGTGGATCTACGTGCATGTGGTGAACCCACACGCTAAGATGCATACAGTTGTAGTTTGGTTTACCCATTTTCTATTGAAAATCTTTTTTTGTCAAAATTAATAGTGCTCTTAATATCTTTCTTTTGGTACATATCTATCTGCTCAATATCAGTTGAATGTAGTTTTTTACCATAATAATCTTGATAGACCTTTTTGTAGAGTAATGCCATTACACCATAGAGAGGAGCAAACTCTGAAGACATTTCAACTACCCATGGTTTTCCATCAGTGTCAATCATTAAGTCTATTGAATATATGTCTAGACCTTCATGTGCCTCATTCATTTCCTGAAATACTTCATTCCATGTTTCTGGCATTTTGTCTATGTTTTTTAGGACATATTTAAAATGTAACTTGTCTTCTTTTTTCTTTGTCATCTCTTTGGTCTCCTTGTTACCATGTACTCTTTGTACCCACATAACAGGCTCACCTCTCCACATCATTATTCTATGTTCTTCAGCAATGTCTATCTTCTCGCTGAAAACTTCAAAGTCTTCCAGGTCCTCTTTCTTAGCTGCTTCTAAAGTATCAAACTTTACAATACCCATTCCAGAATATCTGTTATCGGGCTTTGCTATGATAGGGAACTTTAATTGATCTAGATCTTCAGCATCTGTTACAGTCTTAGGCACAAACTTAGAGTCTTTATGTGTTTTATGCCATTTAACTTTAGATGCGATTTCCATCTTCTTTTCTTTCGGATTATAGATTAACTCCTTAGGAGTACCAGCATCCAATAATCTTTTAGTATGAATATTACAAAAGTTAATCACTGGTAGTTGAGACTTATGTGGCTCATCTCCCTTTGTGAATAGAGTCATATAATTACTAGTATGTGTACTTTTATCAGTAACATACTTGAAATCAGTAATCTCAGTGGAAACACACATTAATACTTTATGTAGTCCTCCACTTCTTTCGTTAAGAAATGTTTGAAAATCTTTTATCATAGATTATATATCTATGACTGAAATACTTCTATTGTTCTTTCTTCTTCTACTAATTCAGTCCACTTACCTTCGTATCTTGTAGCTTTTACGATATGGTTATCGACCCAGTGATAGTTACCACCTCTAGGCTTACCCATTAGTAGGCCATGGTATTTGAATCCGTGTTTATTTAACCAAGTCTCTGTAATCTCTCTTACTGCTTCTGTTCTTGAAGTAAAGAAAGTAATTACATGGCCTTCGTCGAACCACTTATTTAGTGTTTCTACTGCACCTTCATAGGGTAAGACTACTGCCATTCTCTCTGGCTCTTCGTTTGGTACATCATCTGTAACCGTACCATCAATATCGATTAGGTAGTTCTTACACCCTCTGTTTAAAACAGGAGAGACTAGGTGTCCGTCATCTCCTATTGTTTCGTTAAATTTAATTTCTCTTTTCATTGTTAATTAAGGTTCTTCGTGATTTCTAATAAATGATACAGTAATATATCTCTTACCTAAAGTAATTGGTCTAGCGCCATGTCTATGTGTAATCATTCCAGGATGTAATACTGCAGTACCCACTTCTTGTGGATTTGATAATTTTTGATATTTAGGGAACCAAGTTCCACCCCCACTAAATTCATCATTTAATTTAATAACCATCGTCAGATGGCTTCTATCATGGTGTAGAGATAGGTGTGATTGTCTTGTAGTCGTATATCTTGCCATAAAGTTTTCATTAGAGAATGCATCCCATGATTTACCTTCTAAATTCCATAGATGGATAGCAAGAGGTCTTACCACTTCATGTAGAACTCTATTGTAAATATCGTTTAGTCCGATCTCGTGTAAAAGTACATCATTAGTTGGGTAGTACTCGTGACGATCTATAGTCCATTCATCTTTAGCTTCTGCTAAAGCAATTGCTTCTGCACAGAACTTAGGAGTAAAGAGTGGGAATTCAAATACGTTATCCCCTCTATCTGAAACCATTAGGTCATACTCTCCCTTTGCCACTGATAAGTTTACATATTTCTCTAGCCATGCATCCCAGTCTGAATCATCCAAAATTTCAAAGTAGGGTTCAGGCTTTATGTTTTCCACTGCAGGTACGTCTTCTAATTTAATAGCAGGCACTTCGTTATGATTAGAACCAGGATTTCTAATACCCTCTATTGAAGAATTAGCTGGATCACTTGGTCTATTTTGTGTAATAAAATTTTGATTTTTAGTAGCAATTACCTGCATAAGAGGTGGGAACATGTCTCTAATATCATCTCTTCTATGTGGGTAACTTAATGCGCTTAGATATTCATCTACTGGAATTACATTTTCTCTTAAACCGCCTGATAAAAGTTTACTAGCAACAATAGGTTCTTTAATAACATAAGCATGTGCATTATACCAATGCCTAGGTCTTACCCAATTATCATCTATTTCAACTTCATCAGTATCTTCTTCAATAATATATCTGCCTAGAAGTGCTATTTCCCAAGGAGTATTCGCAGGAGGAACTTGTAATGCTCCAACTGGATTATTACATAGGAAATCATCTTCAAGTATAAGCACGTTTTGATGACCACCCATAACAATCTTTTCCCAAATAATTCTATGTGAAACCGCACATCCTATTTCTCCTGGTAAAACATCTCTCTGCCAGAATTCATTCCATGTATCTTCTCCTAAATTCCAACCAGCATAAGGCGTATAATTCTCAGGCTTTTTCCCATCTCTACCATCGAAACCTTGAATAATTTCATATCCTGTTTGACCTTCAAAATTACAAGCTCCTAATCTTGTTTGAATATCCTGTTGTGTTTTTTCATCAGTAGCATTTAAACTGATAACATAAATTTTATCTATTTTCATAATTAAAAGTAATCTATATTTTTGCTAAATTAAGTTCGGAATCTCTTAAACGATCATACCACGCCGCGGCAATAGAAGACCATGTTAAATTTTTGGTCTGTTTTTTACCAGCAGCGATCGCTTTATTCTTTAAACCAACATCTAGCTGTGTTAATAATTTTATAGCCTGTTTGTATAAAGTTTCATAAGGTGCTTTATCAAGAATAATACCAGACTCTACCACCTCTTTTAAAGCAGCAACATTAGTACATATTGGTAAAACCCCAGCTGCCATCATCTCTAATGCTGTAATACAAAAGGTTTCTTCATAATGTGTAAGATACATCCAATATGAAGCTTTTTGCATTGCGACATGTAATTCTTCTTGAGATACAGATCCTATTTCGGTAACTCCTAGGTCTTTATTTTCTTCTAGTTTATCGAGAACTCCATCTATATTATACCAACCGTCTCCTCTTGGATCTGCATACTTAGGATAATAAACATCTAAAGTAGCAAATGGCATTATCTGTTTAATGTATTTCCAATGGTCTAATAAGTGTGATAAGCCTCTATCAACAGCAGAAGACCAAATAAATTTATTAGGATCTTTTTTAGTATTAATTCTAAAAGAATCTAGATTAATACCATTTGGCATAGAAGTAACCGTTGGATGCGGAGTATTGCCTTTAATATATTTGTTGTAAATATAATTAGTAGACCATCCGGAAGGAGATATTATTAAATGCACTTCGTTAACTAACATCTCTTTATGATTAGGCATTTCTTCGCCTTTATACCAAGTATAATAATCAGTATTATGCATCCAAAATACTTTGGTAGCTTCTATCTGGTTAGCATCCTTTGTATATTTTAAGAAGTTTAAATAATTAACTCCTATAATTCTATCAAAATGATTTGGTAACTCTGAGTATTTTAAAGTAAAGTTATCTATATCGATATATTCAACACGATTAACAGTTGAATTTTTAACATGGCCGGCTATAGTTACATTTAAACCATATCTACTTAAACCTTCAGCAATATTTAATACTGCAATTTCAGTGCCTCCTAATCCTGAGGTTGTATTTCCGTCCCATGGTCTAGCGTGATAGCCAACCCAAAATAAAATGTTCTGCATATATTATTTGTAATGTGAGCCACCTACCCAAAGTACTAAAGATTTTCTAGTACCTTCTTTAACAGGAGAAACTCTGTGCATCATATAACTTGGAAATAAAACTACAACACCTCTTCCTCTAGGACATGTTTGAGCGCCCCAATTATTTGAGGTATCTCCACCTGTAGTAATCTGCAACTCACCACCTTCATATTCTTCTGAATCTGATAATTGTACAGTGATTGAGATTTTTCTTTTAGATGGAAGTTCTCCTGGACCTATATCTTGGTGCCAGTCGTAATGCCCATTTTCATGTGCGTAGTATTCTGTATATTGGATGTTTTCTGGAGCAGAGTGTAGATCAAAGTTCCATAACTCTTTATTTGCTTCTACTGCCCATTCTGTCATTTTCTTGTAAAGCCAGTCCCAATTTGAATTTTGAGGGATCCATTTAACCATTGAAGATCGTATACCGTCAGGGTCGTTACCTTCATGTTCTTCTCCATCAGAGCCTATAGTTGTCGCTCTTTCAACTGGAAGTTCGCTTGCAAGCTTAATTATTTTCTGTACCTCTTCTTGGGATAAACCATTTTGATACCAATACCACTGTTGTGGATCGTTCTCAGGTTGATGAAATGTATGTTTAGCCATTAAATCTTTGTTTTAATGTTATACTTAAAAAGTAAAAATTGTTTACATTTTATTTATCAACATTAATTAAGAGTCAGAAATAGTACCTGTTGCAGTAAGATTTGGAAGAGTATTTTGTAAAGAGTCTTTAGATTTAAGTGACATAATGATTTCTTCAGTACCTTCAAGCGTATTATCACTTACATAATGTAATTTTATATCCATATAATCCTCATTACCCCACACGACAATACCATTGAGTATACCTTCCTCATCAATATCAGTTGCTTGGTTAGTTCCATCTTCATATACAATAGTAGGATCTAGTTTAAATATACTAACTCCGTCCGCTTGTTCCGGAATAGTAATATCACTGTGGTTAAAATTGCCATCAAATCTAAATGGAACTATAAGCCCAGCTGGAACGCCTTGTCCATTAATTCTCCAAGTCACATCAGTACCTTCAACACCGTTAACCGGGGTTGCAGTAATCGAATTAATTGTATAACTAGGTGCTGGAGCGTAACTAGCATTTACTCTCTCCGGGTATGTTTCCACCGACATACTTAGTCTTTCTTTAATAACATCTGCTCTAGCATTTAATTCATTTAGAGCATCTAATACTAATACATTAAGTGCAGTATAGTCTATTCTATAATAGTCAGTGTCTTCGATGTTTGGCATTGTTGTTACTAATGATGGTTCAACTGCTTGTAACTCTTGTGCAATAAGACCTATTTGTCTAGGTGCGCTTACACCTTCAGGTACACGTCCAAAACCTAAATCATTACCTAATGCATTCCAATGAAAGTAATAAGTCTCTAGTTGATTAATTTTGTCTACTGCAGATCCACTAGGGTTTTGCACGGTTGCAAACCTAGAATCTCCAGCAAACTTAATATTCATTTTATATGCGTAACCCATTATCTTATTATTTTATTTTATCGTGGTCGTATTTCTTCACATGCCTCTGCGTAAGGATCTTGGACAATACTTCCATAACCAATATTCCACCCTGGAGACTGCGTTGAACAAACATACGTCATAGAGTAACAGCCTATAGAATTATATGATGTATATCCAAAATTTGGATCATAATAATAATAGTACGATGTAGAACATCTACCGTTACTAACTCGCCATGTACTACCGCCGGAACCACTACCTGAACCTGGAGGGCCTGGAGGGCCTGCATCACCGGTATCACCTCTAGGACCTTGAAGACCAATACCACCACCAGAACCTTGACCACCTTGAGGGCCAAATGGACCTTGAGCACCTTGAGGACCTCTAGCACCTTGAGGACCTTGGTCACCTTGACCACCTGTACCACCACGAGGGCCTGTATCACCAGTAGGACCTTTAGCACCTTGAGCACCTGTACCACCTGAACCACCTTGAGCACCAGTATCACCTTTAGCACCTTTTGAGCCTGTACCGCCACCAGGGCCTGTATCACCAGTAGGACCTTTAGCACCTGAACCACCAGTTGAACCAGCAGAACCTGCAGGGCCTTTATCACCACCAGGGCCTTTGTCACCTTGACCGCCTTGAGCACCTTGAGGACCTTGGTCACCTACACCGCCTGTACCGCCACTAGGGCCTGTATCACCAGTAGGACCTTTAGCACCTTTAGCGCCTGTACCGCCACCCGAGCCTGTATCACCAGTAGGACCTTTAGCACCTTTAGCACCGCCGCCACCACCAGGGCCTGTATCACCAGTAGGACCTTTAGCACCTTTAGCACCGCCGCCACCACCAGGGCCTGTATCACCAGTAGGACCTTTAGCACCTTTAGCACCGACGCCACCCTGAGGGCCTGGAGCACCAATATCACCTTTTGGACCGCCACCACCTTGAGTACCTTTATCACCTATAGGGCCTTTATCACCACCAGGGCCTTTGTCACCTCCACCGCCTTGAGCACCTTGAGGACCTTGGTCACCTCCACCGCCTGTACCGCCACCAGGGCCTGTATCACCAGTAGGACCTTTAGCACCTTTTAAGCCTGTAGGGCCTGTACCACCTTGAACACCAATATCTCCTTTTGGCCCTTTAGCACCTTGACCACCAGCAGAACCTTGAGCACCTTGTGGACCTTGTGGACCTTGATCACCAATACCACCTCTAGGACCTTGAGGACCTTGGTCACCTCCACCGCCTTGAGCACCTTGAGGGCCTGTATCACCAGCAGGACCTGTTACACCTTGGTCACCTGACGTACCTTTATTACCTTGCGCACCAGTTGCTCCAACATCACCACCACCGCCTGGCGCTCCGCCTGGAGAGGCACCTACATCACCAGTACCACCTTTTGCACCAGGAGAACCAGTATTACCAATTGCACCTTTTTCACCTTTAGCACCACCATCACCAGAGCCTCCGGCATCGCCGCCTGTACCAGTACCACCTTTTGCGCCTTGGTCACCAGCACCTCCAATAGGACCTTGGTCACCTGTAACACCACCATTACCTTTTACACCTTTGGCACCTGAACCACCAGCTGAACCAGTAGCACCTTTAGCACCAGGTTGCCCCTTAATACCTTTATTACCACCGGAACCGCCACCACCTTTAGTACCTTTATCACCACCTGGACCTTGAGCACCTTTTTGACCTTTAGGTCCAACTGCACCTTCGGCACCGCCCTCTCCTTTGAGGTACTCGAAATTATCAGGGGTAAAGTTACCACTGGTTAAGACAGGGTTACCTGCAATAAGTATTCTGTTATATTCAGCCATTTATTATCTTTTATATTAAGAACCTAATTGGTTTTCAATATCGGTTATTTTCTGATCTAAATCTTTAATAGCTTCGATTAGAATTGCTGAAAGTTTTGTGTAATCAACACCCTTCAAATCATCATATCCTGGTGGTTTATCATCTAAATCAAATACCAGTTCAGGGAATTGTGCTTCAACTTCCTGTGCAACTACACCATACGTTGGTGAGTTTGCTGGTAGACCTATTGTTTCACCTAGTGCATTTGCAGACCAAACAACACCTCTAATCGCCTTAATTTTATTAAGTGTATTTCCAATTGGACCTTCCACATCTTTAATTCTTGAATCCGAAGCTCCTGGAGGACCTGTAGGGCCTGTAAAACCTTTAGGGCCTTTAGGACCTTGTGGACCAGTCGAACCTTTTGCACCAGTAGGACCTTGAGGACCTGCTGAACCTTGTGGACCTTTAGCACCAGTTGGACCTTGTGGGCCAGTAGGACCTTTAGCACCACCGCCACCCTGAGGGCCAGTTGCACCTTTTTGACCTTTAGGACCAGTACCACCGCCGCCACCTTGAGGACCAGTTGCACCTTTTTGACCTTTAGCACCAGCGCTACCACCGCCACCTTGAGGGCCGGTTGTACCTTTTTGACCTTTAGGACCTTGACCACCGCCAGGGCCTGAATCTCCTTTAGGACCAGTATTACCTTTTAAACCAATAGGACCTTTAGCACCACCGCCACCTTGAGGACCAATAGGACCTTTAGCACCGCCGCCACCCTGAGGGCCAGTTGCACCTTTTTGACCTTTAGCACCTGCAGAACCACCGCCACCTTGTGGACCGGTTGCACCTTTTTGACCTTTAGCACCTGCAGAACCACCGCCACCTTGAGGGCCAGTTGCACCTTTTTGACCTTTAGCACCTGCAGAACCACCGCCACCTTGAGGGCCAGTTGCACCTTTTTGACCTTTAGCACCTCCACCACCTTGAGCACCACCGGGACCTACTTCACCTTTTTGACCTTTAGGACCTTGACCACCGCCAGGGCCTGAATCTCCTTTAGGACCAGTATTACCTTTTAAACCAATAGGACCTTTAGCACCACCGCCACCTTGAGGACCGATAGGACCTTTAGCACCACCGCCACCTTGAGGACCTGTTGCACCTTTTTGACCTTTAGCACCTCCGCCACCTTGTGGACCTCCGGGACCTACTTCACCTTTTTGACCTTTAGGACCTTGACCACCACCAGGGCCTGAACCTCCTGTTGGACCTTGAGGACCTGCTGGGCCTGTAGAACCTTTAGTACCTGGACCACCTTGAGGACCAATAGGACCTTTAGCACCACCGCCACCTTGTGGACCGGTTGCACCTTTAATGCCGACTTCACCTTTTTGGCCTTTAGCACCTCCGCCACCTTGTGGACCTTTAGGACCTTGCGGGCCTTTAGGACCTTGTGCGCCTTGTGGACCAGTTGCACCCTTTTGACCTTTAGCACCTGCGGGGCCTTGACCACCACCAGAGCCAGATCCACCTTGGGTACCAGTTGCACCCTTTTGACCTTTAGCACCTGCGGGGCCTTTAGCACCACCGCCACCTTGAGGGCCTTGCGGGCCTTTATTACCTTGCGGGCCATTATTACCTTTTAAACCAATATCACCTTTTGGTCCGGTTGCACCTTTTACACCTTGTTCACCTGGTGCGCCTTGAGCACCAGCGTCTCCACCTATACCCTGAGCACCTTTCTGACCTTTATCTCCAGCACTACCTTGTGGGCCTTTAGCACCAGCGTCTCCACCAGCACCTTGAGGACCTTGCGGACCCTGCGCACCCCTCATAGCTGGATGAGCAGTAGGATCAAAATTACCTGCGTGAAGTATTGAGTGTCCTTGTATTGTAGCTCCTGCCTTTAAATTAGCCATTTCTTAGTTTCTGTTTTTATGTTCTATTGTATATATTCTTTTCATATTATATAGTAAAAGAGTTTGTATTTTCGTCGAAATCCCAGAACCATAAATGACCACCATCTCTAATGTTCATTGGATCTATTTCTAACATAAAAGGATAGGCAAACTCTGCCCATAGGGTAGTAGCCCTATATTGTTCAATTCTTACCTCTGGTCTAATGAAAGCTGTTCCAGCTGTCATCTTTGCAACTCTAGCGTCTTTAGCATTTTGAAGGCCACTAGACGCATTAACTATTTGATGTGCAGTTTCACCATTACCCCATTCATATTCACCGGCCCATTGCGCCCAGTAGCTTTGATAGAAAGTACTAACTTCTGCAGTTGACATCCATTCAGGTAATATAAACCCTGTCTGTAATTTCCACTCATTTCTCTGTCCACTTGGCCAGTTATTACCAACATGTTGACCTATATCAACTGAAGATAAATAGTGGTTATTAATGTCTGTAACATTAACGTTATTGTAATCTTTTAAATATAAAGCACTACCACTCGAGTTCACGGCTTTAACTGCTAAAGAAATTCTATTAGGTAGTGTCCCGTTTGTAGAAGAACCACTATGTTCTCTTATTCTCTCCCATACACCAAACATATAGATTTTTCCATCATCTACAGGCATACCGTTTGGATTAGCAGAACCATATAACAACCTATTATTTGTAAAATTTGCCGGTGAGTTTCTAACTTCCCAGACCCAGTGGTCATAACTGGTACTACTTGTACTTGTAAAATTAGTACCTCTCCAGTTTACGTTATTCATATTAGCCCAAGAGTCGCCAGTATTAGGTCCGCCAATTGAAATGTAATTTTTTGAAGTGGCACCAGTACCATTCACCGCGGTTGTACCGTGATATAGAGGATCTAATAAGTTTCTATCAGAATTCCAAAATGTTTTAAATTCGTCTGATTTAGCTGGATCCCAATCAGCAGGACCTTCATTTAAGTTAAGTCCATTTGCATGCCACATGTGAACTGCAACATCTCTTTCTTGATCTGGGTTAAAACCAGCTCTATAAACTTCTAGTCCTCTAATAAATGCACCTGGTTCATTAGGGTTTACACCACCCTGACCAGCACCAGAACCTGAACCTGCGTCCATATATAATTGAATTCTATACTGATTACCAGCTCCTGTAGTATGTGGTGAATTTCTCTTGTATAAGATTTCGTGTTTTTCAAAACCATCTATCCCTACATTAGTACTATTTTTATTAAAAAAATGATTTGATGCAGTACCTGTTCCGTAAAGATCTTCTATTCTAATCCCATAATAACCTTGGTTATTTCCAGCAGCAGAGTATTGGTTTAATCTTCCCATAAAAGAAAATCTTAAGTATTCATTACCTAAAACTCTATCATGTCCGTTAGCATCCCAGTCAACTGTTCTAGTAATTGTGTTTGGACTATTTGGTGTAATACCTTGTTGTAAACCTGCACCGATGCCAGATGAAACATCTTCTCCATATCCAGCATGACCTAATGTAGTAGAATCATGTTCAATTGCTAATTCAACTGCAGCATTAGGGTGGTTTGAACCTGGCCCCTGAACCGACTCAGATATTAATCCAATATCATTGACATTAGTACCCACAGCCGCGTAACTGTATTCTCTAGGTGTAGTACTACTTCCTATTGTTCTAGTAAATCTCCATGATCTTAGAGAGCCTCTAAACGCGTTGTATAAAGTAGAACTAGATCCTATCTTACCAAAACTATAAATAGCAAACACATATTTAGTAGAACTTGACATAATAACATCTAGTTCATCTGCCATATTAGTTAGATTTAGCGAACCAACCGGACCTAAATTTGCGTAATATGTCTTTATAGTAGGCATACCTAATCCTGGCGCAGCAGTACCACTATCAAAATATGGAAACCTTAATATGTAAAAGCCACCTTGCCCGGAAGTGTAAGAAGTTGTATTAAGCCCAAAATGAGCATAACCATCACTATCTAAATTTGCAACACTAGTACCTGGAGTTACTGTTTGTGATGAGCTCTTATCATTTGGAACCCATTTAACATACCATCCTGGCATATTGCTAGTAGATGAGTGTCCCTGTACTTCAATATAAGTATCTGTATAACTACCTGCTACGGCAAAATGCTCATGTGTTGCTCTTCTATTTCTTGTTAAATCTAAACTCATTTATTATATGTCATTGATTAGAATGTAAACCTCATTGTTGTACCGTCTGAACTAATTTCACCACCAGATCTATGTACAAATTTAGTGGCGTTAATATATTGATCGGTATAAAGTCTACCATCTACTGTCAATGACATCGAACCTGCGCCAACTGCATCAGTTTCAGCCATCCATTTCCAACCTCTAGTAGCAGTATTGCTCATTACAAAGGTTGTTGCATAATCGGATAGATAACCGTATGTTTGTGAAGAGACCATACCAATACCATAAGAACTACTTGTACCCCAGAATCTATATTTAGTATATTCATCTCCTGAATCCACATAGTGGTAAGTACCTCCATTTGGACCAATCTCACCTTTCTGGCCTTTAACACCATCACCACCGTCTGAACCAGTAGAACCTTTAACACCTATTTCACCTTTTTGGCCTTTGGCACCAGTTTGACCTTTAACACCGATTTCACCCTTTTGACCTTTAGCACCTGCGCCACCATCTGAACCAGTAGAACCTTTAACGCCGACTTCACCTTTTTGACCTTTAGCACCATCGACAGCGTCTCTACCAGCTTCACCTTTTTGGCCTTTAACGCCAACTTCACCTTTTTGACCAACTTCACCTTTTTGACCTTTGGCACCGTCTTGGCCGTCGCCACCAGCTGAACCTTTTTGACCTACTTCACCTTTTTGACCTTTAGCACCATCGACAGCGTCTATACCAGCTTCACCTTTTTGGCCTTTGGCACCAGTAGTACCTTTGACACCGATTTCACCTTTTTGACCTTTAGCACCTGCGCCACCTTCTGAACCTTTTTGACCAGTACCACCTTTAACACCTATTTCACCTTTTTGGCCTTTATCACCAGTACCACCTTTGACACCGATTTCACCTTTTTGGCCTTTTACACCAACTTCACCTTTTTGGCCTACTTCACCTTTTTGACCTTTGGCACCTGCACCACCTTCTGAACCTTTAGCACCAACTTCACCCTTTTGACCTTTGGCACCAGTATCACCTTTATCACCAGTTGCAACTAATGAGATTACAATATCATCACCATTAGCAAATGGAGCTACAGCAGATGAACCAGTATTAGAAACTGTAAGAGTCCACCATGTACCGTTATCAACTAGATCTGTAATTGCAAATAATAGGTAGTTGTCTGTATTAAATTTCTCAGACACTCTAATAAAACCATTGATACCAGATGTAACAGCTACTAGGGTATTCATAAATGATTGAATACTACCATTGTCATCATCAGTTTCGTTTAAGTATATTGCAGTTGCTTCGTTTTGTGTTGTAAAGTTATTTAATCTTATTCTACCTGCAGCAGGAGTTGAAGCTCCTGTAGCAGATGCAAATGTATAATCAAATGATGCACCACCGAAGTTACCATCTTGACCAGTAGTACCTTTAACACCGATTTCACCTTTTTGACCTTTGGCACCAGTACCACCGTCTGAACCAGTAGAACCTTTAACGCCAACTTCACCTTTTTGGCCTACTTCACCTTTTTGACCTTTGGCACCGTCTTGACCATCGCCACCAGCTGAACCTTTTTGACCTACTTCACCTTTTTGGCCTTTATCACCAGTACCTCCTTTGACACCGATTTCACCTTTTTGACCTTTATCACCAGTAACGCCTTTAATACCGACTTCACCTTTTTGACCTTTGGCACCGTCTTGACCTGAGCCACCAGTTGAACCTTTTTGACCTTTATCGCCAGTATCACCTTTAGCACCATCGACAGCGTCTCTACCAGCTTCACCTTTTTGGCCTTTAACACCAACTTCCCCTTTTTGGCCTACTTCACCTTTTTGACCTTTGGCACCGTCTTGACCATCGCCACCAGCTGAACCTTTTTGACCTACTTCACCTTTTTGACCAACTTCACCTTTTTGACCTTTATCGCCAGTACCACCTTTAACACCTATTTCACCTTTTTGGCCTTTATCACCAGTACCTCCTTTGACACCGATTTCACCTTTTTGACCTTTGGCACCGTCTTGACCATCGCCACCAGATGAACCTTTTTGGCCTTTAGCACCGACTTCACCTTTTTGACCCTTTGTACCTTGAATACTACCTACTGGGTTCCATGTAGAACCGTCCCATTCATAAGTATCACCTGTTGTAGTATCAATAAATTGTTGACCGACGAATTGACCAGTTATTGTTAATTCTATTGGAGAACCAGCACCAGATAGTACACCATCGTTACCATCTTGACCAACTTCACCTTTTTGGCCTTTAACACCAACTTCACCTTTTTGGCCTACTTCACCTTTTTGGCCTTTAGCACCAACGCCACCGTCTGAACCAGTAGAACCTTTAACGCCGACTTCACCCTTTTGACCTTTAGCTCCATCAACACCATCGCCACCAGCAGAACCTTTTTGGCCTTTATCACCAGTACCTCCTTTGACACCGATTTCACCTTTTTGACCTACTTCACCTTTTTGGCCTTTGGCACCTGCACCACCTTCTGAACCTTTTTGGCCTTTAACACCAATTTCACCCTTTTGACCTACTTCACCTTTTTGGCCTTTAGCACCGTCTGAACCATCGCCACCAGATGAACCTTTTTGGCCTTTAACACCAATTTCACCTTTTTGACCTTTGGCACCATCTAATGGAGCTGACTGGTTTTCCCATTGACCAGTTGAACTATTATATGCTAAATAATCACCGTTTTGGGTGCTATTTAGCAGAAAATCTTTAATTTGTTTTAATTTTAGTCTAGACATGTAATACCGTTTGTATTTTTACGCGTTATATTATATATCCTCTCACATTCTAATGTTCGTTAAGATTTGAGAGTATAATAAAAAAATTATATCTTATATAAATTGGTTTTCCAATCATATTCTAAACTTAAGTTGTTTTGGTTTTCACCACTCATTAAATTTTGCAATAATTTTTCATAAGTTTCAAGTAAACCATCATTAAATATGGTATATCTTGTTAAAACTTCTTCGTTCCTCTTATTGTATACATCAATATTTTTATCATGATGTTCTATAACCCATTGTAATTGATCTGCACCTTTATGTATTTCAAAATCTGGATAATAATATCCAGCGTCTTTAATCATATCTGCATTGTGTATTAAAGGGAATTGTAAATACATTACATCTAAATATGCGTAATTAAGTGGATTTTCCCATTGATGCGATAAAACAATATCTGTGAATTTAGATAATAAGTAGTGAATAGGAAATCTATGTTGAACCTGTAATCTTCCTGCATTGTCTTTATTTTTACCTTGGGTTAGATGTAGTTTACCCACAAACTTTTTCCAATATTCATTTTTATATAGTCTTGCAGCACTCACTATGTGTAGTTTATTGAAATCACCGCCTCTATCCAATACTTCTTCTGCTATAAGCATAGGTATCATACTAAACTTTACCACGTTTAAATTAGGCTCAAACACAGTTAACCTTAAATCACTAGGGTTTTTTCCTGGAATGTAGATTGGTAGCTCCTCTAAAGTGGGAACTACATTACCGTTTTCATCAACAGCGTCTTTATTATATAAATCATCTACCTCATCAATAAACATAGGGTCCCATATAAAAGGCACGGCCATTACTTTATTTCTAGGTAATCTATGCGTTACTGCATAATAGTCATGGTTCTGGTAGCCTTGTTGTGGAACATACCATACTTCATCTATATTTTGATTAAATGTTACACCGGTTTTAACTTCATCACCTTCTCTGTGTATCATATATTCCATATCAATAACATAATTGTTACCACATGCATATTTTACGACTCGTTTGTTTTCACCAGAAGACTTAAATTCATTAATTAGATCAGGGCCAATCGCAATACCTAATAAAAATAAAGCATCCATACCCTTATATTTTTTAAAAAAATCATAACACGGATATGTTTCAGCGTCCCAAGTTAAGTAGTTATTATCTAATTTACCTGTAATTTTATTTCTAGGTACTACTTTATTAGTATCTAATAAGTAGACATCATGTCCTAATTTTTGTAATGTCTTTTGTAGGAAAATGGCATTCATTTTGATACCGTTAATCCACATACTTTCTTTTTCTTTACGTATGCCGAGTGTTATGCCTATTACCATATTGTGTGAATGTATTAATTTATTTATATATCATACAAATAAAAAAGGGTCCCAAAAAGGGACCCTTTAATTTGCTATAAATTAGCGTACTTGTAAACTAATGAATTAGTCTTTGATGTACTTGAATTCAAGAACATCATCAGCTTCTAAGGCGAAGCCTAGTTGACCTCCAATTATAGAAAACTGAGTAGCTGAATTAATTCTAATAGCATCGTGGTTAACGTATTGACCGTTAATAGTTACAAACATTAAGTTTGCTTCCATTTCTAGATCACTGTTACCTTCGATTGGTTGAACTAAATCAACTGCAACAGTACTACCAGCTTCAGTAGCAGTTGCGCCACCATCAAGTTGTACTCCAGTCGTATCTACTACTTGTGTAGTCATTGCACCACCTGTTACAATACCAGAGAATGCTCCGTGAATATACGCTTCTTTAGCGAAACCGTTTAAGGCAACGTCTAAAGAGTCAATTTCACTTCCAGTTGCAGAAATCTCACCTGATAAAGCAGCTGATACACCGTCAATGTAACTATCTAATGAAGTTACGTCATCATCAGTAGCTTCAATCTCAGCTGATAAAGCATTTGAAAGAACTACGTCAGTAGACTCAGCACCTGAGAATCTAGTATCAACAGATCCGAATCTAGTATCTGCAGATGTGAAATCATCATCAGTAGCTTCAATCTCAGCTGATAAAGCATTCGAAACAGCTGTAATTGCTGCGTTACCACCAACAGATGCTAATACTGCATCAATAGATGTAACATCACCATTAGTAGCTACAATCTCAGCTGATAAAGCAGTTGAAAGAACTACGTCCGAAGAAGTGTTCGTAGAAACTACGCCTTCTAAAGATGCAATTTGAGATGTTAATGCTCCACCGTCAGCAGTATCTAAACTGTCAACGTAAGAAATAACTTCAGAGAACTGATTTAAGTCAGCGTCTGAACCTGCTAAGATAGCGTCAATTCTACCTTTTTCAGTGTTAATCTCAGCTGATAATACTACGTCAGTAGACTCAGCACCTGATAATCTAGTATCAACAGATCCAAATCTAGTATCTGCAGATGTGAAATCATCATCAGTAGCTTCAATCTCAGCTGATAAAGCATTCGAAACAGCTACAATTGCTGCGTTACCACCAACAGATGCTAATACTGCGTCAACAGATGTGAAATCTGCATTAGTAGCTAAAATCTCAGTTGATAATGCATTCGAAAGAACTACGTCAGTAGACTCAGCATTTGAGAATCTAGTATCTGCAGATGTGAAATCATCATCAGTAGCTTCAATCTCAGCTGATAAAGCATTCGAAAGAACTACGTCAGTAGACTCAGCATTTGAGAATCTAGTATCTGCAGATGTGAAATCATCATCAGTAGCTTCAATCTCAGCTGATAAAGCATTAGAAACAGCTACAATTGCTGCATTACCACCAACAGATGCTAATACTGCATCAATAGATGTAACATCACCATTAGTAGCCACTACTTCACTTGATAAGTCCTCAGAAATTTGTTCGATTATCGAAGCATTTTGATCTGCATCGTTATCGATTAAATTTTGAACTGCACTAGAGAAGTCGCTAATTTGTTTTACTTTTAATCTTGCCATGTTTATATGTTGTTTATTTAGGCCTAAAGCACGTGATTGTGCCTTCATTCTTATTTATCCAAGCTCGCTTGCATTTTTGACTTATTTAATAAAAAAATATATTGTTTTATCAATAAAAAAAGCGGCCTAAGCCGCTTTCTAAAAATTGTTAATATTGTATAAATTTAAGAACTAGTTCTCTCGTACTTAATATCAATTTCATCAGTACCATCTAGTTCATAACCTGCAATAGATCCCATCCAGTGTAAAGTATCACCAGCAGTAATATCTGCGATTGCTCTTGCAGTTGTACCAGCGTCACCTGAGAAATAACATGCTTCATCTTTAACACCATTACCTAGATCCACACCTAAGCCATTTACAGTAACTGTTACGTCACTATCTCCGAACGGAGTATTGGCTATTGATAATCCTGTAGCATCGCCATCTGCGGTAGTTGTGTTTGGTGCACCTTGTTCTCTAGTTGCAACTCCAGTTTCAGCTAATCCGCCACCACCTTCAGCTTCAATTAATAATAAGTAAGGTACTCTACCTGATTGTGAAGAAACTGCACCGTTAGAGTTAATCCAACCGCCTGAGATTGGAGAACCTGTAATTTGAATAGGACCCCCAGAATTTCTAGTTAATGTTAATACAGGAGAACCAACTGTAGCAGACATTCCAATACCAGTCCATGAGTTAGCACCTACTGCATTTAAACCAAATGCCGCCGGGGCATTATTAGTTAAAATAACTTGTGTTGCATTACCGGTTGTAGAAATCTTTACAGTTTGTCCATCGTAAGCATCCATGTTTACTAGCTCTGCAGTTAAATCTAAACTTCCACTAGTAATAGCACCTTGAAATTTAGTTAACATTGCTGCAGGAGAAATAACGTCATAAGTATCACCTAAATTTAATGTATCGTCTGGATTATCAAAATTAATAGTTACTGGAGCGTTAACACCATCACCGATTGTAATTTGAGCAATTGAAGGCGATTGACCTGTAATACCTGTTACAATATAAGAATCACCACCTGAGTAATAATCTTGTGATTCATAGTTTGGTGCAAAATCACCACCTTGAATACTTACAGGTGTTGCAGCAGAACTAGCGACAACATTTGTATTAGAAGTATGTGTGTTGATTTGATCTCTAAATGCATTAATATCTGTTACTGAATCACCACCCGGTCCTGAAAACACATCAACACCATTAATAGTAATTATATCTGTTGGACTTGGAAGAGCAGAACCCGCAACCTGTGAAGAGGCAACTGCAGTATTTAAGTGCATATAAGTTGCTTTACCACCAGCAGCTGTAGTAATCTCACCAGAGTTATTTACATCTGTATAATATATTTGAGCTGGATTAGCGGTTAATGCTTCTGGATCTTTATAGTTTCTAATAATATCATTAAATGGTTTTACAAAAACATCTTTACCATTTCTAATCTTATCAATTACAGTACCTAATTTAATATCTGATCCACCAGCTACTCCATATTTTACTAATTCGCCATTAGCATTGACTGTAACAATATCACCCTTATCTACTAAAGGTGCTGAATTATGTGTAAACTTTACTCTATCATCAGCTTCATTTACAACAAATCTACTTTGTACTTTATCTAAACCACCAGCAGCAAATCCACTAGTGTTAGTAATAATAGCCTCACCCTCTGAGTTTTGGCTAAATACTACAATCGCGCCACCTGGAGTAATAGAGTTAATAGCGTTTAGTCTGTATGAAAGCATATCTACATCTTCTGCTACAAGAACTACATTAGTTGCTGTTTTAGCTGAAATAGATTTAATTCTTAAAATAGACTTTCCTTCTGAATCAGAAATCCACATCCCAACAGCAACATCAATACCATTATATTCATTTGCTTTTCTAGTAGAACCATCTCCAGTATTTTGTGGATTAACAGTAATTGCCATATCAAAGGTTTTATACTGTGATGACATTCCTGTACCATCATTTTCTCCATAAAGTAAACCATTAGAGATAATACTTACTGAGCCTATGAGTGTAATTGGTGTGAATTGTGACATATCTTACTTTATATTATTTATATAGGGTGGCCGAAGCCACCCATTTTATTTTTAGAATCTAAATACGATAAACGCGTGAGCCTCTTTTGTAGTTGCTCCAAAGCCACCCGGTTCTCTTACTGCATCTAAATTACCCATACTTAAATCAAGGGTTAATTTAGCTGAACTAAAGTTAGTGAATATATCCGTAGTAACTTGATTTCCAATTCCATGTGTAGATGTGTGTGCACTTTCAGAAGCACCAAGTGCGTAGAAAGATGCGTTGTTACCACCACCATCTAATTGAGTAATTGAGTATCTAGAGTTATTAGCTTGGTATGCGTAAGCGATAATTTCTTTTGGTGGTGTAGTCTCCGTAAATGTAAGATCTATATTGTCACCAGCAATAGTACCGACTGCAGCACCAGTTGTTTCGAAATCACCATTTCCTGAAGGATCTAAGAATTCAGCACCACCAACTGCTTGAGTTGATGTATATTCTAGTCTTAGGAAGTAAAGTGTTCCTCCGCCACCTGCAGCTGCGCCCCATGTAACGTCATAGTCTGTATTAGAAGCTTTAACAAGTGATTGACCTGCAGTACCACCATTTGGAACTCCGCTACCATCAGCACCAGCATCACCAGTATCACCTTTAGCACCTGTTGGACCTGCAACTGTTGAATCAGCACCAGTATCACCTTTAGCACCAGGAGCGCCAGTATCACCAGTATCACCTTTAGCACCAGGAGTACCAGTATCACCAGTATCACCTTTAGCACCTACTGGACCTGCAACTGTTGAATCAGCACCAGTATCACCTTTAGCACCAGTTTCACCTTTAGCACCAGTTAAACCTTGTGGACCTTGAATTGAACCACCTGATACCCAAGTAGAAGCATCCCAAATCCATAATGCATCGTCGGCTTGTACAATATATGCATCACCTTGGGTATTACCACTTGCGGGTAGATCACCTACAGTGGCAACAGAACCTTGCATTGTAATTCCCGTTCCTGTAGAACCTTGAACACCTTGAATACCTTGAGGGCCTTGGTCACCAGTATCACCTTTTAAACCTTGAATACCTTGATCTCCTTGATCTCCTTTAGCACCAGGATTACCCTGAACACCTTGAATACCTTGAGGACCTGCAACTGTTGAATCAGCACCAGTATCACCTTTAGCACCAGTATCACCTTTAGCACCAGGATTACCCTGAACACCTTGAATACCTTGAGGACCTGCAACTGTTGAATCAGCACCAGTATCACCTTTAGCACCAGGAGCGCCAGTATCACCAGTATCACCTTTAGCACCTACTGGACCTGCAACTGTTGAATCAGCACCAGCATCACCAGTATCACCTTTAGCACCTATTGGACCTTCTGGGCCAGTTGCGCCTTGAACACCTTGAACTCCCATTTGGCCTTGTGGACCTTCTGGACCTGTTAAACCTATTGGACCAACATCACCTTGCGCACCTTGACCTCCTTGTAGACCTTGTAGACCTTGAGGACCTTGGTCACCTTGGTCACCTTTAGCACCTGCTGGACCTTCTAATCCATCTTGACCTGCAATACCTTGAATACCTTGGTCACCAGTATCACCTTTAGCACCTTGAATACCTTGAATACCTTGGTCACCTTGGTCACCTTTAGCACCTGCTGGACCTGCAACTGTTGAATCAGCACCAGTATCACCAGTATCACCTTTGTCACCTTTGTCACCTTTAGCACCAGCATTACCAGGAATACCCTGGCCACCTTGAATACCTTCATCTCCTTTATCACCTTTAGCACCTGCTGGACCTTCTGGACCTTGAAGACCTTCATCTCCTTTATCACCTTTAGCACCAGGAATACCTTGAGCGCCTGCAGTACCTTGTAGACCTTGTATACCTTGATCGCCCTGATCTCCTTTAGCACCCGCTGGACCTTCTGGACCGTCTGAACCTGCTGGACCTGCAGCACCATCGAGGCCTGCAATACCCTGTGGGCCTATATCGCCAGCATCACCTTTTTCACCAGTTTCACCTTTAGCACCAGGAGCACCAGCATCACCTTGAATGCCTTGTTCACCTTGAAGACCTTGAATACCTTGTACACCTTGTGCACCTGCAGCACCTGCTGGACCTTCTGGACCTGTTAAACCAGCTGGACCAATATCGCCAGCATCACCTTTTTCACCAGTATCACCTTTAGCACCTGCTGGACCTTCTGGGCCTGTTAAACCAGGAGTACCATCAGCACCTGCGGCACCATCAGCACCTGCAACACCTGCAACACCATCAGCACCTGCTGGACCTTCTGGACCTTCTGGACCTTCTGGACCTGTAGCACCAGTATCACCTTTAGCACCTACAGCACCAGGAGCACCATCAGCACCAGGACCACCTGCTTCACCAGTATCACCTTTAGCACCTTTTGCACCATCTACATTAAAGCCAATGATTGCCTCACCACTTGTACCTGCAGTACCTGTAAGACCACCTGTAAACTTAAATTTATCAATACCTGTAATAACTGCATTATCATCTTGTTGAACCGAAACCGATCCCGGAGAAGCGATGCTATAAGTTTCATAAAATAAACCTAAAGGATCTCCCTCTGCAAATTGGTAAGTCTCACCTGGAGTAGTAGAATTAGTCTCGAATTCGACAGTCACCTCAATCGCGTCGTCATCGTCATATAAGCTTGGATTTAAAGAATCCTCATCTACCACATTAATTCTAGTATAAGAAATCAACCTGAATACTGAATATTCGCTGTTGTTCTTTGTATTTGTAAAGAAAATTGTAGAAGTACTTGAATCAACATCTAATCTTCTTTCTAATAAGTTTTCTAAGAATTCGTTTCTATAGCCTTTATCATCTTTAAGAGCAATTTTAAATTTGCTAACCTGAGATGGTATGTTTGAGTTAAAAACTAATTCACCTTGCGCAGGAACTACATTGTTATAGTTAACACCTGCATGTTTAATAGAATAAACAGTTGAAGGGATTGAATATCTTGAGGCTACAACATCACCAATCTGGTCACCAGCATCATAGATATTACCTAGTTTTAAAAGAGGTAAAGTTACCTCACTAATTTGTTCTGTTACCTTTACTCTAACCCAAACTTCTCCATTAACGTTATTGTCTTCTAACGGAAGCGCTAAAGTTTCAGTACCTGTTAATGATAGGCTAATTTGGTTTCTAGCATCTGAAGTACTATTACCATATACTAGGTTAGCAGCAGATTTAGATTGAGTTTTAAAGATTGCATTGTTTGAGTTTACATACTCAATTACAACATTGGCTGATGCGCCAATATCTATTGTATTTCCTACATAGTTTTTATGTAGAGTAATCGTAGCATTCCACTGTTGGCCTCTAATAATGTTAATGTACTGAGGTAAAACTGTGATAATGTTCTGTGAGTTTACACTTGGCATAATTATTGTCTAATTTTTTTATTGCTTGTATTATATATCAACATTAAAACGCGTAGTCTCTATGTAACATAGCAAAAACTACACTATTTATTACGGTAATCGCGTGACCATCTATATTTGTATGAGTTTTTAGATCTGCTTTGATTAGAATTCTATCAGATTTTGTTGAATCTAGTTCTTCTAATGTTTTAAAATATTCTTTTTCTTCATATTGTTTTGTAGCTATATGTTGCATTTTAAAATCTTTCCAAGAAAAATTAAAATTCTTAGAAGGTTTATTAAAGAAGTAAACATGTAGCTTTGAATCTGGTGTTGTAATAAAAACAAAACCACCGGAAAGAAAATGTCTTTTTGTACCTATATAAGAACAGCGTAGACCACCCTCTATTAATCTCCACTCATTACGACATTCTTTATGAAGAGCTTCAAACTTATCAATCGCATCTTCATAAATAGAATCTATAATATGATTGGTTTCCATCTCTTCTTCTGTGGTAAATACCATCTCTAAGTCTTCCCATGGAAAACCCATAAATTCAATACTAGGAACCATAGGTACTTGCTTAATAGCATCATACCTATAAAGATAATCTAAGGTATCATCTATTTCCCAAAGAGCACTCATTAAAGACACCGGTATAGTGTCTTTTAATTCTTGTACTCTTTGTAAGAATTTATATGTCTTATATTCTAGATCTAAGGGACCTTCCTTAATCCATTTAGGTGTAATTAGTATACTCATGTTTTATGTATTTCACTTAGTAAACTAACTAATCCAATTTAAGACATAAATATTTTTTCATAATTTTTAATTAGATTGAGAGCAGCTTCTTCTGCAGCGTCTAATGTATATCTAACTCTGCTATATTTAGGAATGTCTAACATAGAATATGAACCCCATTTTGCAAAATATGGAGTCTTGTGTAATATAAAGAATTTTGACCTGCCTCTTTTATCTAGCTTTTGTAGAATTACAATTCGCTTGGCATATTTAGGATTTAGCTTCTTTTTTTCAGTCCTAGTCACCTAAATCAGATTTAAGTATAGTACTTGCGTCTTTCTTAAGATCTAATTTGGTTTCATTAGTGGTAAGTCCCCATTGTAAGATAAACCAGCTCATTTCTTGTTCTGCTAGTTTCTTAGTCATTTTAAGCTTGGTTTTAATTAAATCCACACCAGCCTCCATGAAGTGTTTTTCATCTTCTCTAGTAGTATTATACTTCATATACCACTCTGGGTCTCCTACTACATCCTCATACGTTTTATTATGAGGTGTTAATTGTAAATTAACTAGTTCTATAAAAACTTCTCTAGTCTTGTCTCTTTTACTCATCTTTTCTGAGATTTAATAATTTCGTCGATAATGCCGTACTCCTTAGCTTCATCAGCATTTAGCCAAAAATCACGCGCAGAATCTTGTTTAACTTGTTCTGGATCCTTGCCACAATAAGAACCCAATAGGACAAATAATTCATCATTAAGCTTTTGCCATTCTTTCCAATCAATTTCTGCATCTTGGATGTTACCTCTAAACCCTCCTGAGGATTGGTGTAACATTGTTTGCGAATGTCTTAATGAAGATCTTTTGCCTTTCGTTCCTGCTCCTAATAAGACTGATCCCATTGAAGCTGCCATACCCGTATTGATGGTTCTAATATCAGTCGGGATATATTCCATCACATCTACCATTGATAAACCAGATTTTACAGAACCCCCTGGTGAATCGATGTGCATTGTTATATCTTCCCCTCCAGTTGAAGACAAGAACATTAACTGCGCCTGTACGATTGTAGACATATTATCGTTTACTGGTCCTGCGACCCACAATAATCTATCTACCATTAATCTAGAGAAGATGTCCATTTGAGTCATACGCATTTCTCTTTCCTCTAGGATATAGGGAGTTAATGAGTTCTGCTTCTTGTAAATGTCTAATGTATTAGAACTTACATTATGCTCTGACTGAGCGTATCTCTCAAATTCTTTTTCTTTGGGGAAGTAATTCATAATTGTTTTATCATTTGTTTGATTAGATCGCAAGTTTCAAATTCTTCAATCTGCTCAAAATACTTAATTGCTTTATTTAAACTTTTTCCGTAACCTTGCTTTGGAAGAGCCATCTCATACTCAACTCCTTCGTCATCAACTAATATCGCCAACATATCAGATGTTTCATTGTTTTCTATTCTATCTAATACAAATTCTACAATTCGTCTAAAAAACATATCGTATTTAGACATTAATAGGTGGTCGAAATCTGCTTCTAACGAATTCGGATCTAAATGTATTTTAGGAACCTTGTTGCCCATTAGTTACAAAGTATTTATCAATAATAGTTTTATATTCTTCTTTTGTGCCAGTTCCTTGTCCATTTTCAATAGTATCATCAACCTCTTTAATAAATGTTTTTGCACTATCAGTTAAGAATACATTTTTGCCATCGTAATCTAAGAACGGGTTCCTTAAAAGTAGGCTTGCCTCTTTCTTTTGATCTGGAGTTTCAGCTTTAATTTCATTAGCTAACTCAAAATGTCTTTCGTAAAAATGTACATTATCAGCAAAGTGATAATATAAACCTAATTCTAATTCTGGATAAGTCTCTTTTAGCTTTAAGTAAACTGATTGTTGTAGTATTGCAAAGAATGGTGCGTCGAACGTGAGGCCATAGAAAATATCGTTAGAGCGCATTTGAACCTTCATGTGCAAGATATTATGTCTAATAAAGAAGTTCGCGTACATCGTACATACGAAGTCCTTATTACCTTCAAATTGAAACTTAGGTTGATTAAAAAACATGATAGCCTGTCTACTATTCTTATCAGCAACAAGTGAATCAACAACCCAACCAAATTGCTCTTTATTAAAAACTAAAGAACCATAGTTAGAATTTATTTCATTTGAATCTGGGTTTGTAATACGACCCCAGAAATTAGAGAATGCACCGATATAATCTACATCTCTATCTTGTTTCATATACCATGCTAATTCACCTGCTAAGTATTTCCAGTTAAATGTTCTTTGTGGAAAGTTAGCGATAGGATAACAAGGGTCGATAGTAAAATTTGCTAAAATAGCTTCTTTAACTTTTAAATCTCTAGGTTGAGATTCCTCACCATGTTCATCAATGTGATTTATGATATTGATAAATGTATTTGAAAAACTCATATATTCTGTGTTAGTTATTAGATATAGTGTTTATACACAGATTTTAAAGAATGTTTACTTAATATTCAGTTTATTCTCTTTTGTATCTTTAGAGATTGTATAAGTATTGCCTTCTTTTACTTTACCATCTAAGATCGCATCAGCTACAGCATCTTCAACATATCTTTGAATTGCTCTTTTAATCGGCCTTGCACCATATTTGGGATCGTAACCTTCTTTTGCTAAGAATTCTTTTGTCGGTTTACTGAATTTAAACGTGTAGCCTTGCATACTCATTCTATCGATAAACTTACTTAACTCAATATCTACAATTGAAAGTACGTTTTCGCTATCTAGTTGATCGAAGACAATAATATCATCTAGTCTATTTAAAAACTCTGGACTAAATTTATTCTTAAGTTCTTTCTTAATAATACCATCCATCTTTGCTTGTTCTTCTAACATTGAAGATGTGGTTGAGAATCCAATACCAGTTCCAAAATCTGCTAACTTTCTTGCACCAACATTAGATGTTAATACTATGATGGTATTAGTGAAGTCTACCACCCTACCATTAGAATCTGTTAATCTACCTTCATCGAGAACTTGAAGTAGAGTATTGAAAATATCTGGGTGTGCTTTTTCTACTTCATCAAATAAGACTACCGAATATGGCTTACGTCTTACTGCTTCAGTTAATTGACCACCGTCTTCATGACCTACATATCCCGGAGGAGCTCCAATCAATCTAGATACATTATATTTCTCTTGATACTCTGACATGTCAATTCTAATCATTGCATCAGTATCTCCAAACATATATTCTGCTAGAGCCTTTACTGTTTCTGTCTTACCGACACCAGTTGGGCCTAAGAACATAAATGAACCTGTTGGTTTTTTAGATGTAGCCACTCCAGTTCTAGATCTCTTAATTACTTTAGCAAGAGCCTCTACAGCTTTATCCTGGCCAATAATAGACTCTTTAATATACGAGCCCATTTGTTTAATCAACTTCATATCATCAGCACCTAACCTTGTTACCGGTATTCCAGTAGATAAAGATACAGTCTCTGCAATATCATCAATTGATACAGTTCTCTTTTTAGTCTTTAAGTTAGACTCCCATTTTTCAATTTCATTAGAGATCTTTGCTTCTAAACTAATTTGTTCATCACGTTTTGTAGCAGCAATTTCATAGTCTTGTTTTTCTACTGCTTCTTTTTTAGCAATTTTAGCCTGTTCTGCCTTTTCTTCTAGCTGTTTAATTTTTGCAGGTACTTTAACTTCTAGTAAATGAGTTCTTGCACCAGCTTCATCTAACAAGTCAATTGCTTTATCTGGTAATTCTCTCTGTTTAATATATCTTTCTGACATTCTTACACATGCCTCTATAGCATCTTCTGTATATTCTACCGAATGATGATCTTCATACTTGTGTTTAATTTTTGATAGAATATCGATAGCATCTTCTACTGTTGGTGGGTCAATAAACACCTCTTGGAATCGTCTGGTTAGAGCTCCATCATCTTCAATATTCTCTCTATATTCATCAAGTGTAGTTGCACCAATACATTGTACGGATCCTCTGGCGAGTGCTGGTTTTAAGATATTTGAAGCATCAAGTGCTCCACTAACTCCACCAGCTCCAACGATAGTGTGTAATTCATCAATAAAGACAATTACATCATCTGCTATCTTAAGCTCTTCTACAATGTTCTTCATTCTCTCTTCAAATTCACCACGATACTTTGTACCAGCAACTATGGTTGTCATATTTAAAGAGATTAGTCTTTTATTTAAAAGAACTCTTGCAACTTTCTTATTAACAATTCTCTGTGCAATAGCTTCGACAATAGCAGTTTTACCTACACCTGGATCTCCAAGGATAATAGGGTTATTTTTCTTTCTTCTTGAAAGAATCTGACATATTCTATAGATCTCTTTGTCTCTACCAATAATTGGGTCTAGCTTACCTTCGTTTGCAGCTTTAGTTAGGTCTTCACCAAATTCATCTAGAAATGGTGTAGCCTTCTTTTTATTTCTAAAGTTTTTACCCTTTTCGCTTTCGTATCCGTCTGCTACTGACATATTTTAACTTTGTTATTTGTATTATTATATAAGTAAACTTGCAATTGTTTACACTTAGTTTGCAATGTTATCTGCTGCGTAAACTCCTGGAAGTAATTCAGGTTTGTATCTTGCTTTGAATCCAAATCCAGTTACATAACCTACCGCTGCTTTCACCAACTTGTTTGACTTTTTAGTTGGGTCTATATTGTAATCTAAATCAATAGTATCTATCTCAATTCCATGTTCTCTTAGATAGAGTGCGACCTCAACAGATTTTTCACATTCTTTCCAAAGTCTAGTCCAAATATCTTTAATTTCTGGTAAGACCTCTTTCTTGTAAATTACATGACATCCAGTAGAAGATACGTGAAATACCAATGTGGTTGCATAAGTGGTTTTACCGTTCTTGGTTTGAGAATCACAGCCCATATACATTTTAATGTCATGGTACTTATGTCTTTGTAAATAGTCTATTGCGTAAGGTCCCAATTCGAAGTTGGACCGGTCTGTTAGTTTTTTAAACTTCATTAAGTTATGTATTGGAATTAAAAAAGCCGCTCAATCATTTTACTGCTTGAACGGCTTTAGTTTCAACTTAATGTAATATTAGTATTTAATTACTACTTGTGCAATCTGAGAGCCTTCGCTCATCATTGCTTTATTTTTATATAGTACTGTAAAAGTTGTACCATCTTCGCGATATGTAGTAAACGACTTTCTCTTGCCGTATTTATATTCCGCTCTAGCCAAAACAAATCCTTGTTCGTTGTAACTAGTCCAAAGGCCATGAGGTTTTCTATTTCGAAGTTTACCTTCCTCAATTACCTTTCCATCTTCTGTGAACCTTGTGAATTTAAGTGTGTGGTTTCCATCTAAGTCTACATCAATTAACGTATATTCTTTGTCATCGATTTTAACTGTTGGATTATCCCAATCTAAAACTTCAGGTTCCACTTGTTGTGCAAATGTTGTCATCCCGACAATCATCAACAGCGTTAGCATAAAGTTTCTCATAATGTGATTGTTTTTAACATGTGAGTTAATACCCACATATTATATATTATGATGGAATAACTTTTTGTTTACATTAAGGTAACATTAAGATAACATTGGGATAAAATTAGTAGTCGTAATCGTCGTCTATATAGTCTGGTGTAGCCTTAGGCACTGAAATAGAATCCCATTCATTATTATCATGATCTACATCCGGATGGTCTTTAGGATCTAACATTAGTTTGATAGTTTTGCTTTAATTGTTGGATGGTATTGATAACCTAAAAGAACAAAATCATTTAGATCAATTTCGTCCATATTACCTTTCATTGCCGCTCTAAAATTATGATTAGAAATAAGTTTCATATCTGGTAGTGGGTATGGTTCCCTTTTAGTTTGCTCGATCGCCTGTTCCACATGATTCTTATATAAATGAACATCGCCTAAATTACCAATCAACTGATCTGGGATTAAGTCACATTCTTTTGCTAACATCAATAACAACATACCATAACTCGCAATGTTAAATGGTAGACCTAAGAAAGTATCTACCGATCTTTGGTTCCACATTAATGAAAGATACTTGCCATCTCTTACATAGCATTGAAATCCATAGTGACATGGTGGTAAAACCATTTGGTCTAACTCTCCTACATTCCAAGCACTAACCATGTGTCTTCTAGAATCTGGATTTTCTTTTATACCATCAATAAGATTCTTAATCTGGTCAACATAAACTGGTTCTACGTTTCTATCATAATTAAACCAAGCCCTCCATTGTTTACCATAGACTGGGCCTAGATCACCAAAGTCTCCACTATCTGCACTATCTTTAATGATATTTAAAAAGACATCCATCTCTGCAACATCGCCACCTCTTTCCCATTGATGTTTAACTGCAGTTTTGTTGAGGTATGCTTTATACGCATCTCCATTCCAGATATTGCAATTATTTTCTACTAACCACTTAATATTAGTATCACCACTTAAGAACCACAATAATTCTTTAGTCATAGTTTTCCATGCCATCTTTTTTGTGGTAAGTAGAGGGAAGCCGTCTCGCATATCGTGACGAATCTGTCTACCGAATACAGAGAAAGTGCCTGTACCAGTTCTATCGTCTTTCGATGTACCATTAACTAGAATATCATCTAGTAGCTCAAGGTACTGTTTATCTAAATTGTTCATAAGCAGCTAAAGTATCTATCGCCCCTATCACAGAGGAATGTAACCACATCACCACCTGGGTTCATTGCATCAATATATTTTTCTGCTGCTAATATATTCGCACCAGCAGAGATACCAACAAAAAGGCCATGCGACTTTGCTAATGCTCTTGCTCGTGCTTTTGCATCTTCTGTACTAATTTGTTGAATATAATCAACTTCTTTCATATCTACTAGAAATTTAGAACCGTCACCAATTCCTTGTATACCATGTAATCCAGGTTCTCCACCTGACATTACTGCAGATTCTGAAGGTTCTACTGCCACCACTTTCATATCTTTAAATTGTGGTCTTAATCTTTTTGAACATCCCATTAGAGTACCACCTGTTCCAGTTCCAGTAACTAATGCGCTAATTTGTTTTTGCTCTTCGACTGCCCAATTTAAAATCTCTTGTCCAGTTGTAAATGAATGAGCTTCAATGTTATACTTGTTTCCAAATTGATTGCAATTAAACCAACCATTCTGCTCACATAGTTCATCTCTAATTTCTATAGCTCTATCAAAGTTACCTGCTTCAACTTCAATTAATTTAGCACCATAATATTCTAATGTCTTCTTTCTTTCGATAGACATATTATCTGGCATAACAATCACACAGTTTAATCCCATGGTTGCTGCTAGCCAAGCAAAGCTAACACCCATATTTCCAGATGTGGCTTCGCAGATAGTATTAATTCCTTTTGATTTTGGATCTTGTACTTTTAAGATCCAGCTTGCTGGTCTATCTTTAATAGAGCCAGTTGGGTTCAGAAGTTCAACCTTTGCATAAAGACCTTCTGAAATCTTTATCATTGGTGTATTGCCTATGCTTTCTAATAGTTGCATTAATTCGGTATGACGTGTGTAGTTATATTTATTGTACTATTTAAGTAAACAAAGTTTCATCTTCAAAGTATAAGGATAGATATTATTTATGAAAACCATATATTACTGGTTTGACGAAGAGCGAGAAATGATTTATTTCTCTAATGGTCACCAGTCCCTCGTAGCGAATGGTGGTTACTTCTTTTGGAAGATAGACGGCAAGTCTGTCTTTTTTTATGAGGATATGGTTGACCTACAAAACAAAACTGGATATATATTTAAACGAATAGATAAAGTACATGACTTGGATTAGACACGACTTCGAGAGAAGTATGAACAAACATTTAAACGAAAAGAAAGAAGTAAAACTTAAGGTTGATAATTCTGGCTACGTTCGTATGCTTAATTGGTTTAAAAAGAATACAGATCTTTTAGAACCACATAATTCAGGTACAGTCTCTCCGGATTCCGGCGTCAAACATGCTGATAAAACTAAAGCTCTACAAAAAGCTGGATTAGATACTTCATTCCCTTATGGATATTGTTATCCTATTTCACAATTTGTATTTTATACAGAAGGTGGTTATGATGGTGATTATGATCTAAAGCTAATTAAAGAAATCAAGTTTGAATTTAAAGGTAAAAGAGGTCAAACAACACATTGGTTTTGTCAACATAAAACTTCTGGTAGAATTATAGATTTAACTATTGAACAATTTGATAGAATAGATGATATTGATATTGAAGAGTTATTCCCACAATCAAGAAGAGCTAATTTAGGTTTCCCTTATTATAGAACTGAAAAATCTGGTAAAGTTGAATTCGACCATACACCACCATGTTTACAAACTCTTAAACTATATGACAGATATAGAGAGGATGTTGAAAAGATTCCAGGTTTAGAAAAGTATTGGTCAGCATGTAATTATGCAACTGAAAGAAGAAAGGGAGATGAGAATAAACCCCTTACGGAAATGTATGATTCTAAAGAGATGTTATCTTTAGATGAAATTGTAAGACGTTACTGGTCATAATTTAAACTTTTCTAAATCATACATTTGGTTTAGATAATACTTTATCTCTTTTGGAATTCTAAAAAAGAAGACCATAAACCAAATCCTTATTTTTCTTAACATCTTATTTTACTCCGGAGGTAGATCTCGAAGTACATTGATGACATAATACTTTTGTGGTTTCCACAGGTACTTCCACTATATTATCACATCCATTTAATGATGGTGCGTATTCTCCCCATTTAGAATTCTCAGGTTCCCAATTCATACATTTAATTTTCTTATATGAATCAGCACCGGATCTACTCTTGAAAGTCTTTTTTGCTCTTGCCATTATCTTTTATTTATTTCGTCAATTTTTTCAGGCGTTAATGCCTTTAAGAATTCTATGTATAACTGTATTGTTAGTTCCACATCTTCTTTATGTGCCATCTCTACAGTAGAGTGCATATATTTAAGTGGCATACCTAAAATTGCAGTTGGTGTATTTTCTAAAAAGAAAGCCACTGTATCATTGCCGTAACTACCAACGTGGTGTTGTAGAGGTATATCATGTTTAAGTGCCACTTCTCTTAACATATTTAAAATATCTCTGTGGTTTTGAGATGCATATTCTAATGATGGTCCCTTACCACCTTCAACTGGACCATGTTTTGCATTATCCATCTTTGGTGTTTTAGTATTATGACATACATCAGTTACTAGAGCTAAATCCGCTTGTAATTCTTTGGCTATCTTTTTCGCGCCAAACAAGCCAACCTCTTCTTGAACTGAATTAACAATGTATAAGTCATAGGGTAACTCTAATTTAAAGTCTTTAATAAGTCTAGCTACTTCTGCAATAATAAACCCACCTATTTTATTATCTAGTGCTCTACCTACATAATAGTCTCCCATTGTTCTTAATTGGTCATCAAATGTAATTAGACAACCCACTTCCACTCCTGCTGCCTCTACTGCTACCTTATCTCCAATACCAGTATCTACCCATAATTCGTGATCGGCATAGCCTAGATCTTTTCTCTTGGCTCTAGTGTGGATTGCTGGCCAACCGAAAACTCCAGGTACCTGTTTTCCATCATGAGTGTGAATCAAGACAGTCTTGCTAGGAGCAATCATATTATCTGAACCACCATGCTTTCTTACTCTAACATAACCATCCTCTTCTATATTTGTAATAATCCAGGCTATTTCATCACAATGAGCCTCAATTACTACTTTAGGTAATTGCCCATCGCCATTGCCTTTAATTACTCCATAAGAAGTACCATAGGCATCCTGCTTCATAAAGTCCACCCATTGTTTTACATAGTCACACCAGACTTGTTGGCCATCAGACTCTTGTGCAACAGGTGCATACGCATTAAGGTATTTGTGTAAAAATTGTTCTGGTAGTTTCATTAGGTTTGTTTTTCTGGGTGTTTTGTATCTAGGGCCTGTTGCAGCTTTTGAATTTTAGTTGGATGTCCACCTGTTAGTTTAGCATCTAAAATGAGCTTTAGAAGTTTTGCCTTGTCCTGGTTAATCGGTACTTTCTTTTTATGCATTTTATCTTTTTGTAAATTGTTGCCATTCTTCAAGATAGTCTAGAGCTAATCTCTTTTTTATTTCATAGACATCACTATCTTCTACCTCTTCATCTACCTCAGCGCAAATTGCATCATGAAAGTGATTGCCGATTACATTATCTAGTCTATTCACGATTGCTCTAATTTGCTCTTTGGTTAATTGTTGTATTGTCATTCCTTTATACCTCCGTTTCTATAGTTAATCCATCTGGATCTGGGTACTGCATCCACACCGGCCTCTGTTATTACCCAGGCCTCAGCCACTTCAGCATCCATCTCGTAACACTTCTTAATAAAGGCCATCGGATGCTTCACCTTATCGTAGTCTCTTTCATTACCATTGCTAAATCTAAGTCTAACCACTACTCCGCCTGGTTTGTGGCTGAGTGGATTAGTGCGATAGTCATCTCCTACTTTCATTGAGTTGCTTTACTACTTATAGACTCAAAGACTCAATAGTTTCATCTGGAAAATTTTATGCCAGTCAAGTCCGCGCGTCTCACCAAGGGAAATTTTACCATCAACTCTATGACCATGGGCCTTTACAATAACTCCTGGTCTGGTCCATAGGCCTCTAACTGTCTCAGGGGGCTTGCCGTCCCGGCCGGCGCTGTGGCCCACTCTCTATGTCCCCATAGGCCATGGGAGGTAATCCCCCTGCCTACCCCTCTGAGTACTTATAGAAATAAAAGTTCCTGTTAGGTACCTCATAAGAATATCAGAACCCCTACCAGCCCATCTTAGCCCAGATGCCATCACAGTTGAGTAAGGTTTAGTATCGTGTGCTTAGTGGTCTCTGCACCCTGGAGGTGATGTGTGAGCGCGCGCGACCGCTTTTTAAGAGCGGCCGTGATTTGTATACCTCGAGGGTAAATGGGCCCTTCCCCCGGGGGCCCCAAATTTTTCACTAGGGGCAACATTGCGTTTTCCCCAATTGGCCGGTCTGGGTACTGTGAGTAATTAGTAATGGTTTCTATGTGGGGTTTACCCTGCGCGGGCCTAAACTGCGGTAGTTCCGGGCGGAAACAGTTGGCTCGCTTCTGGAACAATTTTCATGACCTAGGGCTAATACCTATACCACTCCTCCCTGATTCGGCCTTTTACCCATGCACCCGGAGAGGACCTCACAGCCATGGGCCATGCAGGCCCCTCAGCCCCATGACCCCTAATTGGCCTCTGTGTGTATTTGGTAGCTTATGCAGGATTGTACATAAGTAGCATACTGACTGAGCACTTATACCCTCTACCCTGACTATCCTCTATATTAATAGGTGATTTGCGGGCTCTGGTGTTATACCCCTTAATGGTAAATGATTTACCCTGCAGCTCTACTTGATCTCCTACTGAGAGATGGCCTAGACCTTGACTAGTGGCGTATATGTCCCATGCTTGGGCTTCTTTAGTTTTCACTTGGCCGCCAGTACCGATCACATTAGCTTTAACTTTAAAGGTGACCTCATCACTGGAGAACCTTGCATTACCTGTAGAGATCTTAATCCCATACTCTTTTGATACTTTAGCAAGGGCTTCATCCATTGCTACCCTGATTGCCTTTATTGACGGCTTGTCGAAGTTTGATACTTTCATAATGTTTGTTTGTTTTTAATTACAGTACTAATATACGAATTTTATTTGACATAAAAAAATCTAGAGGCAACTATTTTGCATTTATTTTGCTTAGGCCGCGCTGGCCACCAGAGTGATGTGCTTAAAGCTATCCTCTAGCCTATATGCGTTATCGGCCCAGGTCTTACTACCAATAGACTTCCAGTGACCATGATCAGCCATCTTTGGGAAAGAGCTATGGATCGTACCTATAGTTATATTCTCTAAGATACAATTGGCCACTGTGGCGAACTTATTGGCTTTCAGTGCCAAGGCAGTTAGGTATGTGTCTGACCCTGGGTGAGTCGACTTAAGTTCGATCGTCTGCAGGGCACCCTTCTTATACCTATTAACTAGGTTCTGTAGAGAGGCTTTACCCTCTGAGATAGTCATCCATCC
>Ga0213869_10000262_pt1 | contig 44143 bp, 32 predicted proteins | sample PICome_10_FD_160083 | JGI IMG/M metagenome (GOLD analysis project Ga0213869, IMG submission 160083) | Coastal seawater microbial communities near Pivers Island, North Carolina, United States - PICO132 | ecosystem: Environmental > Aquatic > Marine > Coastal | place: USA: North Carolina...
GTAGTTAACTAGGTTAAACAACAGGAAACCACTGTTACGTGAGCTCCAATAGTCTATTAGATGGTGTAGGGTGTGTATGTTATACAGTTGTACCGTTGCCATTATGTTTACACGTATGCGATCTTGTTCACAATAGCTGTTGTATGCACCGTCAAGTTGCCGCCAATCAGCACCTGAACGTATATAATCGTTTGTTGCACCAGTACCACACATTGAAAACTGTATGTCTATATGTTCAAAGTGTTCTAGTAGTTTAAATGTCTTGCCCTGTAGGCGTGTACCATTAGTAGTAATGTCTAGATGTACACTAGTATAACCCTCCTCTGTCATCCAGCGTAGGAGTTTAAGTACGCCCGGCATGAACAAGGGTTCACCGCCTGCTAGTTTAAGTGTGCGTACATGTGGTATTAATCGTTTAACTGACTCCAGTGCTACTGGATCTTCTAACCAGTCTGATATGTCACGTGGTGTATCTCCCACTATGTCAGCTAGATGTGGGTTAGCCACTATCTCATCATAGATAGCTGAACTAACATCACTGAAACACATTCTACACTTTAGGTTACACAGTCTGCCTGGTCTTAAATCCATCCAATAGGGGTGATCAGTATCATTACCCGTTAGTTCATTTAGTTGCATGTCCGGGTATAGTTCTGCATAGCGAGTGTTGTGTGCTACTCTGTCTGATCCTGTACCCTGACTGTAACACAACGTACAGCGAGGTTCTGGCTTGTCAGCCAGCATACGAGCTCTAACACGTTGTAGTTCAGGATCCCTCCACTGTGTTTCTAGATCACCCACGGTGCCTAGATCATTTGCATAGTCAGCAATACAGCATAGGTTTACACGACCAGTCGTAGTTACATACTGGTGTGTAAAGGGCATAACACAGAAGTTATTTTTTCTTATTTGCTGTTTTAAGTTTGGCACCCTGTTTCCTTGACTTTGTTGAACGTATTACCTCTATTAGGTTATACATTTCTGGACATGCTTGTTCGAACTTCTCATTGCGGACTTCATCTAATTGTCTAGTCCAGAGTAGAAAGCGTCTCCACTCCTCCATGTCTGGTTCTTTATCCCACATGTGTTGTAGTACTGAACGTAGGAAATGCATTGTTCTACGTTTCCAATAGCGATCCTCATCTTCTCTCCAGCGTTTATTAATGTCCTGCATGAATTGATTATAGCGTTTGTCAACCCACTGTTTCATTTCAACAGGCATGTTCTGTATATTCATATAGTATGGACCATATAGATTGTGTACTGTAATAACAGGATCCAGTCTATTCCAGTCCTGTTCTTTCCACCACCAACAATAGTCCAGTAGGTGTAGCACATTGTATATGCTAAGTGTTAGACTTACAGTTGCAAACGTATTGTCCAGACCAGTTTCCGTATCCATACGTCTTAGGTTCTTTTCAGCAGTTGACCACTTGCCCGGAGCTCTAATATATTCAAAGTGTTCATATATACCATCAACACTCATGCCAATCTGTACACGTTTAAAGTGTTTCCACTGTTCAAATACTTTGTTGGGTAGGCTTGCCATGTTTGTGTTGTATTCAAGTACAACCTTATCAGCTACGCCTGCTTCAATGATTAAATCCAGTAGTTCACGATGCTTCTGATTAATAGTAGGTTCACCACCTGTAAAGTAATAGCGATCTATTGATTTAATGTTTTTAACAATGTAATCCCATAGTCCTGACTCATTCCACCATTCCAGCATGCCATCAACAGTATAGACACCATCCTTCTCTTCAATAGTCATAACATCATGTTCACGATACTTGTATGTGGGCTCTTCACCATTGGCTACTCGCATCTTATAGAAGTCTTCGTACCACAAGTTTGAATCTGTTGGTCCACAACTACGGCATTTTAGATTACATTTATTTCCAAACCTCAAGTCCAGATATTCAATGGGGAAGTCTGATGGATTAATATGTCCGTCTGATAGCGTTAGTTTGTTTGCTTTAGTCAACATACCCGGATAGTTCTTGCTTACACCTGTACGTCTTGAGCCAATACCATTGCCTTCTTCCTGTGTGCATAGTTTACATATACTAGGATCAATACCTTTTAGCATTGCACTACGTATCTCTTTTAGTGCAGGGTGATTACGATACTCATCTGGATTATCCAGTCCTGTGTATGGTGTGCCATCTGGTTTGTATAGTGTTCCATATACAGGCTCTATATCAGGTTGTATCATCTGACAACACATGCGTACACTGCCATCAGCATTTGTTGATACATGGTTCCAGGGTATTGCACAGAACACTTTTGCTTTCTGTGCTACTACTGGGTCTTGTTTAACTTCAGCAACAGCTTCTAGTTCTTGAACAGTCTTATCTAGTCGTGGTTTTAGTATACGTTTTACTGTTGTGGATAAATCTTTACGTGAGTATATTGCTTCCAGTACTTCTTGATCTAAGTCAAACTCTGCTACAATTTTAAGAACTTCAGCTGGGCAATCAGGATGTTCCACCATATTAACACGTTCTTCGCTTGTCCTATATATTGAAGGATCAAGATTAAAGAAGTTCTCTTTGGTTACGAGTCCCAAATCTTTAAAGTTATCTGTTTCTGGCATACCATACTTCCCATTCTTTAGCAAAACCCGCTGTGTCTAAGTCAGGCCATATCTCTCTACATCTCTCTGCAAACACGTTCCTATCACGATATACTAGATCCATGTTTAGTAGATGGTACTCTTCATTAAATATATCAGCACAAGTTAATTGTTCTGGACCAAACTTCTTCTCCATGAACTCAGTAATATGTCCTTTGATATGATTTTTATGATCCTGTAGCATTGTACTTTTACGTAATATCCAGGACATATCAATACCAGACTCATATAGATCCCACTCTGTTTCATTCTCTTGTTCCCAAGTATTCATTCTGTAATAGTAATTTAATATTTCTGGAATAGTATTATATTCCTGCATGTCTCTTAGTAGGTTATCCATAAAGCGTTGATTGAATCTAGGATCAATCTTTTTTCGTAATATGTCTAGTGTTACATCATTCTTGTATATAAGTTCGTGATGTAATAGGTGCTGTCTCTTCTCCCACCATAGATCTATCTTTTGTGTAACAAGTACTACTGGTATTAGATTTTTACCCCAACCAGCAAAGCGATATATGTTATCACTTATATGATCTCGTGTTAGTGTGTCCAAGTTATTGTTCCATTCGTAATCACCATTACGTAAATCTTCTTGCATAGCAAAGTTTGTTAAGCATTTAACTGTGGCTCTTCCACCTTCTCCAAGTTCCCATGGGTTATCATTCATATTCTGACAATACTTACTAACCATAGCGGCTAGGAACTCACCACCCAATAGGGCAGGATATAATACAATAAAATTGCGTGTGTGAGGTTTGAATGTGAACACTTATTGACTCCTGAAGTATTCAAGCTCGTTATTGGAATAATCTACCAGTTGTGAAGCGTCTGATATATCTCTGATAGGTACAAGGCTAATTGCTCCTATCTGTCTACCATTTGCTCCTAGTTCGTCTAATCCCATATCAACAATCTTATTTCTAAATTCTGTAGCACGATCCAACATACCCGGCGGTGTCATTAACTTGATCTCCAACCAATGGTCTTTGTTTGTTGTCTTGTGATGATCTATAATTAGTTTACAGTTGTCAATGAATCTCTGCTCGTTACCAGGATATAAATCCATACTACCGAAGTGAGCACTCATGTTAATACTATTTATATGCTGTACGGCTTGCCTCCAAAACTTACTACTGCGAGCACCGTTTGTAGTTACCAGTACCCATTGCTTCTTTGCACTAAGGTGTTCTAGTATTTCCATAAACTGTGGATGCATGGTTGGTTCACCACCGCCAAAGTTCCAACGTATTTCATCTCCCTCTGCCCAGGTGTCTACTGCTTTGTTTATTGTCTGTAATATCTTATCGTATGCATGATGTGGTTCAACATTATTGTGTACACTTGGCCAACAGTATGAACAATCATAATTACAACGTCTAGTAATATCCCAGAGTATCTGATGTACAATAGGAAAGTTCATTTCCATACCAGTGGGTTCTACTTCATGTTCTACTCTAATACCCCACTCTTGCCCAACCGCACCCAAGTTAGTTACTGATAGACGCTCTACGGCATCAGCAGTACGGGCTTTGCTTAGTATTACATCTGCTCCACAACCACAGCTACTATACGGACATACAAGCCATTGCTCTGGTGCTTGCCAATCTGTGTATATACTTCCTAGCAATCCCCACTCTTTATCTTCCTGTGTTGTCTTATAACTCCAGTTCTTATCGTCTTTTAAAAACTTTTTGTACAATGGGTTATTACGATCACCTACGTGAGCTTCTAATTTGTCAGGAGTAAAGAACTCCTTTTCAAGCCTTGTTATCTCAGCCATAAGTTTCTGGTGCTGTTCTTTCTCACGCCAGTCAGGACCACCTGCTGTAGCCCAGCCACCTTCTGTATTCTCATTTATCCATTTGATTCTGAGATCACTGAAGTCTTTACCGATTATACTTTCTCTATATTCGTCCCAGGCTTCGTTTAAATGTTCTTTGTTGTTGAGTTTTTGTGTAAAGTCTTCAATGCGTTTAGCATGTACTTTACCATAGAAGTTTGAACTTGCACAATTGGCAACCCATACATTACCATCATAATCTATATAAAGGTTACGTGCGCCTGCTGAACAATGCCAGCCTTTGTGTTTGTTAAATCCTTTGGCAATTACTTCATCTACTGAATGTAATTTGTATTCGTTGTTGTTATTATAAACCCGTAACTGTTTATTACCTGTTGGTTGCGACATTAGATATCCTCATCCAAAACCTCATAGCGTTCTGGAGGCAGAACCTTTTTACACATAATATCAAAGTTACAATGACAGTAACTCTTATTACAACGCACAGGTTTAGTAGGAAAGTTTATATCGTGTGGTCTTTTAATATTACCAAAGCTACCGCCTACTCTACACCAGCCTCTCCATATGCTACCATCAAAGTCAACTACAAATTGTTCGTTGCCGGCCCAACAATCCCAACCCTTCCAGTTGTTTTCATTGTCTGCAATAAAGCGATGTGCTGAACTGTTTTGTTTTAAGTTGTTAACTTCATCAATCATATCCATACTACCTCTATAAATCTTAAACTCTTTAGTATGTTTAATTTTACTTCCGTAGTCTTTGAACTGTGTATCAATGAGTGCTAGTTGTTCATCAGTATAAGGATAGCGTTCCTCACCAAAGTCAACCACTAATGGCTGTAATGCTATACTGATATTCTCACAGGCAATTACATCTTCTGCTAATTTTTTACCTATAATAAATTTGTCAGGATCATTATGCATCATAATGTTTACATGTGTACGACACTGTTTGCTCATTATTTGTACCACTTCAAGGAAGTGTTCATGATTGCCTTCTTCTGGATGGAAACTTAAACATACGTGATCAAAGTTTACTTTGTTCTTTTCCCACCAACGTATTGTTCTACTGCCATTACTAATGAAGCCTATGTCATGTCCTTGTTCTTTAATATACATTGCTGTCTTAACAAAGTCTTTCCATAGTGTAACTTCACCACCTGTAAACTCAAAGTATACTGTGCGTGGTGCGTATACTTTTATAACCTCATCAATAAAACTTTTAACCACATCATATTCGTTCCAACCAAAACTACCGTCGTTTAGTATACTAGGACAATAGCTACATGAGAAATTACACATGTTACCAAGGTTCCAGTTAACTACAACCCAGTCTTTAGTTGCTTCATGATGATGATCTAAAACATTATAGAATTTTTGTTCTGCTAACATAAATCCTCAGCAATAGGAAATATCTCTGCGATAACTTTTGCACAAGCATGTGCAATTTCCATATGCTCTTTCTGAGTTCCATTTGCACCACGTAGTTGAATGTAGTGTACCCAACTACGGATAGTACCGTTCATATATAATCTTGTTCTAGTATTACCTTCTGGCAATACAACACGAGCCTGCTCTTTAGCAATGCCGTTTTCAATGGCCCACTCATATGCTTCCTTAGCCGCATTGATTACCATCTGTTGTTTGATTTCCCACATACGAGTTAACTCGCGATCGTCAGTATCAATACTGTTCTGTCTGTTCTTTGTATCCTGTAATCTACATTCACGTAATATAAACTGATCACCCATTTCAGCAGGGTTAGCATAACGTTGACTAAACTCTTGAAAAGCAAAACTACGATGTCGTACTACTTGGTGTGCAATGTCACGTGTTGTTTCAATTTCTAATACAGCGTTTACCATTTCAAGTGGTGACCAATGTTGATGCTTAATGAGATACTTGATTAAACGTTCACTTGTCTCTGTATTAATTTGTGATGCAGGGTTTGATACCTTGGCACAAAATGCAATTAGTTCTTGTAGGTCTGTTAAACCCTCTGCTTCAAAGTCGTCTGATGCTTTACTATATGATACTAGTTTTACTGATGTCATTCCAAAGTGTCCTCTACTTGATCTTCACGTACTTGTGCGCCAAGTCTGCTAGGGTTAATATATACTTCTTTAAAGAATTCAGATCCTTCTGGACCAATGTCTGCTATCTTTAATTTTAACTTCTTACGGATATCAATACCTAACTCTAATGTCTTAGCTTTAAGTTTATCTTTATCCCAACGCATGCCTGTATTAATACACAACTCTTCACCGCCTTCAAACTCTGGGAATACTTCTTCCTCAAAATATTTTGTTAACCAGCGGAAGTCACGTACATTTTTCCAGTCCCATGCTTCTCGACTTACGTTAGTCATATGGCAACCAAGTCTAGCACCGTATACTGCCCATAAGCCATTAGTCACGTCTTCACCAACACTCATCCATGTTAATAGACGTTTAAAATTTTTATCATGTATTAGATGTAATCTCTCTGGTGGTATAACATCACCGTCTTCTAATCCCATCTTTACACCTTCTCTAAAGCCTGCTCTCCAAGCCTGTAAGGGTGATGCGTTATTCATTACCTGACAATAGATATTATTCATTTGTACATAGTGAATATTCCAACAAAAGTCTACTTGTGCTTTGTGATCGTTCTCAGGCGCCGCTTCGTGTGTACGCATATTCATAACGACATCTTTAGGCCAGCATTTGATGCCACCATTGCCGTATACTAATCCGTTAACTTCGTTTTTACCTGCCCAGCTAATCACATCCATATCTCTAACTTTAGACATGTCTAGTTCGCAGTTGAAAAATTCTGGGTCAACGATATTGTCGGCATCGATAGTTATAAATCTATCTGTCTCTGCCACTTGTGCCGCCGCCTTGTGTGCGGCATCGGAACCAAATACTCCATGACTACGTTTAGCCCATGGACATTTGTCCAATAAGTCTAAGTAGTTTGAATCAGCATTTGGTTCGTCGAATGAAATGAATACAATATCAAATTCATTTATACTAGTTAGCTGTGTCATATGTATCTCCTAAATAGCTAATAACGAAACCCGGTGCCTTATATAATATTAAAGGATCAGCCGGCCATGTGAAATCCAATGGGATTTCAATTTGTGCATGGTCATCAAGTTCAGTTGATTCAATAACAAACCCACCAACGGGATTGTCTACATGCTTATCACATACTAAAAACTTTATGTTAGTAGATGATATGTGACCAATGGTACTCTCTACAAAACTTTGTATCTTTAGAGCGTTACCATTTCTAACAATAGTTAAGTGACTATCGTCATGTTCTTCCGCAACCTGTAATACTTTCATCTTGCCTAGATTTTTATCTGACTGTATAAACTTATCAAGTATGTTTAAGTTATACGAATGAAAGACGGGTCTTGTAAATATACTTATGTTCTCAACTTCAGTGTGTTTTGCCATATCATCCGGCAACCTGTACTGTAGTTTTTTAGATCTTAATAATATAACTGGATCTACTTGTACACTTGATATTAGGTAATCAGGATCACCTTTTCTTGTAAAGTATAAATTAAGCAATCCAGTTTCAGCACTCTTGCTTATGTCTGAGATATCTGCTAAGTTCATATTCTTTTTAATAATACCCAAGTTAGCTTTTATATCCATGGTACCGTCTTGTCTATAAACAGTGACATTAATATCAGATGCTTCAGGTGCTTTATTATCTGTTACTTGTATTAAGCGTGTACTAAGTTCTCTAAGGTGTAGGTGTTTACTCTTTTCACCTATCTCCCATTTATTATTTTGTATATCAAATACTGGACCTATTTTTCGTTTGCTTATATTGCCACAGAGTACTTGCTCAACAATTTTATTTTCTGTTGTAATCGTGAGTATATGATCCAATGGTTCATCTTCAATTGGAGCAATAGACATTTGTAATATCTTACCAGAGTTTATATCAAACTTGACGTAATACTTTGGTTTGTAGTCTGTAACTGTTTCGTTGTCCATCATATATTTCATTTGTCAGGAAGTCTGCTTCCTTATAATACAGTATGCCTGTATTAGCATAGTTCTGTAACTTAACCGTTCCATTGGATCTATTCCATACGTTTAAGTAATCTGTCCATTTTTCTACTTTGTGTTTAAATTGGTAACTTACTAAATCCATATCTACATAATGTAAATTATAATCAATACAATCCAACATTGCACTATCTTGTAGGATCATACTATGTGTAAGGTTACTATTATAATAATCCGGGACATATTGTGGTTCTAACTTGTGTTGATACAAATCAATATAATGTTGCATATATGGATCTGCTAGTTTAAAATAATCCATTGAAGTTTCATTCTTCTTAAAATAGAACCAACCTGTGTATACACTTGTTAACTTAAATTTATCATACCATTCTTTACGTGCATCATGTTTAATAGTAGTATGCTTGAAGTCTTTAATAGTACCTGGAAATACTAAGTCATATGAATTCTCACAGTAATCCCAGATTGTATCTAGGTTAGTGTTAACAATACTTGCACAATCAATGACAATAGTTTCATCATATGGTGTTACCCACCAGCTCTGCCAATCATTTGCTCTAGCTATAGTTTTAGCATTGTATGGTAATTCAATTATATTATCAAATGCTTCTTCGTATTCTACTTCAACAGCATTTAAATCACTAACTACAAGACTTGTATTAGCACCAGGGTTTGCGTTCTTGATACTAAAAGCACAAGCACTTGCTTGTCTTCTATCTTGTTTTGTTTGTGCAATTATTAGGTAGCCTCTATTCTTTTCCATCAGCTACTCCCATAATTGCATTCCACTGTCTATGCAATGCACGTTTATTCATAATATGTACATCTTGATCTTTTGATTTTGATAATATGTTCTTCCATTCGTCTTTACTATCGTTTGCTAGGAATATCCATTCATCATCACGTACTTCAACAAGGTCATCTGTTTGCATCATGTTCATAAGTGGTGCACCACCAAAGTCTTTAATTACATCACCTGGTACCATACCATTCATAATATGTATAACAATACTAACACAATAGTCTGTACGGAATAGTTTTCCAGGAAAATTATATAGATATTGGTAGAATGAATAGTTCTCTGCTACGTGAGCCCATGTGTTAAAGAATAACTGGCTTAGTTCTGATCTATCAAACATAATAACAGTGGACCACCACATAGGTACACCAGCATCATAAAGGAAACGTTCTCTACCATGTAAGCGTTCATTACGCATATTGTAACTATTGGAAAACATACTAACGCCTTCTACTTCCCAAAATCCAGACAGGAAGTCACTACGTATCATATAGTCAATGTCAATTAATAGTGTTTTGTTGAATGGAGAATATTCATATATCTTATGTTTATTTCCATTTGTAAATTGTGCTTGGAAATGAGCATAAGGTGAATCATAATGTTTTCTTACGTTCTTATCATTCTCTTCAGCAGTGATTACCACTTCATCTATATTTGCATCAACCATCTCTTTTGGATGGGATTCATTCAGCCATGCCCATGTACCCTCGTCTGTAATTAAACATACGGGTATATTGTTTAAATGTTGTTTTGCTTGTTTAGCCGCTAGTAATGCAAAGTGTCCATAATCAAGTTGATCGTTGTTATAGGCAAACATACAGACGCCTTTTTCTGCACTGTACTCCATTTACCAGTCCATGATCTTCTTAATACTTCTCATCTTTTTAAGTTTTGCATACTCTGCTTCATACTCAGTTGTTGCACTTGTATAAGCACTGATAAGTGTCTGGAAGAAATCGTTTAAGTTTTTGACTTCAATTGGATTTTCTTTATCATCAATAATTACACTCTCAGTAAGACCAGTATCCATTAATGTTTTGATAAAAGAAATTAGTGCAGGTTCTGCACTAAAGACTCCACCACTTACATGCACAATCTTAATTTGATTCACACGATTTTTGATGTTTTGTTTCTGGTTTGTAAATGTGAGATTATAATTAGAAAACTCCAGAGCTTTCTGTAGACGTTCGTCCATCTGTTTACTCCTAAATTATATTGTTATTATACTATATTTATGTGGGGGTGTCAAGCACTTTATGGAGCCGCATATGTCCAAGCACTGCCCTGTGCTATTGCTGGCGCCTTTGTTGATTTATCTTCAAAGAGATAAGATACGCCACCTACTTTGTGTTTATTGCCACTACTTGTAGCCATGTAACTTGTGTTAGGTGAAATTGCGGCATACTTGTGACCGCCGTACAGTGTAATGTTACAGTCAACTTTGAACTCATCATCAGGATCTTCTGTTAATATTACTTGTAGTGTTAATACGATACTACCACTTACTTCTTCTAACTTAGCGTTTACTGTTACTTCTCTTCCACCATATGTACTGTAGCCGCTACCTTGACCAGCATAATTTCCGCCATACAACGATGTGTCAAAGCCTACAGCGTTGAATATTTGTTGGTATGAAGTAGTAAGTTCATAGAAGCTCTTTGCACCTATGCCATTGGTTCCACCTCTGTATGTAGTTTTTGCACCAAAATAGATACTATCTATTTGATCAAATGCTAGATCCCATTCCGTAGCACCGTTAGTACCACCAACTGCCTCTAAGTCTAGTATACACTTGCCACCACTATTAAAGAAATGCCTTGCATCTGTATAGTTAGCCCATGTAAATGTTAATTCAGATGTTAGTGTACCACGTGTGTTTGATGTTGCTGGAACGGAAGGATCATCACCTGTGCCCCATTGGGCGCCACCGTTTGAAACACTGACTACTTGTGGTGTCAGTGTTGCATCAGCACCTAAATCAAATGCAGTACCAGTTGGTGTAACGGTGTAACCATTAATAACTGCTACCAGTGGATCTAAGTCAGCCGCTAGGACATCTTGCCCAGTTGCTACATGTGTATGTGAGGTATAACTAGCATCAACCCTGTGATATTCAGCAGTGTTGATATGTGCCGCTAGGACATTGTAATGGTCTGCAAGTACTATTCCACTTACAGTTGCACCGGCAGACATATCTGAGTTTCCCCAGCCTTTACGTCTTTGAGTGTCAGTAGTATGATTGCCATCATATGAGTAGACAACAATACTTCCTCCACTTTTTGGATCCTGCCACAGTTCATTAAACGAGTCTACGACTGTATTAAAATGCGTGGCCGCAATGAGATCACCGGTTACCCTTGCCATATTACTTTATCCCAACTACTACTTCTACTAATTCAACGCCTTCACTGTCTTTGTTTGCTAACGCACGGCCAACAATACGATACCAGTCTAATGCTTCTTGTCTTTCAAAATCTGAAACAGCTCTAGCCACTCCTGGTTCTTCACTACTTACAAGTCTTTGTCCCTTGCGTACTGGGCCAATTATTTTGCATGGTACTCTACCTTCCAGAGCAACCGCAACGCCATTTGTTGTACTGTTCATTAAGTAAGCTGGATTTGTAGACACAATACCAAAAACGTTTGAACTAAACGCATCTGTTGTTTGTGTTACTTCTTCTGATCCACCAATCATTAAAACTGTACCCGGCTCATAGTCTGCATCACTTGTATACATTTCTGCCAAGTCAGCATATTCAGCCGCTGTTGCTGTTCCGTGAAACTTGAAGTCATCTCCAGAACCTGTTGTTGGATTAATGTTAATACCTTTTTTAACTGCTGTCCAAATTGCTTGCACTGCCGCCGAAGGCGTGTCTACTGTGCTTACTGTGAATTCATCATGTGGACTAAGAATAGCAACCATTGTACCGTTTGCTTTCATAATCTGCACTTGCTTGTCATTCCCCAGATTGTCTTTAATAGTATGTAACTCTGATCCACCGCCTGCGGAAATCCAGTTAGTACCATCGTAGTATTTTAATTCTTTATCATTCGCTGTTGTATCAAACCAAATCTGTCCTTCTACTGGATTCGATGGTGCAGAGGTATTTGCAAAGTGTTCTAGTAAGTGTAGAAAGTTCTCCGCAATAGCTTCTCCATAGCCGTAGTAGTTCTTACCTACAAGACTAAGGTCTGTGCTTGTATCTATTGTACCGTCATTAACAGTAATAGCAGTTTTGGTGTTGTTTGTATAATCAACTGTATAAGCCATTTTTAACTCCCTGCCTGTATTCTAATTGTATAAATCACTTTAATTTTTCTGTTTGCACTTTTTTCAATTGGGTGGAAACATATGTGACTTAATCTTGTAGTCGCCGCTGTCTGCAACGCTATTTCATCAAAGGTAAAATTACCATTCATTGATGTTGTTGTATCTGTTGTTTCTTGTCCACTTGGCTCTGCGTAGTCCAGTGTACATGTGACTACCACATCTGAGTATGGTTGTCCTGAATAAGTTTGAATTTCAACCTTATTATTTGTTGTGTCTGTATTACCAGCATCATCTACATCAACTATCTTTTCATATGTTTGATTGTAGAGGTCTCCTAGTTTAGTATCTGTATTAGTTGTCTTATACTCAACATTTCCTGTAGCATCAATAACTGTTCCGCCATTACCAAATTTCATTTTAGTAATTTCGAATCCAGCACCTGTGCCACTATCAACAGTACCACTCAATAGACTTGCAATCGCAACCGAGAAGTTCTCATAATTGATTGCGTTGTGTTTATCTAATAATACTTCATTTGTATCGTAATCTTGAATTAGCACGTGACCATCAATCAATGCTAAGGTACGATCAGCAAAACTATTGTTCATTGTATTCTCCTAGTAGTATTTAGCATTATAAATCAATGCCCTGTGTGCCTGACTGCATCCTTGCAGACAATCTTCCTGTGCCTGTGAGGACACTTGTTACGCCCGTAACATTCCCACCGGACATTGTAATATCATTTAATTTGTTGCTATCAACATATTCGTTGCTTGCGTTTGTTGTTCCTTTTAGTGTTTCAGTATATACGTTTGCATCAGTAATATTTACTATTGTACTTCCACTTGCATGTGCTTTCTGTGAAGCATATCCTCTTGTAACTTCGTAGAGGTTGTTACTGTGTGCGTATGCGTACTTAATAACTTCGCCATTAATGTATGCGTATCCTTCATCACCGTTAAACTGTGTGCTATCAGTTACTGGAATAGTTGTATCAGTATTAGTAACGTTAGCTGTTGTAGTTGTACTCTTAGCTGTTTCAAGTACATCAATAAAGTTGTTTAGCTTGCCATCCAATCTATATAGGAATGTTCTTGAGTCTGTGTTGTATGTACTTCCACTTGTATTTGTAATAACTGTTACAGTTAAATTTTCTGAGAAATCCCATTTTGCTAATGAGTTTCTATTATTTGGTACTGTTGTATCAGTAGTATGATTGTAATCTTCAGTATTAATAAATCCACCACCTTCAATTTGGGTAGACGGGATTGTAGATGTAGTGAATACTTCACCATCATATTCTATTGTATTCGCCGTACCACTGAAGTCTGTTGCAAAAGTATCATTACCATAAACATTTGGTAACATTGTTTTGTGTGTAGTTACTGATATGTCTGGTACGAATGTACCGTCAATCACATCACGCTTGGACTGCAATGTTGTATTACCATTATTAACATATGCATCAGCACTAATTCTATCTTCTGCAGTTTGTGTTTGGAATTGGTTTAACTTGATAGTAGAAATTGATCTCATTGATTCAACAATGCCAACAGTTGCTTGTTCGTTTACAGTATTGTTATCAATTACATTACGTATCTTGGTATGGAAAGGCTTAACATCATTAATATATCCTAACAATGTGTTAATTGTTCCTCTCTTATATTTGTTCGTTGTTGTGTTAGTAGTTGTTGTAACATCAACTTGTATGTAAGTTGTTTTATAAACCCAGTCAACTTGTTTTTGTTCTGCCAAACAATGTCTAACTAATGCAAAGAAGAACTTGTTAAATTCATCAACATGTCTTTCAATTAAGATATCATTGCGTAATGTGTAGACTATGTAATGCCACCAAACTTGTAGTGTGCTATCCCAATTAGTAACGTCCCAACCAACAGAGTCCCAAGGTGTCTTTCCTTGTTTCCAGAGCCAGTCTTTAAATTCAATAGTAGCGTTTTTCTTTTCTTGTATTACCCATTCTGTACCATCCCATTTTAGGATCTCAGTTCTATCAAAACCATCTAGATCTATAATACGTAGTTCAACAATTCTATGTTTAGTAGTATCAATACCTGATAATTCATTTTTATTTGTAATAATAAATGTAGGTTGTTCGTTTGTAAGCCTAGTTGGAATAATGTAGTCTGTGTAATCCCACATTGATGTCATGTCATATATGCTTGCATATCTTCTCCATGTTGTATTATTACCAAATGCGGCATAGCTACTTGTTCCACTTGTATGTGCTGACTTTGCTCTATAAATTACATTATTAAATTTAACTAGATCACCACCCGCATATACTGTGCTTGGTTGCCATGAAGCTAAGTTTGTATAGTCTAGATCAATATCAACAAAGTGTTTGTCACCACCAATAGTTCTATCCCATTTATTTTCTAAGTCTTGTACTAGATTAATATTGCGTAATCTTTTGTTAATATGTGCAACAGCTTCTTGTCTAGCTGACATTGTATCATAAAACCAACCCTGCCCTAGAGCTCGATCATCACCAAATCTATTATATTCATGTAAGTCTGTATTTGGAAATGCTTTGCCACTAGTTGCTTGTCTACCAACCAAGTTATCTAACATACCTTTATACCAATATTCTGGTATAAGTCCTGTACCTTCTTGTAGTACTGTCCAGCTATCATGTGCCGCTTTGCTTAATACTTTATTGATCTGTAGTACTGATGTATTAGTAACGCCGAATTGTACGTTAGCAACAATTAATTCTGTTGCACTAATACCAGCACACCAGCTAATGCCATTTGCTGTTGGGTCTTTAATAATACTTGCTAACTGTTTTACGTTTAATGATCTATTTCCTGATTGGGCAAATGTTGTTTTATCTTTAACCCAGAAATAATACACTGTATCATATGATCCAGTTCTTTCATTGTAATCTTGATCTGTTGTATAGTAATAAGTTTCTTCTCCAGATGCTGTATCTACAATTTTATATGGCGTTCCTGTAATTGCTACTCCATCAACCTCAACACCTGATGTTACTGATGAGTCCCATTCTTCTGGAAGTATTGTACTCTTTGTCCATTCATAAACATCAATACTTGCACCTTCCCATAGTTTGCCCCAATACTCTTTCTTGTATTCAGCTGAACCTTGGTTGTAATCATAATATATTGCTGTACTTAAATCCCACCAAACTTGTCCTACTTCTTCTTTAGCCCAAGCATTTGGAACATTAAGTAATGTTTGTTCATTTAAATCTGTACTATGTGTATAACTTGCTCTATCAACAAATGATCTAACATTAATTTGCATATCCGCGATGCCTGGTATCTTACGTAACATTGGATCAAACACTTCTAGTTCTAAACTAGTCTGTCTACCATTTTTACTTCCATCATATATTCTAGCGAATGCTAGAGCATTTAATGTTTCATCACGTGAGTTATTAATAGCACGGTCTAATACTGTTCTAGTTGTATCAATTACAAAATCAGTACCATCATGTTTGTAAACATATGTGCCTCTGCCAGCGGATGAACTGTCAGTGTGTTGTGTACTCCAGGCATAATCACCTGATTTCCATTTATAATTTGTGTTAGCATTTGTTTTTCTAATGTCATCATAATCATTGAACCTTGCATTTCTCAATACATAAATCTGTGGTGCTGAACCACACTCTTCAATAAACATGTCAATGTAAAAAGCTCTTTGTCCAGCGGCACTTGAGTCACCTAGTTTAGTAACTTTATGTATACCATCACAGTTAGGTGTTGTTGTACTGTTAACAATCATTACATAGTCGCCTATCTCTAGATTGTGTTGAAAGCCTGGTGTACCATCAGTAAGATTAACTTGTGCATCATTACCATCTATACTAGCTGTACCTGCACAAATACTACATATGTCTGTTAATGTACCTGTGCCATCATCTACTTGACTATACCAACCTAAGTTTTGTACTTGGAAAACATTCCAGCCGTTGAATACACTAGGTACTTGTGTTGATACACTGCCTAATCCTGTAACATTTAGTGTAGGGCCTGCTACTGATTGGTCTGCGTTGTGTGAGTTTGCATCATTAATAACTTGTATATTAAACAATGCTTCATCATCATCTGATACGTCTGTCCACATACTAACATCAAAGGTATTTGCAACAGATGTGTTTTGTGCATACTGTATACCTGACTGTGCGAGTCCTGCTTGTGTATTCATATCATTTGTGCTTAACCCTAAGTCAACTGATACACTTGAAGTACTAGTAATAACTAATTGGTTATTTGAATTAACACTTGCTGTTACATTTGTAATACCCGCATTGTTAATACTATCTCTTGCATCAAAGACAGTTTGTGGTACATTATTCTGTAATGAACTTGTTACCTGTGTGCTACTTGCTAATCCAGCTACGGTACTAATGTTTCCACCTAATGCGAGAACTGTATTTGCTGTTGTAGCCGTAGTTGGTGCTTTAATAATTTGTAATTGGTTGCTAACTTCAACCGCTGTAATATCAGCTGGTGTTTGGGCACTTGCGTTAATTTTTGCCGCTAATGTGGCCGCATCCATATTCTGTGCTTGGCTAACAAGTTTTGTTGTAGGTGTATATGTTCCACTGGTAAGATTTAAATCATTATTTGCAGAGCCGGTACCAATTACTAAGTCTGCATTTACATCACCATCTGCTCTATACTCAATAATAATATTACCACTACTTACCTTAGCTTCTAGTCTGTTGTCTGCTGTACCATTAATAAATGCAACAACGTTTGCTTTGGTTAATGAACTACCTGCTGGAAACGTTCCATCTATTAATGATATTGTAGCACCGTTAATAATTAAAGCTTCACCTGTATTATTTGATATTATTGGATCACTTGTGCTTGATAAGTTACATGTAACGAATGCATTACCATCTTCTGTAGCAGTTGTATCAATTACTTCTACTAGATTTACATTTGTTAATGTTACAGTTGTGCCATCAATAATAATTGATTCACCACTATTGACACTAGGATTAGTAACACTACCAGTAACCACAATATTGTTGAATACTGTTGACTGTTCATCAAACCAAATGCTTGTACCATCAATAACTGCTGAAGCGGCATCACTTGCGGCTTCATTTGCGTATGTAAATGTTGGTGCTGGTGTTGATCCTGTAAATACTAATCCAGTTCCTTCTGTAGTGAAACCAATAGCATTTACGTTACATTTGTATAGGTAACCATTTCTTCTAACTAGATCACCACGCTTATAACTCTTTGTACCAATCCACGTTTCAGTATTAGCATAGTCTGCTGTACTGTCATAAATTGTTTTCATAGCTGGCAAGTTCTTAACAATATTGCCTTTGCTATTCTCAGTTTCATTTAAAACTTCACCAGCAGTTTTAACCAGGTATGCCCTGCTATTAAATGAGGACATTGATTCTGTGTTAAATGCTACACTTGTGCCGTTTACAAATTCAATGTCGGCATCACTAAAGTTAATAACTTCAACGTTATTATCTACTTGTGATGGTTTGAGAGCAATCTCAGTTGCATTAACATTTGTGGTATCTCCATAATAACTATGTCTAAACATCCACTCTTCTTGTATGCTTGCTATACTGGCACCATCATTTAACATTGAACTTCTATTGAACGGAGTAATAGATCCTGTTGTACCTTTTGATTTTAACATACCCTGATAAAATTTAGAGAATGTTTGATCATTAATTAATGTATCGTTTACCCACTTCTTATCGTAGTTTCCAATAGTTAAGTCTTGTGCCTTTTTATATTGTGCGTTTAATTTTCTAGCATCATAGTTATATAATTCATCTATTGCTCTAACACTTGTATCAAAGTTTTCAACAATTTTATTATCGAAAACAATATAACCAGGTGTACGTGTGTTGCCGTCCCAATTTTTAGTTCGCTGTCCTTGTAGTATCAATCTGTGATGTCTTTGATTAGTTACATCATTAAATAGCGTATCATTAAATTGTGTTGTGTTAGCGAATTCAACAATGTGTTCAAAGTCTATCTCAGCAAATGTTATTGAACCAAATTCATTTGCTGGGCCTACTAGTGTTACTATTGCTTCTTTCTTAAGTCTATCTACTTTAATTTCTTTATCGTTATATGGTTTACCATTTTCATTAAGAATACTATTCATGCCACCTGGTAATGTACCAAATGATATTAGTCTACCATTTGTACCTGTATATGTTACCTTAGCACCAATTAGTAATTCTTCTGTGTCATGTAGTGTTGCGCCTGTAGCCCATACCACTGCATCAGTAGCGTGTGCCGCACCTGCGTAATTATTTGCCACAACACCTTTTACTCTTAGATATTCATAATATCCTCTTACAAAGTCATATAGGTCTTGTACTTTTGCAAACTCTCCATTAAATTCAATACTGCTTACACTGCTATAATCATACTCATTATATTTTTTAACTGTTGCACTGTTTGGCAATGTTATGTTGTCAAAGTTATTACCTTTGCGTAATGGTTCATAAAAATAAAACTTCTGTTTACCAGCACTGTATCCTGAAACTGCATAACCACTTAATTTCTTTTTTAAATTAACTTGACTAATATTGACAAGTGACCTAGGCGTTGCTGTGTCATATAAATGTACAGCGTAATCATTATTGCTAACCTTGTATCTACCTTTAGCACCTGATTCTGTATAAAACTTTAGTAGTGACTCACTTGTGAATCCACCAACTTTTTGCATAAGTTTTGTTGTTAGTGCTTTATATTCTTTTTCTACTGTGCTAGTGATATAGTTACGTTGCAAGTTGTTTGTGATAACTGCATTGATACCATTAGCTGTGAATATTGCTGGAGCCATAATAAATTCAAACGACATCAATGCGTCATTGTCTTTACCGCTTCCTAAATTTTGAACATCATATACTGGTGTACCTGAATAACCAATTGATCCTTCAAGCATTGAGATTGACTGAATTGTACCAGTTGAATCAATATTAAGTTTAACCTGGCCTTTGCGTATTGTATCTGAACTATATAAATCTAATGTACTAGTTGTACCCCAACCAGTTGTGGAGCTTTTTAGTTTAAGTTGCTTCACCTTTTCACCAAATACTTCTCCATCAAATAAGAAGTTAGTTGGATCAATAATTGTTTTGTTATATTTTTGTACTATCTTGTCAGTGTCTGAATCACCATTACGTACAAATAATCCAGGTTGGAAGAAGTCAGTCCATCCTCTTGCAGGATTAAGTTTTAACATTGCATCTACTAAGGCACTTTGTCCTTCAGAAGACATGCGCCATTCAATTTCATATGGTCCCCAGTCACCAAAGTCAAAGTCTTTGGCGGCGGCAATGGCCGCTGGTGTTCCCAATACTGTACTTCTCTCTTCTAATGCGCCTGCATTTGTTACTGGACTTTTGTTTGTCCAATCCCAATTATGTCTGGCATAACGGATATCAGTTGTTTGATTAGCATCAAGTGGATTACTTACTATACCATTTGTTAGTGAATTTATCAACGCTGTACGTTTGGAGGCGTCTGTCCAACTATAATGAGTGTCCCACCATGTTGGCTTTTTATTATGGCCTAACATATGCCATGGAGTAATATCAGGTGTATCAGTACCAAATATATAGATGTACGCACCTCTCCAATACCCAGGAACAGTTTTTCCATTATGCGTTAATGAATTATAATTCCAAGTTGTGTCATCTGTGCTATCATAATAATTTTCTGGATTATAAAACTCTAGCTTTTCTCTACTATAATAGTCTGCCCATAACTGTTCAATATAATTGTCTACTTTATTTTTATCATACCATGTGCTATTGTGTGGTGCTGGCAAATATACATTTGGAGAAACAGTGTTCTCTAAATCAACTAGTCCTGCCCATATACGTTTTTCTAAATCCCACAATGTAGCAGTAACAACATCAAAGTCTGGTTGCGTAACATCATAAAGATCAGTTACTCCAGTCCACTTATGCCTTGAACCATCATGTAATATAATTTCATCATTTTGTATTGTTGGTGGTACTGCACTTGCTAATCCTAATTTGACTGCACTTGCAGGAACGTAGCTCTTTTCTTCCTCATCAATAAATTGTATTGTTAGGAATGCTGGATCATTTGCACTTACAGCCGTTGAAGAACTTGCTAGTGTTATATTACTTCCTGAAATAGTGTAGTCTATATCTTTAATAAGTAAACGTTCGTAATAAGCACCTGCACCATTATTCTCTGACAAGTAAAGGTATGCATGATCCATTCCGTTAAACGAAGTATTAATTGGAACCTGGAATGTTATTGCTGTTTGGTTTGTTGCTAGGTTTGCTTTATATTGGCGACCATCAGCAAAGTATGCCATATTACTATTAGCATGTAACTCAGTACCTTTGCGTGTTGCTGTGATAGCCTTTAGTGCATCTCTTACAATATCCTTAACACTACCATATGTGTTTTGTCTGTAAAGCCTTAATACTTGTGCAATAAATCTTTTTCTAAATCCAGTAAATTCACGAGCTTGTTTGCTCAACGCTTCTCTAACGTCAAAGTTTCTGTTAGCAAATGTATAATCATGCATAATACTAATATCATCATAAATGAATATTGTTCCGCCTGTATTTGTTAATTTAACAGACTTATGGTAATCATTAATACCAAAACTTTGTCCTGTTAGTCCAGGAGTTTTATATATGATATCGTTCCAATGTTCAAACGTTTCAGCAATAGTAAATTCTTTTAGTACTTGGTTTCTAGCATTGTGTTCATGTACATCTGGAATAGAATATACACTTGTTTTATTTGTTGCATCTATATCTCTAAACTCTACATCAATAACACTATTTGCATTTACTAAACTTGCAGGAACAGAAATATCATTTGCATTAATCGTATACTTTGATTGTTGTATACGTTTACCATCAATATATAAATCATGGTACAAGTAATCGTCAGTATCTAAAACAATAATTTTACCTTTATTACTTGCTGAATAACCATACCATATTGAACGCTCATTTGCTGGCATTACTATTGTATGTGTGTTACCACTTGATGTCACACCAGTTGTATATGCTGAGCCACCATCGTTATCATAAAATGCAAAGCTACCTACTAGGTCTTCAAAAACATATGTTGCACCTGCTCTAACTACTAACGTAGGTTGTATAGATTTTTTATCATTATAGATTCCAGATCCATAACTTTCTGTAACTGTAAATGTTCCTGTAACGCCATATCTATAAACATAGAACGCACGATCCGATCTCCAACTAGCATGACCAACAGGCACTGTTTGTGCTACTGTTGAATCTGTAACTGTATGTTTTATTTTTTCTTTTGCTCCACGCTGTATTGTGCTTGGAGTATATACATGTCTTGTGTTACCCTTCTGTTTATAGGAATAGTAACCAGGAATAGTATCTGTATCAACTAATCCACTGTCGTTTGTTAGTAGACTAAAAGTATATGTGTCGTTATGTAAGTGGTTTACAAACTCGTAATTTGCTTTAGGACCTATGTCTTTAAAGCTCAACACCATGTCTAATTCTGTATCAATTGTAGTTCCTGTGCCTACTTTATATGCTAAAATTTTATTACCAAGAAATGTGCTATCAGGATATTTTGTTGCATCATCAAGTCTAACATCATCACTGTCATATAATGTAAACAGTGGAGGTTGATTAACGTTCTGTTTTGTTTGTCCTATTTTTGTATAGTTGCCAGTGTCAACCCATAAATCATGTCTTACATATTTTGTAGTCAAGGCCGCTGTCTTAGCATCAGTATCACTCAATGCCTGTCTAACTAGAAATGTATCACCTACTGCTAATACTGTCTTTACAGTATCTGCTATGCCGCTTTGTCTAATTTTAATTTCGTTTGTATCTAGTACATAATAAGTTTGTTGGTGTTGTACTTTAGTCTTTAAACTATCGTCTTCAAGTATAAAATCAACTGGACCTGCCCATGTGTTAGTGGAATATTGATTGCCGTGGTATAACATTTCCATACCACCCTCAAATTCAATAATAGGTCTTTTTGCTTGATTGTCTGTTTTTGCAAATTGACTTGCATCCATTTTCATTGTATCTAAATCAGCCAGGGCAAACAATGTATCTCTATGAATCCACATGTTTGATCTACTCCAAGCTGTAGCACTAGGACAACCTCTATCAATTACAAAGTAATCTTTTAGGGCAGTTGGCATATACAATGTATCCCAATTTACATTACTATCCCATGATTGACTTAGATAACTTTTTGCTACTGTTTCTTGAGCCGCAGTTAAAGTTCCTGGAATACTTTGTGTAATGGCTCCTGCTGATTGTGTTGCATCTACAATTGGTGTTAGGCTAACGCCACTTGCTGTAACCGTTACCCAATAAATTTTATGTACGTCTACTGAATTAACAGTTGGCCATGATGTATCAAACTTAATAACTTGTCCATCAGCAAAGTATGCTTTCTCATCTCCGTTTGCATAATACCACATAGCAGGGGCGGTGTTTGTACCTGTGTTTGCTAAGTCAGTATTATAATCTGTTATCAGTTGTTGTGGATCTGTTCCTCTTGAATCTGTTGCACTGCCTCTTTTATATGTCCATGTTACAACATCTATACTATCCCAATAGCCTTTTGTACTATTTGAGTATCTTGTTTCATCAGTCCATAAAGGATAACCAACAGCATTGCGTATATTAGTATATTCTATAAGTCTAATTTTATACCCAACACCAGTTACAAGATAAATGTGATTGTTATAATCTGTGCCATACCCGTTTATGAGTTTAATACGCATACCATCATGTAGTTCAAACGAGTTATCGTCATCTACAAATGTATGCGTTGGCTTGCCGTTAATATCTGCAATTACGTTTGTGTTATATGTAGTTGTACCATTTGTATTATCACTTTGGTATACTGGCAAGTTTTCTACCCAATAATAACTTGAGAAATTTAAAAACTTGTCTTTGTTAATAGGTGGATTATAGGAATAACTCTGCGTACTATATGCTGAGTTATAGTTGTATTCATCAAAGTATTGTTCTAAGCCTTGAGCAACATCATCATATGTAATACGATTTGTACTGCTAATACCTGGAGCAAGTTGTATGTTGGTGTTACCAGTGTTTAGATAACTTAACTGATCTTCTTTTTGTGTATGTCTACCACTGCTATCACCTACGTATGCATCTATATCTTCAAGTGCGCCTTTGGAAATAAGAGTATCAAATGTTGAATCCAACCATTTCTGGTTGAGTCTAGACTTGAATACGTTTGGTAAAAAATCGCTACTCTTTAAGTCAACGGTTTTATAGGTACCCGGGTTGCGTTTGTTTTCCGCTTTAGTTTGCTTCTTACTTTTATATTCTGCCATTTAGACACCCTGCGCCTGATTAATATTCTCTTGTGTAATGCTGTCTATAATATCAATATCAGATATGCCTACATCTGGAATTAGTAATTCTCCTTTTAATGGCGTTATTTGAAATAGGTCACCAAAGGAGGTGTCAGTACCAAGTGGCACAATAACAAAACTACTTATCACTCCAGAAAGCTCCTTGTGTATGTGAGCCGCAAGTTCTGTAAAGTAGAATGTTTCACCAAAGTCCCAATTACTAGGATCAAAATAAACTGCCATAGCATCTACTACTTTGTTTTTTATTTCATTGTCTGTAAACTGTGTTCCAGGTGTTTTAATAATTCTAAACTTAGCACGATGTTCTGCTTTTGATTTACTGCCAAACAGTGGAAGATATGTACAAGGTCTATAAATGATGCTATCACTCATTGCCTTTTTGCTTGTTTGATCTTCAAATCTAGAAGCAAGTGAGCTAATTGTATCTTCTGTTGGTGCTTGGACTTTTCCTGTTTCATCTGCTAACCATGTACGAAACGCTGTATCATATGTTGACGTTAAAGTAAACACATCAATTAAATTTGTAAAGCTAGGATCAATAAGTTCATTTGAATCTGGAATATGGCTCCATTCAAATCTTAGATCACTGTTTTGTGTATGTGTCGCTTTTCCGCCACTACTATAAGTTCCTGTTGCAGTAGATGTAACAGTAAAGTCAGTTGATGTCGCCGCGGCAATAGTTGCTGTTAGTAAATTTAAATCACCAGCTGAACTAGCAATTGAATGGATACTAACTGTATCACCTACAGCAAATGTATTGTTTGCTGTATACGTAATAGTTCCACTGCCACCAACTACTGCGTTGGTTATAGTAACTTCAGGTGAAATACTTGCATATGAGTCTGGATTATCAGGTCTATCATTTGCATCAGAATCTACAATAGATAAGATAACTTTTGTCGGATCATATATTCCTGATTTAGATCCATCAGTTACAAAGTCATATCCGTATATATAGAATGTTGCATTTGGTAACTCTGTTTTTGTTGTGTCTGTAATTGAAATAGTGTCACGTTTCTTTCTACGTGTTTCACCATCCATATAAAATTCATTAGTAATATTACTGAATTCAATTTGTGATGATGCTAGTTTATATCTAACTACACGTTGAGTCATTGTCCACTTATCAATATTATTACTTGTTGTATAGTTAATATGCAATAACCAATTATTATCCTTACCACTCTCAAGTGATGTAATATCAAAATCACCTGGCATTGCTGTGTCGCTTGCTGTTGGTAGTGGATCACGTTCTATAATTTCCCATTTAGTATTGGCGTAATCAAACTTTAAAGCAAACGTTTGTTTTGCTTTAATGTAATCAATAACAGTAGAACGTTCACTTGCTGTAAATTGTCTGCTAAGAGCAGGTACAATTAAATCTAATGTTGCATTGGTTGGGATAGCTCTATCAAGTCCTATTGCTCCTTGATCGTCTGGCGAGATACCTGTAGGGTTTCCACTTCCATTGTCAATACCAAGTCCTTGATTATAAACTTTGTTTACCTGTGCCCAATATGTTCTTGTACCAGAAGTAAATTTTAATAGTGCACCTTGTTTAAGAAATTTTAAGTATGAAGTTTGCTTATCACCAACACCATAAATTGGATAATTCTGTCCTGCATCATTTAATCTAAAATAACCAGTTAATGGATACTGTGTGCTTGCAGTCCATAAGAAGTTATTAACAGTATAATTTGTTTTTAATGCTGTAAATGTATTCAAAAACTTATCGTAATATAAGTTAATCATCTCATCATCACTAACTGCTTTTCTAATATGTTTGTCAAAAACAACAGCCGCACTAACATCACTCATAATTGTTTCTTTAGTGTGTTCAGTTTTTGTTAATATACCATCTGTTGCAAATAAACGTAAGTTGCTATATGCACCAGTTGGATCCTTCATGTCAACATAACGACTAAATCCGCTGTGTGTTCTATTGACTGCTTTAATTTTCTTAACGCTATCTGTTGTTGTAAGTAATAATCCGTTATAATCATTAGCAGTGATCATTCTGTTTTGGCTGGCAAATGCCTGCGGTGCAGATGTTTTAATGTCGTTTAATGATTCACCAGAGCTTGCAGTGTTAATAGTTTTACGTAATTGCACTGTCATTGTTGCACTATACGTGTTGTTGTCTGCGCCTACGTACTTTACATTAATACGTTTAATACCAATGTCATCTGGACGTAAGCTATATGTTTCGTTTAAACTTGTTCTATGCCAAACTCTTATAATTCCTTTTGGTAAATTACCTAATGTGCTATCAGCAAACTGAATTGAAACTTTATTTCCTGATAATGATTTTACACTAAAAATATCTCTAACTCCAGAAGCCAGGCTATTATATTGCACATTAGTTCCATGTACTTGGTTTACTTTTGTCCAAGTTTTTGATACTGCGCCTTCTGTGTTAATTGTTTGAACCCACACATCTGTGTTGTTTATATTTTCTGAATCTAGATCAAGTGTCATTCCACTAATTGGATCACTAACATTAAAGTCTTGAAAATCTAAATTACCTTCTTTTAATCCAAAGAAGAAACCTGTGTTATCGCTAAGAATTCCTTGCCCATCATTTTTATATAACATAGTAAATGCATTGACTGGGTTTGGATCCTTCTCAACATAATTTTTCATATCAGTATCATAATCAACGCTGTATGCATTAAAAATTGTGCTTACACCTTGTGCAATGCCGTTGAATGAAAATGTAAGTTGATCAGAAGTATTGTTTAGATTATAGAATTGGTTTTGTACTCCGCCAATAGCTACTTGTTTTGTAGGTGATCCATATGGATTTGTACTTGAAAAAATTGCATTCATAACATTAACAAAGTTGTCTAAGTTATCTGCTGTTGTACTATTTTCAAAGTTAAATTCTTGTCCGGCTAGTGTTGTGCCGTTATTACCTATAACGTCTTCGTTTGTTTTTACAGAGATAACTTTAACAAAACCAGATGCAGTTGAATTCCTTCTAGGAGTATATCCGAGGAACTCTGAAAGTTTATAAACTGATTCTGTTTTATCTGCTGTACTTAAAAAGTTATTACGTGCATTTAAATCTACACGGAAAGCTAAACTATGTCCGAACCTTGCAATAACATCTAATAGGCTTACAAATTCTGCACTCTCTACCCAGTCAGTGTAACTTTCAGGATAGTTAGTTCTAATGTACTCCACCATGCTATCACGGATTGTATCATAATCATATGCTTGGAAATTTGCGTTTATGTAGGATTCATATACTGCCGTATAGTCCTCAGCCGCAAATAATTTTGTCTGTCTCTGTGTCTGTGCCATTATTGATCCTCAAACTCTCTGTCAAATTTTAGTTCTAAAGTTGTTTTAGTTGCAGTAGGAACATATGTTAATGTACAGTTAACTTCAATTTTTTGTTCATCAAAGTCAACAGCTATTGTACTGCTATCAACTGTAAAACGTGGATCATAGCTTACAACATCCATAACATCTGTCTTTACTGCATCCACTGTAATCATATCAAGTGGTTGCATTAACATATATGGTAGTATGCTACCAAAGTTTGGATTAGTCCATTTCTCACCTTTGCGAATACTAAAATGATTTTTTAAATCACGCTTTGCTAGATCCAAACCAGTTAGCTGTGTTGGTGTAAATGACTTACCTATTGTACTATATCCGTATATCTTACTCATACTAATATTTATGCACAAAAAACCTCGGTTTTTAAGCCGCTTGCTTATTGAGGAAAATTAACTCATCTGGCCAACTAATGTAAGTTTTCCAGCTGTCGTCTTGTATATGTAGGGGGATATTCTTGAATTTATGATTTAATTCGTGATATGTTGGCTTTATTGGTTTGTTTTTAGGACGGTAAAGCTCGCCACCCTTTTTCCAGTTGCAGGACTTACAGGCTGTAGTACAGTTTTCCCATGTACTAGCCCCGCCTAACCGCCGGGGCAATACGTGATCTATAGTGAGCTCATCTTGGGGGAATACATCATGACAATACTGACATGTAAACTTATCACGTATAAACATGTTCCTGCGAGTAAACTTTGCTGATGAAGGAAGTTTATGATAACGTTTTAGCATAACAATACTTGGTTTTTGCATACTAAAATTTGCACTACGAATTAAATCATCATAGCTCTCAATAATTCTAACTTTGTCTAAGAAATAGGCTTTGATTGCAAGTTGCCAACTGATTGTACTCAGTGGACATAAACTTACAGGTTGTGCGTCAGCATTTAACAACAATACTGGTTTGCTCATTTATTTTATCCTGTATTTTCTTTGTATAGTGCTACTATACGTCTCATTCTAGTTTGTGACATTTTTGGCAAGAACCTTTGCAGTTCTGCGTAGTATACATATTCAGCTTGTTCTTTTGCTGTTTCACTTTCAAATCTATTTGGATATAGTTGTCTAATGCGTTGTATGCCTTCTGCTTTAATTATAGTTCTGTCTTTTGTTCTTCCATAATCTCCAAGCATCATAATTTTAGCTTCACCTTGTCTTATATTTCTTTGATATCCTGACAATACTAATGCTGTTGCGTAGTACTCCCATTGTTTATTATCAAAATAATCTTTTACATTAAATTTTCTATCTGCGGTACCAATGCTAAAAACTTCACCTGTATGATAAAATAAACTTAACATTGCATCATACTGTCCTTGGGTAAACATAACATTGGAGTCAAATCCTATTTTAGCTTTGAATCTTCTTTCAGTTGCTTTAAATTTGTCTATCCAAAAGTTATATGATTTCTTTTCAGTAAGACCAATACCATTTAATTGTTCAGTTGTTCCGTATCCAATAAGTGTTCCGTTAGAATATTGATATCCTCTCCACTCATTCTGTCTTAATATAAAATTTATTAATGCCGAACTTGCTTCAAGATTTTGTAAAATAACAAGTGTGTCAGCCACAGTTTTATCCATCTTAGTGAATAAATCAAATTCTATCAGATCATTTTCTGTTAATGTATTTGGTAATTTAATTTGCATTAGTTTGTATTACCTTTTGCTACTGTAAATGTTTCTTGTACGCCGTCTGCACCTTTCCAAGGGTGATGCTCAGGAACTCTAGTTGCCGCACTTGCTAGTACATTTGTATTTTCTACTAATTGGTTATCTATAATCTTTGTAGCAGACGTTGGGACAGGCCCGTTCATATCAATTCGTCCTGCTTGCTCTTTATAATTACCAGCCGCTATTACGTTGCCGTTTACACCTGCTTCAAATTTAAAGTCCTTTGCAGTATATAAATCATAGTCACCAGCAGTGGCTTCTACTTTAACTCCATCTGCACCTGTACTTTTTATTTGTACACCATTATCGGCTTGCATATTAATATTTCCTTTGGCGTGTAAGTTGAAGTCACCCTCACAGTGATAGCTAATATCTTTTTGGCTGTATACATCTATTTTACCTTCACCATCCATTTCAATATATGCATTGCCTTTATGGTTAATAATGAAAACAGTTTGGTTTGTATCGTCCATTAATACTTGGGCGCCACCTTTTGTTCTTACTCTAATATTTTTACTATTGCTCTGTGCATCACCATCATCCATTGAAATAGTATGACCGTCTGCTGTTGTAATACCAAATACTCTACTTGGTGATTCTCGCCTAGCACTTGACATGCTATGCCCTCGTACAAAGTCATTCTCAAGTCCTTGATTAAGTAAGTTTTGACTTGAGTTTGGATCAGTAGGTTTTGTATCTGCATCAGTTGCATCATAAGGATTTTTCTCTGATACAGGTAATACTGTTCCTTGCTGTGAATAATTTAATGCACTTGCTTTGCCACCCATCATATGATTTCTGTCAATGCCTATTGCACTTCCTATTAGATATCCTACTTGGTGTCTAGTAGTAAAAGCAACTAGAACTTCAGTACCTGTAGCTGGTGGTTGTGGCCACATGCCGTAACTTTTGGGTGAACCACTTTCGCTAGATTCATCTGATCCATATTGTGTAGGATCACCACTTGAATCTTTAGGATTAGTGTATCCACCGAATGGTGTTATTAGCAATACATAGCGAGGAGTATCTTCAGCACCAAATTCTGGAAACTTAACTTTAATTCTTCCAGTGTAAATTGCATCTGCTGTATCAGTAACTACACCAACATAAACTCCATTTAATATATTAACTCCACCAAGACTGCCCTGTTGCATTTTTTGAGGTAATCTTGAATTACTACTTTGATATGCCACTACATCATCTCCAATTCTGTTTGCATTAGATACGTACTAAAGTTTCTATTTCTCATAGTGTGTAACGTTTGTGTAAACTGCCCTTGTGATAATTTTTGGTCTACTTTAAAAACTTCATATAATCCACTGGCCGCTGTATCCATATCTCCACGACGTTGTCCCTCTAAGTATGTAACTGTTTCCTCAGGCTTATAGGTTACAAATCCTATGTATACTGTTGAATTTTGTACATCCATTAATTTCACCTCAGTACCCAATACGGTTGTACCGTTGCCCATCCAAAATGGATCTCCTCTTATTTCAAGTGTCATATTAAGAAAATCCTCTTCTCGTCTTGACATATTTCTATCAGCCATTGCATCAGTGCCTTTAGCCTGTGTAACGTCTTCACTAGTATTTTGTATTTTACTACCTGTTGCATCTGTACCATATACTGGTCTTTCTATTGGCTGTTGTACCAATTCAGTCTGACTAAGGAAAGCCTGCTGAGTAGGTCTAATAGTAGTTTTTTGTAACTGACTTGTGGTTTTCATACCACTTGCTTCCGGCAAGAATGCTCCAGCGTTTGGATCCTGTGCTACGAAAAATGCATTGTTAACATTTAAATCAAACTGTAGCACTTCTGTATTTTGTCCTGTATACAACCAATTATATTTTTTAACAACCTGCTCTGATACGGATTCTGTATATGATTGTTGATTTTGTTTTAATGTAATATGTTTTTCTTGATCAGCGGCGATTGATGATACTTGAGCAGTATCGTTATATAAATCTACAACAATTTTAATTTCCATTTCAGATGTGTTAGTTTTTGGATCGTCTCTTTCCAACAGTCTTATTTTTGTAGATGATTTAATAATAGGTGTTGTGCCAATCTCTGTTCTTTTCTGTGCCGCATACTCACCAAATAGTGGACTATTTTTTGTTAACATAACTTCAACATAATCTGCAATATTTGTATTTGGATTAATAGGTACAGTTCTAGAACCATCTGGGTTAGCAGTCATTTTAGTTGCACTTCCACTATCACCTGTTCCTTGCATTGGACTTTGACCTAGAGGTATACCTGCTACTCGTTGCAAGTTAGGTGGCCCACCACCATCAACTTGTCCTCGAGATTTAATTCCTTTTAGTGTTGGCCCTAGTTCAATAATCCACTTCTTTCTAGGTTGTGGATTTGCTTGCCCTACTGTTCCAATATCATTTTCATATTTGTTGCAAGCGGCCTGTAATGCTGTGATAAAATCATCAACTGTCGTAAAGTTTTCAACATTAATGTCTTGATATACACTTGATTGATACTTTGCCATTCGTTGATTGTTAAGGGCAATGATATCATACGATGTTCCTTCTGCTCCTACACTTGCTTGTATTTCCTGAAACGTTAGTGAGTACATAAACATATTAGGATATACAACTCTTGTATCTGATTCTGGATCTCTACCTACAAATTCTATCTTCATTACGTACCTAGCACTTGCTATTGTACTAAATCCAAATTGTCCACTTAATGCTAAAAGTTTATCAAGTAAATTAAAACCTAATACTTCCTGCATTTGAAATTGTATTACACCAGTTGAACCTTCAACATTTTTCTGTCCACCCCTAACAAATGTAGTCATGTTTACATTGTCAATACTGAATACAGTAGTTGCTCCAGTTTCAGCAATAATAATCGCTTCACCATTTTGTACTGGCGCACTATCGTTTGCTAGTGGATCAGGCATATTCCATAATCTTTTATTCACTAGATAGAGTGTTAACTTATAGCTAGTTAGGTTGTTCTGGTTCATCCAGTTTGGTTTGATATTTGTTTTATACATTATGAGAATTTTTCTGGTACAATTAGAGACATTCCAGACTTTAAGTCTAGTATAGGATCAACTAATGTATCAGGATTGAACTCTGCAAATACCCACCATAACTTTGGGTTACTGTATAGGTCATTTGCGAGAACATCAGGGCGTAGATCGTATTTTGGATCTACTGTTATTGTCTTTGTTACTACATCCGATTTATTGCTGATAACGTCTTGGTATATGTCAAGATATTTATTATCAATAATATTGGTGGTCCTGTAGTTACTATCTGGTCTGTATTCTGTTCTAGCCATTAGATATATCCTTTTCTCAATAGGTCTCCTGACGCATATTTTTTCAGATTCCATTCATCACGCAATCTACCTGGTGGATATTGTGGTGCTATATCAAAAGCAAATAGCATACTTGTCGGCACTGAACTTGATTCGCCTGGTATAGCTACTTCAGTTGTATCAAAGCCTTCTACAATGCTTGCTTCTGCACCTGCATTGAATATGGATTGTTCTTCTGCACCATACCCACTGTTTTGCATAGTACCATTCATTATCTCACCGTCCTGTGTATACACTGTTTGTGATCCATTTTCTTGTGTTACTACTGAAACATAGTCAACATCTTCTGGTAATGTAAAGTTAACATTTCGTACTATTACTGGTATGTTATTAAACATCTCATCTCCGTATCCACTGAATACCAAAACAGGAGGAGGTGTTCCAGCATCTGTTCTACGTACTCCATCTACATACGCACCAAAGTCACTCTTAGTAACTGTGCGGAAAAAATGCATAGCCGCCAACAAATATGAAGCTTCTTCTGCTGTGTTTGCTGTGAATATAGCTGTTACACTTAAACTAATATTTGGTGTCATCATATAATAATGTGGTTGATTGACACTTTGGTTAATATCATATGTTCCATAACTTGCGGTATGGTTTATGTTAATAGTTGGTGTATATGGAAATGTAATACCATGTCCTGTTTTTATTAGAGGGCGTAGTGTTCCTTCAAACCAATCTGTTGTTTTAGAATATAATCTAATCTTGTGATCGCTGGGTACACCAGCAATTCCTTTTGCCACTCTAGCTGGTTTAACTGAATTTGCAATTCTTGTTTGTAGGTCAGGCCTATTGTCACGTGGTGCTAAATTAAGACCTAATGCCATTGTTTCATTTGTCTCAGCATTCGTAACTTCTCCAGTAAGAGTGTCAATAGTTCCCATATATTGAATACCAGTATGTGGATTAATAAACATTTGCTGGTTTTCAGCAGTATTGTCCATTCCAGTCACTGGCCAATTTCCAGCCAGTTTTGCCTTCTGTTGCGAGTCAACTCTTTTCTTGTGTGCCTTTGCGTTGCTTGCTGAAATTCTTCCTTGATCTTGTAGTGCTTTAACTTCGGCTTTGGTTAGGTATTGATCTCCGCCGGTACCATCAATAATATCACCTAAACCATCCACTTCTGGATTAACGTAAACCTTTGCTAGATCTGCATTTTCTGTGACTTCTTTTGCTGATACACTATTAGTTTCAAGTGGTTCACCATCAGCACCAATTTTGTTTTTGTCTGCATTCGTACCTTGTGTGTTGCTACTAGTAACTGGAACTGTTTCTGTCTCCACTTTTCTTGTTACACTATAATTTGAACTCTTAGCACTATCTGGTGGTTCAATAGTTCCTTCAACAACACCGCTTTTATATTTTAAATCTGATTTGCCATTGATAATTTTTTCATCAAGGGAAGACCGGTTGGGTAGGTTTCTACTTTCAGGATATTGATAATATTTTCCGGTTTTTGGATCATAAACTTTTAAACTACCATTTTCTAAAGTTTCTTCTTTTTGTAGATCCTTATACCTTGGGTTACGATCAAATTGCCTTTCAACAATATCAGCTCTGATATCAGCATATTCTGGAGAAGTTCTAGCACCGTCTTGGCCATACATTTGTAGACCAGAAATAGTACCAGTTACTCTTTTCTTACTAGTTGTATTGTTTGTGGCTACTACTGGTTGAAATCCATTGCTGTTGCCTGTTCCTTTACCGGGCATTATGTTAACCTCTGTTCAATAAATTTAAAAACTCTATCATTCATTTTACCAAAAAACTGTGTGAATACTTTTTTCTTTTCTGCTTCTGGTATTTCACTTGCCATTGTTTGGCGGAAATCTGTTGCACTCATACCACCTTCATTAACTGGCATTGTTACAAAATATACACGATTCTCATCAGGTGTTTGTAATCTACTTGTATCATCTGGTAATGGTGCAAGTACTCCACCTGATTTAAGTCTACCAGCATCCTTTTCACTGAATGCTAGGACTATTGCATACTCTGCATCACTTCTACCAACCTTTGTTTGTTCAGGACGGTAGGGCTGTGTGTTAACAAAGTGATTTGTTGGGATACCAAACATCTCATTTGCAATACTTGCCTTTTCTTCAAACGTAAATGGATCAGTACTGTGATCGCCTGCTTTGTGCATAGCCTGTTGCTTTTGCCCAAATGTAGAGGCGATAAATACATTGTCAGCGCCAAACCGTTGCGTTAAGTTATTGTATAATGCAAAGTGCCCTTTGTGCATAGGTTGAAACCTACCACCGTAAAACACTGTGACACGATTTGTTGTGGCTTCCATTAATAAATCTGTATATCGCATTTTCGTTCTCCTATATTGTATTTATACACCAGAAAACACTTGACAACGGCACCAATAGTAGTTATAATAGATACTACGCATACATATAGGAGCCAATATGGCAAAAAATTACTTAAACAATAAAGATATGTTATTAGAGATTCATAAATCTAAGATGTCATACTGCAATGATGGTGTCGAAGAAGAGCATTTTATGTACGATTTAATTTTAGATCATGTAGATGAAATTGATAACGATAAGATTGAAGAGGCAAAAGTCAATAGAGCAAGCAGGCTTACCAAACTCGCACATGAAGAAGCTGTGAAGAAATGGGAGCAAGGACTATGGGATAAGAAAAGAAAGCCCAGAGCCGCCGAATTTGCAGTAGATCCTGATACAATTACAGAAAAAGAACTAGTATTTAGGATTAATACATATGAACACATTCCATTGGAACAAAGGAAGACAAATCCAAAGACTGTGGCAGACCACCATACTAAAGTTAACTTTCCACCATTCAGCCACTATGCGTTAGTAGGAAATAATTGGAAAGAAGTTGTACGTAGTCACTGGAAAGGAGACTTGACAGATGGATATTTCTCTGTTACACATGGTAAAACAAATACAAACCTTGCTAAGATGTACTTAATGCTATGCCACAGGTATAGTATGAGAGGGAATTGGCGAGGATACACTTATGTAGATGAGATGCGTGGACAGGCTATTCTTCAGCTGAGTCAAATTGGTTTACAATTTAACGAAGCAAAGTCTAATAATCCATTTGCATATTATACTGCGGCCGTTAACAACAGCTTTACAAGAGTTCTTAACTTAGAAAAGCGTAGTCAAAATATTAGAGATGACCTACTAGAAGAAGCTGGTCTCAATCCAAGTCACACTAGAACATTCAATGCGGAATGGGAAGCACAAAATGCTTTGGAGTTGAAAAAAGCACTTGAGGCTAAAGCTAAAGCTAACCAATCGGAGAAGTAAACTTGTTATTTGATGAAGTAGTAGTCTTCACAGACATTCATTTTGGAATGAAGAATAATAGTCGCTTACATAATAAGGACTGTGAAGATTTTATTATATGGATGATTGACGAAGCCAAGAAGAGAGGCATTAAAAAATGCATCTTTATGGGCGATTGGCATCACCATAGAGCGACTATAAATGTTAGTACACTCAACTATACTGTAAGTAATTTACGTAGGTTGGATGAGAACTTCGACGAAGTATACATGATTATGGGAAATCACGATCTCTATTATAGAGAAAAACGTGAGATACATAGTATTCCAATGGCTGATGAATATAAAAATATTCACGTGATCACGGAAGATATACTAGTCAAAGACGACGTTGCCATTATACCGTGGCTCGTAGATGATGAATGGAAAAAGCTAAAGCATATTGAATGCAAATATATGTTTGGCCATTTTGAACTCCCCTCGTTCTATATGAACGCAATGGTACAAATGCCTGATTTAGGACATGGTCTAAAAGCCGACGATCTCCGTAAACCAGAATTTGTTTTTTCCGGACACTTCCACAAGCGACAGAAAGATGGCAACGTCATTTATACCGGCAACGCCTTCCCACATAACTATTCAGATGCGTGGGACGATGAACGTGGTCTCATGTTTTTGAAGTGGGGAGGCGAACCCGAATTTGTATCCTGGCCGGATGCACCTAAGTACAGAACGTTACCACTTAGTAAACTTATTGATAAACCAGAGGAAGTCTTATCTAACAAAACTCACTGCAGAGTTACATTAGATGTTCCAATTACATATGAAGAAGCAAACTATATTAAAGAAACGTTTGCACAACAATATGAATTGCGTGAGATTTCTTTGATGCCCAGCAAGAAAGAAGAACATGCTACTGACTGGAACAATGGACAAGAAATCCAAATTGAGAATGTAGATCAAATTGTAATGAATCAATTAGAAGCTATAGATTCTCCCACCATAAAAAATCAACAACTAATAGAGATATATAATAGTCTATAATGCTAAAAATTAAAAATATCACCGTAAAGAATTTTATGAGTGTCGGTAACGTCACTCAGGCTATCACATTTGATGATGCAGGATTAACACTTGTATTAGGAAATAACTTGGACCTCGGTGGTGATGGTTCACGTAATGGCACTGGTAAAACAACTATTGTTAACGCATTAAGCTATGCGTTATACGGAAATGCATTGTACAATATCCGTAAGGATAACCTAGTTAATAAAACCAACAATAAACAAATGCTGGTTACAGTTGACTTTGAAAAAGATGGTATTGAATATAGAATTGAACGTGGGCGAAAGCCAAACGTATTTCGTTTTATGGTTAACAATACTGATACTACAGATACAGATGAAATGCAGGGTGAGGGTAGAGAAAGCCAAGCAGTAATTGAACGTATACTTGGTATGACACATACCATGTTCAAACATATTTGTGCATTAAACACTTATACTGAACCTTTCCTAAGTATGCGAGCCAACGATCAGAAAGATATGATTGAGCAGTTACTTGGTATTACACAGCTTAGTGAGAAAGCTGAAACTTTAAAAGAACAAGTCAAGGCTTCTAAGGATGGCATTGTAGAAGAAACACACCGTATTCGTGCTAATGAAGAAGCAAATGAACGTATTGCTAATAGCATTAAAGATGTAGAAAGACGTAGGAAAGTTTGGGCTGATCGTAACGTAAAAGACATTGAAGATATGGAAACTGATCTACGTTCTTTAAATGCTATTAACATTGAAGATGAACTAAAAGCACATGCTGATTTTGAAGTTTTTAATAATAAACGAACACAAATAGATACTTTAAACAGTGAGATATCTAGACTTGAAACTGCTATGAGTAGAGAGCAGAAACGTTTAGATAAAGCACAAAAGGACCTAGACACTACACAAGATCATAAATGTCACGCATGTGGACAAGAGATACATGACGATCAACACGACAAAATGGTTGCTGAAAAGACTGAATTAGTGGAAGAATCTGTAAGACATCTTGCTTCTGACACCGAACAGATAAATGAATATAAGAGTGCATTAAAAGATATCGGTGAACTAGGTATTGCACCTATATTGCATTATAATTCTATTAATGATGCATATGAACACCAAACAAAAATAAACTCTTTAGAATCAAGTATTCAAGAAAAACAATCAATGGATGATCCATATGAGGATCAAATACAGGGCCTAAAAGAAACTGGCTTACAAGAGATTGATTGGAGTGAAGTTAATAGACTCACAGAACTTAAAGACCATCAGGACTTCTTAATGAAACTCCTGACAAGTAAAGACAGTTTTATCCGTAAAAAGATTATTGAACAAAACTTACAGTTTTTAAATACAAGACTTGAATATTACATTACTAGGTTAGGATTGCCTCATGAAGTGCAATTCCAATCAGACTTAACAGTAAGTATTGTACAACTAGGACAAGACTTAGACTTTGATAATTTATCACGTGGTGAACGTAATAGACTTATACTAGGACTAAGTTGGGCATTTAGAGATGTATTTGAGAGTATGAATCATCCTATTAACCTAGTTTGTATTGACGAACTAGTTGACAGTGGTATGGATACCATTGGAGTTGAAAGTGCATTAAGTGTGTTAAAGAAGATGGAACGTGATAGACATAAAAACATTTTGCTTATTTCTCATCGTGATGAACTTGTTGGCCGTGTTAATAGTGTACTACAAGTTACAAAAGAAAATGGCTTTACCACATTCAATACAGACGTGGAAATAGTAGATGCCTGATGACAAAGCAACAACTTACACAATTTCATCAGATACGGGTGTTGAGTTAACTTACAATATTAATGACTATCTCGTTGATACTGTTACTATACCCAATACCACTACAATAACTATTGATGATGAAGTGTTTACAACTACACCAGATTATGAATCAAAGAAAATGAAATCTGAGATTGGTGTTGATATGATACAAAACGTAAAAAGAAAATTTGAGAATGAATGATTGGATATTTGAGAATAAAACAGTTACAGATTTACCGGAAGATTGTACTGGATTTGTTTATCTAATCACTAATACTATTACTGGCAGAAAATACATAGGCAAAAAACTAGCAAGATTTAAAAGATCAAGGCCCCCACTTAAAGGCAGAAAAAACAAAAGACGATACACAATAGAATCAGATTGGCAAACATACTACGGCTCAAACGACGAACTAAACAATGACGTGGCTGAATTAGGCGAAGAAAAATTTACAAGAGAAATATTATATTACTGTAAAACTAAGTCAGAATGTAGCTATATAGAAGCGAGAGAACAATTTGCAAGAGGCGTTCTCGAAACAAGCGACTACTATAATGGCATAATACAAGTAAAAGTACACGGCAAAGGCATCCTAGGCATAAACAAAACACAAATTAATGGCTAATACAGAACCCTTCATGCTCCGTTTGGTCGAGGTTGCTCGACCCATCTTGAGGATATAGGCTAATTCCTATGTCCGGACTGATGTGCTAGAAAATTAAATAATGAGTGAGCTCTCCTGACAATTTGGAACTCACGGGTAGTCTTTAGTCGTTACTAAGGCAAAAGATGTTCCTGCGTTGTTTAGCAGTATATAAAGTCGTATCGCACAACCCCGACTTCCTATAAAAAGGTTATACTTTAGTAATGTGGTTGATTCCGAGGCGAAATGTCATGGAATTCGATTTACACTTGGCCGTATCAGGCTAAGTGTGATTGAAACACTCGGCGAAATAATCGAGTATATTAATCCAATAAATATAATAGTAATTAACTTTAGACCATCGAAGATAAAGAATATACATCAAGTATCACGAAGTGATACGAAGATGTGATGTTCGTAGAACATCAACTAGATGGATTTAAGCATTAGAAAGATATTATGACATTCGATACATTTATTGCCACCTTTCTGACTTGGACGGAAAGTGCGGTAGAAGCAAAAAAAGACGATGGATATCCTGTATGTCCATTTGCTCGTAAAGCGAGACTCCAAGATAAAATTCAATTTATAGATGCCCGAAGTTTCAGCGAGTATGAACTGTTATCGTTCGACAAGGAACGATATGAAATAGGTATTGCGTGGATGGGTGATGGTGTTGATTCAGAAGCAATGGAAGCTCTAGCAAAACAGATGGAGGAAACAAATCCAGATCTGTTCTATTTTACTAGTACAAACAAAAGCGGACACTTCGTTAAAAACTTTACGAACTGTATCTTTATTCAACTAAAGGGTGATATTATGGAAAAGAGAGGATATCTCAAAGGAACAAAATATTACGACAGTTGGCCTATAGATTATTACAAATTAATTACCGGCGAGTAGATTTCTTCTGCATAGCCTGATTTCGTTCTTCTGTTTGTTTATTAAGTTGATTAGTTAGGATTCGAACAGAGGGTAACGGCATAGACATAAGTTCTGTCCATGTTGTAGCACCTCCACTTACCAATATTAAGTCCATTAAATTGGCTTCAATGCGTTCGAGATCCTCTTTATATCCCTCTACAATATTAATTACGTCTTGCGGTTGACTAGTGGCGATCAACCTGCGAAAAAAGCCGCTATATCTAGTTCAATATTTGTCTTGTAGTCTTTCCCACATTCCAAACATTTGGCTTCCATTTCTGTGTTTAGATTATTTTCACTGAGACTTTCAACTCGTTCTCTAATTGTATCATAATCTTTTCTTGTAATAGTTTTAACCCATTCATAAATCGTTTCTGGATTCGTAACTTCTTCTGAACTTTCTTCAGGTGTCTGTACACTTAATACACAGTTTGAAACTAACTGTACAGTTAATTCTGCAATATCAACAAATGCTTTGCCGAACTGTTCTGAGTTACTGGCTTCGCCACTTTGTTCTGCTTGCATAAGATTTGCTACAACTTGTTGTTGTTTAACTTGTTGTATTTGTAGTCTAGTTCTATCTTCAATGTTGTATGGTTTGACCTTAATTTTAAAACCATTTTCTAATTTAATATTAGGATCAGTCTCATTTACGGTAACACGTGATAATAAAACGTTACTGTCTACAGCCATTTGATTAACGTGATCACACTCAGTACACTTGATGTCTACTGAAATTTCTTGTCCGTAACTAGCCTGTCTAATACCCAAAAGCACAACTAACAAGTCGTTAATTGGCATTTGTCGTGGATTGGGAATATCCGGACAGCAACTTTCAATAAGGGCTACAGTAGCCTCTCCGTTGAATAATGCGTCTGGAGTTTTCGTAATAAGTTCGTCTTTTGCACTCATAGGATAGATTGCAAGTTCGTCATCCACGCTTAGTTTTGGCTTTGGATCGTACCATTTGCCCATACTGGGTAGTGCAACATACACTGCGGGCTTTTTATATGCCGCAATTAGGGTATTTGTTGTCATAGGGTGTTTTCTCCAAATAAATACATTATATAAATGCTTCTTCTGTATTTATACATTAAATAGGTAGTTAATTGTGAATCAAGACGAAATACTAAATCTTATACGTATGTTACCCAAATGGGCTAAGGAGGATACCCTCAAAGGTATCGTGACACAAGAAGGTACTGACCTCCAAAAGAATATTACTGCCGTTAATAGTTTAGCTAGGAAATTAGGCCTAAAAGAAATTACAATTAATGTACAAGATACTATTTCTGGTACTAAGAAGATGAACCAGAAATTTCAGCGTACCCTAGATAATATTTCTAAAGGTATGAACGATGTGTCAGCAATTAGATCAACAAATGGTATTGAAGCATTAGGTGAAATAGCTGATATTACTGGATCTGTTTTAGGACAGGCTGGTGGTGGGGTATCAGCTTTATCCAAATTCTTTGGAAGAAGAGCCGCAGTCGCTGGTAAAATAACTGGCGCAGTATCAAAGACTGCTGGTGGATTTTTAAAAGCATTCGGTGGCTTAACAGCCGCGATAGCACCATTAATTTATAATCAAGAAAAAAATGTTAGAGCCTCATTGGATTTCGGTTTGGTGTTTGATAATAGTTATGTTGGAGGTCCGTTGGGTGGGGTAACAGCACTAAGGGGATCAACAGCAAACATGGGAATGGGTATGGGAGAGATGCTAAAAGGTGGCGAACTATATCGTACCTCTCTAGTTAACCTTGAAGGTCCTATGACTGGAAATATACTGACTATGAATAACTTTATGTCTACATTAGCAAAGAATAGTAGAGAAGATGCTGGCTTTAATCAAATGGGATTAGTAGCTACAGAATTTCAAGCTTCAATGGGTCAACAAGCAAACCTATTATTCCAATTAGGTGAAATGACAAAGTTTAATATACCTGCTAGAAAAAGAATGGTATCGTTGTTTAACACAACACAATCAATAGCACTTGGCTTAGCTGATATGACTGGTATTAATAGACAACAGTTACTTGATAATGCCCTAAGTGCTGAAGCCACAGAAAGTGTACGATCAAGTTTATTAAGGCAGAAAGATATTATTGAAGAAAAGTACGGTGAACATGCGGTTGAGCAGATTGCTGTTAATGCAGATATGATTGGATCATTATTTAAAAATATGGTACCAGCACTTGGACCAGCAATAGAAACAACACTTATGAATGCTACATCAATGTTGGGAACAACTGATAATATTAATGCCGCTATTACACCAGAACTACAAGAAATATTGGCATTAATGAATAATGGAGCATCAAACAAATTATTGGCATTATTACAAGATGGTTTAACTAGTAAGATTGATAGACATGAACTGGTAAACCGTGCTCGTGATATGTTAAAGGACATGCAAAAACTTGAATATGTACCAGCAACGGCAAATGCAGACCCTACAATGAAAGCATACAATAGGATAATTAATGAATCTCTGATGGTGAGCGATGCATTTATTAATTCAACTGATGATGTTGTTGCGGCAAAAATAAAGGGAGCCGCCGACGCTGTAGAACAAGGTGATGATAGCGTTGAAGGAATGGAAGGCGTTAAAGTAGGTCTTAGAAATTTACAACACAATATTACTCCAGGCTTTGAAACACTTTCTGGTTTGTTTGCTGATATGGCAAATGGACTTGGTGATTTTAGAGATTTCCTAATAGAAAAAGAAATATTTGGATTTAAAGCAGATGATAAAAAGATAGCAGATAAACTAAAACCTGAGATTGATCGTGATATAAGAGAAAAATTTGATCCATATAGAACTAGGTACACGATGGAACCAGGCACATTTGATCCAAATATAACATTGGATGATGATGATCCAAACGTAAAACAAGATAGGTATATACCACAACTTCATGTTGATCCTAAATCTAGAACAGTCGCACCCAGCACTGAGATAACAAAAGAGCAAGCAGAGGAAAGACTCGAAGGTGGAAGAGTTTCACAACACCAGATTGGACAAAATAAATTTAGATCCAAACCACTTGCTGACGCATTGTTGACAGTATTAGAAAATGCGGCAATAGTAACTGATCCAAATATACAAGTTGTTGTTACTAGTGGCGGACAAATGCCATTAGAAGAATGGATGACAACACCTGGTAGATCCCAGAGAGGTAATGAATATTTTGTAGATGGAAAAAAAGCACGTAAAGGAAGTAGACGACATGATGGTGGAAATGCCGCAGATTTTAAATTAAAAAAGGATGGAAAATTTTTAGGTATTAAAAGCCCTGAGTTTTTAAGTTTTGTAGAAGCCGCCTTTGCATTAGGTGCCAAAGCAGGTAGTGCGGCACACGGATATATGGGAAGCGAAACTGCACATATTGATATTGTAGGAACTTCCCTTGGTGGTGGAATCACTTGGTCTAATGCAGATGCAGGATTTAGACAAGCACAGGAACGTGGATTAGTTATGCAACAGCATAATGCTGACGACAACATGTATCAGAAAAGATTAAAAGAGTTGCGAGCTGTCGCAGAAGGAGAAGTTACACCAACTACTTCAGAAGTTGAGGTAGACACAAACAACGTTGTACCAGCAGTAGAAGGTGATGGAAATAATAATACAGAAACAAAAACAGAAACCATAAAAACAAATGATAAAAAACACCCACTTTCCAAAGAGCATTTACGTGCTAAAACCGAGGCAGAGAATAATAATGTAATTCCATTATATCCTGATGGTAGTCCGTTTGATGGCAATACAACTACATCGGAATCATCTGTACCTGATGATGGAATGAATGCACGTATAGAAGAAATACAAGCATTAAAGAAAGCAGAAGAAGAACGTATCAATAGATCATTATCTGGTGAAGATGAATATTGGGGTAGAGAAGCAGGCGGCAGGCGCAAGTCAAAAAGAAAGATTCAACAATTATTAAAAGAGATGGAAGAGATAACAAGAGAAATGTCTAGAGATCAAATTATGGAGGCACAATAATGGCAGACATGCAAATACCTATGCCAGATGGTGAACAGTTAAATTTACCACAATGGGCAACGGAACAAACGCTACAGTCGTTAGCCTCTGTTCTCAGAGCAAATAACAGTTCAAGAGATATATTAATTAGTGCTGTTAATGCTCAAACAATGGATATAGACGGCT
>Ga0213869_10000264_pt1 | contig 43947 bp, 56 predicted proteins | sample PICome_10_FD_160083 | JGI IMG/M metagenome (GOLD analysis project Ga0213869, IMG submission 160083) | Coastal seawater microbial communities near Pivers Island, North Carolina, United States - PICO132 | ecosystem: Environmental > Aquatic > Marine > Coastal | place: USA: North Carolina...
GGGAAAAGATGCACTGAACCCTCGACATGACACTGGGCGTTTCCATTTTATTGCCCCGACCCGATCGATAATGGGACAATATCCTTATCCCGTCAAAGGGAATGGATCGTCTCAATGGCGACATAATGGCTGTGCATCGCCAACCAGCCCGAGGAAATCCGAGCGCTCCCCGCATGGTGCCTGCGCCTCATCGTTCTCGTCGAGGCGCGCGCCGCGCCGCGACTGCATACCGTCGAGGGCCTGTGGCGCAGAACGACCCGGGCGCGGCCCGGCTCGATGACGCTCTTCATTCGGAACGAGCAGCTGCTTCCCCCGGATGAAATCGACCGCATCGTGCGCGACGCGCCGACAGACCTCATCCGGTTCCAGGACGTTGCGAGCCAGATACCCATCGGCGAGCGACCGACGATGACCGAGTGGCTCGATCGCTTCCATGCCGCTTTCCCCCAACGAGGCCGCGGACCCGCGCACGCGATCGCCGCCTGACCGCATTTCGCAAAACCCAACCCCGCAAACGGAAGGATCGATCATGATCTGCGCCGCCACCGATACGCGCATCGACACCATAGGCCGCCTCAACGACCGTTGCCGCCAGGGCCTCGATCGCACCGCCCGCATCGTCGTCACCCGCACCTGCCTCGGCGCTCTTGCCGGCGATACGCCTGCGTCCGAAGCGATCGCACAGGCCCATCTCCTCCAGGCCCTACGCCGCTGCACGTTCGACCCCCGCGACAGGGAGCGCAATCGCGGTGAGTTTACCGTTGGCGACGTCCGCGTCTTCTTCTCGATCGACTATTATGACGAACGCCTCGAATATGGCTCCGAGGACCCCGCTGACGCGCGCATCACGCGCCGCGTGCTGACGCTCATGCTGCGGGAGGATCTGTGACGATCGAAATCGTCCTTGGCCTCCCCCATCTGGCGAACGGCCCGCTTCTGGCGCGCGCTGCCGCGCTGCGCGCGCCCGTTCTGATCTCGGCCAATTGCCTGTCGCGCTGGCGCAAGGGCGATGGGTGGCGTCAATGGTCCGGATGGCGAACCGGGACCCTCGCCCATGCGAGAGGCCTCGCAAGTCTCGACCTCGATTCCGCAGGCTACACCATGATGGTGCGCTACCGCGGCCTGCCATGGTCGATCGCCGATTATATGACCCTGGCCGCATCCTATCCCTTTCGGCGCATATCGTCGGTCGATTATTGCTGCGAGCACGAAGTCGCCCATGACCGGGAAGAGGTTCTCGACCGCATCGCGCGCACCGCCGCGACCAACCGCGAATGCTTCGCACGCGCCGGCGATCTCGGCATCCGCCAACGGTTCATGCCCGTGATCCAGGGCCGCGAGCCCGACGATTATGCCCGATCGCTCGATTCCATCGACGCGATCGTCCTTCCCGGCTCGGTCATCGGTATCGGCAGCATGTGCCGTCGGCCGACCCATGGACCCCAGGGACTGATCGCCGTCGTCGAGCGGCTCACCCATATCCTGCCCATCGGGACGAAGGCACATCTCTTCGGGGTCAAGGGCGACGCTCTGCCTTATCTTGCCCCCTTCGCACGCTGGATTGCCTCGATCGACAGCCAGGGATGGGGCATCGCGGCACGCCGGCATGCCCTGCGGCATCGCATCTCCAAGACGGACCGGCTTGCAGCCGACTTCATGGAACGCTGGTATCGAACCCAATGCGCGCGTCTGCTCGAACCCACGCGCTTCGTGACCGAGGCCGCAGACATCCCGGTCCGGCCCCCGCCGCTCGATCCGTGGGAACAAGCCATCGCGCAGGCGCGGGCGGAAATCCGCGACCTTATAGAAACCGGCGAGCTCGACCATGACGCGACGACAGATGCCTGGGTCGAGGGCTGGGCCGCCGACATCTGGCACAGCCGGCGCCCCGAGACGTCGCGCTACGCTGCATAACACGCTTCACGGCCCAAGGACGCTCCCATGCTCACCACCCGTTCACAACGCTGGCGCGACCGGCGCAGCCTCTTCGTCTCGAACGACACGGTGATCGAGCCGTCGCGCTATGCCGTCGATGTCGTCAGCCACGAGATCGCCAGGGCGTTCCTCGCCGATCATCATTACCTACCCCGCTATCCCGCCGCCCAGCTGGCGTGCGGCCTGTTCGGCCCGGGCGCCGCGGGGCGTTCCTCGCTCGTAGGTCTGATCGTCTTCGGCGTGCCCGCGAACAACGCGGTGATTTGCCGGCACACCGGCTATGCCGATGCTGCACGCGGCTGCGTCCTTCAGCGTCTCCTGTGCCTGCCCAGTGTCGCAGCCAACGGCGAGAGCTTCTTTACAGCCCGTGCCTTCAGGTTGTTGCGCCAGGCCAAACCTGCGATCGATGCCGTCGTCAGCTTTTCCGATCCTGCCTTCGGTCATTGCGGCGTCGTCTATGCCGCTCTCTCCGGGGCCTATCGGGGCACAACGAGGCCGAGGACTATCCTGCGCCTCGCCGGGCAGACGATATCCGGGCGCGCCCTCTCCAAAATCCGCTCACTCGATTCAGGACATGGCGGCGCAATCGCCCACCTTGTGGATCTTGGCGCACCTGCGCCCATGTCCGGCGAACATCCCGCCGACTGGCTCACCCGCCTGACCAAACGCGGCATCCTCACGCGCGATCGGCAAAGCCCGCTGTTTACCTATTGCTTCGAGTTGACCCGCGACGCGCGCCGAACAGGCCAGGACCTGCCTCGACTTGCCTATCCGCGCCGAAGCGACGTCATTCGCGATCGCCTGTCCCAAGGCGTGAACGGCAAAACATAGGATCGGTTTTCGTCCCCCGGCATTCTGCGGCGTGACCCGGAAACATTCGTCAGGAGTTGACCTTCCAAGGAGACGCGACATGAGCCGTCACGATTTCACCGGCATCGAACCCGATATCAGCGTCAGCATCGGTTGGGACCGGCCATTGAACAGTTTCTTCGTTCAGGTTCTACGACGGCATCCCCATCTCGATGGCGAGGATGACACGATTGTCTGGCACGGGACGGAACCTGGCGAGCTGAAATCGGCTTCCGACGCCATCGCGATCGCGTCACGCTGGGCGCGGCTTCCTGCCGACCTTGGCCGCATTCTCGAAACCGACCGGCTGAAAACGCTCGGCGCAAAGGATGGACCGGCGCAGATCGCGATGAAGCGGCGCCTCTTTGGCGACTGAGCCTCCGGGCAGAAGGTGAGGGGGATGGGCGCGATCGATCAATAGCGATCGACGGAGAACCCCATGCCCCATGTCATCGACCTCGGTGCCGGTCCCACCAACGAGGATTGCGCGCAGCTTGGCCAATCGCCCGACTTCGACGCGCTCAACCGCCTCGAAATCGCAACCTACAAATGCGCGCTGATCGCGCGCTACGGCGCGCCGCCTCCCGGCTGCCGTCTCGCTGCCCTGTCAAACGCCCACGATTTCGGCCGCTACGTCACGCTCGTCCTGCACATCGACGACGAGACCGACGAGGCCGTCTGTGCCTATGCCGAACAGGTCGAGGAGGGCCTTGGCACCTGGCTCGAAGCCGGCTTCAGCGCGCCTGTCATCCATGACGGCGAAACCCCCCGGATCGTGCATCCCGATTCCACCGCCGCGGTCGTGAGCGCCCTGCTCATCACTCGCCCGCGTCCCGACGGGCGCTTCCCGGTCCCCGATTTCGAGACCCTCCACACCAACCTTGCAGGCGCCTTCCCGGACGAGGCCGCGGCCGCACGCGCGCGTCTGTCCGACGTCGAAAGCGCCTGACCGCGCCTGTTCCCAACCCGGACGGAGATCAGCATCATGGCGAACACTTACACCAAAGCCGCCTTCACCATCCTCATGAGCCATGCCGACGCCATGCTCCTTCGCGTCGCCGAGCAAGCCTGCGGGATTCTCGACACAGGCGGCGAGGACGAGGATCTTGCGCGGCAATATGACGCCCTCGATCCGGCATTTCGGGCTGTCTTCCCCCCCGAAGGCGCCTCGAAGTTCGGAACCTTCCTCGCGATCTTTCCCGATCCTGGCTTCCCCTGTCTCGACTGCGCCATCGACATCCGGTCGAACGACGCCAACGACGCACAAGTCACGTTCAGCGGCGAACAGTTCGGCGTCGAACAGGTCGCCAACCTGCTCCTGGCAGCATGCAAATCCGCGCTTCCCTGCGGCTTTGCCTGGGTGTCGGACTGCGACCGGCTTCGTCCCGGCGAATTTGCCGGAGGGTGTGTCGTCGTCACAGGGGACGGCGTCCGCTTCCATTCGACCCAGACGATCCTCGAGCGCGCACTGCACCGCATCGAAGCGGGGGCAGACAGTGGCGTCGATGGCGTCGTGCTCGCCGTTCGCGATCCCTCGAGCGGCGATATCGGCTTCTGGAACGATGCGACCCAAAGTCTCGGATTGCTCTGCCACGCGAGCGTCTATCATCCCTCGCGCGCCGCATCCTGGGAAAACGTGCCATTCGAAGAATTCGACTGGATGGCACTTCCGCAAAACCTCGCGGCCTGATCGGCCATGCTCGACACCGATACATCGCATCGCATATCCGGTCTGCCCGCGATCGCACTGCCTCCCGCCATGCTCGAGGCCATCGCAGCAGGCGCATGGGTCGTGTTCAACCTTTCGGGCGGCAAGGACAGCTCGGCCGCGATGTTCACGGTCAACCCGCTGCTCGACGCACTCGGTCACCCCCGTGAACGTCGCCTTGCCCTCCATGCCGATCTCGGCCGCGCCGAATGGGACGAGACCCCGGCGACGGTTGAGGATCTTGCCGCTCTGGCAGGTCTGCCCCTCACGATCGTCCGCCGCGCTGCGGGTGATCTGTTCGATCGCTGGGCCAAGCGCTTTGCCAACGGCAAGGCGCGCTACGAGGCGCTCGAAACCTACAATCTGATAGGCCCCTGGTCTTCCTCGGCGCTTCGGTTCTGCACATCCGAGATGAAAGCCCATGTCATCGGGCCGCACCTCGCACGAACCCTCCGCGGCGCGACCATCGTAAATGTCCTGGGTCTTCGGCGCGACGAAAGTCCCGCTCGCGCTCGCACGCCCGAATGGAAACCCGATCCTCGCTACGCGCCGGCGGGCAATCCCCACGGCACCCGCATGATGCTGTGGAACCCGCTGACGCACTGGACGACGCCGCAAGTGCTGGCTGCCCACGCCACGCTGCATATCCCGCTCCACATCGCCTATACCTGCCATGGCAGTTCGCGCCTTTCCTGCCGCTTCTGCGTTCTCCAGTCGCTCGCCGACGCCAGAGCGTCAGCATCGGCGCCGGCCAATCGCGACGCGCTTCTGCATCTGGTCGATCTCGAAGCGAGTTCGACCTTTTCCTTTCAGCCTGGCCGGTGGCTCGCGGACACAGATCCGCGCCTGCTACCCGACGATCTCGCGCGACGGATCGGCACGGCCAAGGCCGACGCCGCCGAGCGTCGCCGCCTCGAAGCCGCGATGCCGCCCGAACTGCGCTACGTCAGGGGCTGGCCGCCCCGCATTCCGACCCATGACGAGGCCGCGATCATCGCGGCGTCACGGGCACCGATCCTGGCGCGCCACGATCTCTCCAACCTTTACCCGACCGCAAACGCCGTTCGCGCGCGCTTTGCCGACCTCATCGACGTCAAGCGCGCCGCCTGACCCCAGCAAGGACCGCTTCCCATGGCCGATATTACCGATCTCCCCGTCATGAGCCGGGCCGATGCCCTCGCCATCGGCTTTGCCGGGTTCAACGATGTCCCGCACAAGGCGATCGACGTCCCCGACGGGGCGTTCACCATCACCGCAAGAACAAGCGAGGGTCGCCGCGTCACCTTCTGCTTTCTCGAAAAGACTTACGGCGGACCGCCCCGGTTCATCGACATCCAGTTCCACGACCGCGGCACCCATATTCCCAACGCCGACGGCGGGGTCTCGCCGACGTTCAACGCCTTTGCGATAACCCGCGGCGGACGCTTCGTCGCCGATAGCCGCTCTCTCGACGAGGCCCGCAAGCCAACGATCCTGGTCCTCTCGCTCGACAAGGCCGGGGAAGAAGCTGCGCACCCGACACGGCCCGATGGCGGCAGGAAGGATCGCGACCTTGCCGACCTGCTCGACCGCGCCGCAGCGGTCATCGCCGATCCCGACAGCGAGATCCGCTCGGACCGCAACGATCTGGTTGACAGTCTCCATGCCGAGGCTGCGATACGTCGCCAACGGACCGATGCGTCATGACCGTCCCCACGACGGCACCATCGGACGCCTGACCGAAGGAAGAGGGAAGCGAGGGACTTGGATCGGGGATGAATTCCAGCCCCGGCAACAACGGAGTCCCCCATGCGCAGCATCCTTGCCTTCTACGAGATCGATCGCGCCTATGGCGGCCCTGAAGAGGGCGGTTGGTTCTACGATACCGGCACTTTCGTCCGCGCGATCGCGCTCCATTTCGACGAACGGACCGCGATCGACGCGATGCACCGCGCCAACCGCCTTCTCGCACGCCTCCAGCGCCATCGCACGCCGGTCAGCTCGGTCACCTATAGCGGCGGACGCTATCGGGCCTTCGTTTTTTCCGGACTGCCGCCCGCGCGCTTTCCCGCCGAGCGCCCCCGCTACGCCTGATCCCTCCCAGCTCGAAAGGAACAGCGCCATGTACCGCGTCCATTATTACGACAGCAGCGAAGCGGCGTATGACGCCTGCCTCGACACACCCTGCATCGAGGAGGGCGATGTCATCGCCATCCTTTCCGAGCATGTCATCGGTCTCGCCTCGAGCGATCCCATCGCCATCACGCTCGAACATGGCGCGTTCCGCGCGGTTCCCGCGATGCCGGCGTCGCGGCTGCTCGAAGAACTGGTACACGACAGGGACCAGCTGCGACACGCCGTCGAACTGGCACTCGCCCACCATTTGCCGGTCGCACCCCATTTTCTCGCCTTCGCGCTGCGCAACGTGCCCTTGCCTGTCACCTGCACGGTCGTCGCACTGACGCTCGACGACATCATGGTCGCAGTCGACGCGATCCGACATCACGAGACGCGGCTCAACAAACGCGCCGGACTGGTCGATCCCCAGACGTCGCACGGACTCTTTCTCGCCTCGACGCTGCGCAAGCTCGCGACGGCCCGCAGGCATCTGTCCGAGCATCCTCCGCTCGAACATCCCACACATCCCTCTGGCTGACCCTTATCGTCGCCCCGGCATCGTCGAACGATGCCGGAACCGGCTGCGCCGGCAGGGAAGGGGGAGCGGATCGGCAATCCGGACATGGGGTCCGGATCTCTGCCGAAAGGTCATGACCCATGTGCATCGATCCCAATGCCGAACCCGTCGCCTTCGCGCTCGACACCAAACTCTGCCATCTTTTGCCGACGCTCTCCGACGCGCATCGCGAGGCCATCGCTCACGATCTCGCGCGCACCGCGATCTTTATGGCAACCGCGATGGCAGCGGACATGGCCCAGGACGCCGTAAATGGCCTGGTGCCCATCCCTGCGATGCCCCGTCTCGGCAAGCCGCCTGCACCCGCGAAGGTCCCACCTGCCGAAATCGTCGACATCGTGACGCTGACGCCCGCGATCCCGCCCATCGTCGCTGTCATGCAGAAAACCACCGACGTCACGGTTGCGGGCGTCAGCGAGCGCGACGGCTATACGTTCGGCATAGACAACCGGACCGATCGACTGATCGACATCCGACACGCAGGCAAACGCTGGTGCATGACGCCCGACGACGAAGCGAGCGCTGTCGTTTCGCGCGCGATCGGCGCCCTTGTCGCCGCGCATGCCGATATCGGCACTGCCTTGACCCGGCAGATAGCGCGCTGATCGCAGGACATCTGCCCAACTGAAACTCTCCCCGGCATGGCCGGATCGCACCACCGTCCGCGTGAAGAACGCGTTCGGTGAGGGGCGCTTTCGCGCCCTGCCCGGCCAAGGGGCCGGGGAGAGGAGGAGGATGGGAGAAAGTGTCGAGGACAAGGGGTCCAGACGCACAATCTCACGGAGACACGACATGAACATCGGATCGATCAAGCAGAACGACGCGGGCATTTTCATGGGCCGCATTTCGACGCTGACAGTGGCGATGACGATCGCGCTGAAGCCGGTGCATTCCGCCAACCCGCGCGCGCCGCGCTACGAAATCCACGCGCTCACCCCGAGCCGGACGTGGGTGCAGGTCGGGGCCTTCTTCGAACTCACCTCGACCAACACCGGCGAGGCGTTCCTCAACGGCCGCATCGACGATCCCTCGCTGGCGCAGCCGCTCCAGGTCTCGGCGTTCCGCCAGGACGACGGCTCGTACAATGTCGTGTGGCAGCGCGCCCAGAAGCGCCGCGACGTGACGTCCGCGCTCGGGATCAAGTCGGACGAGGATATCGCGCCGCCCTTCGGGGCCGATGGCAGCAGCGTCAGCGACACCGGCAGCGAACCGACCCCGGACGGTCTCGGCCAGTCCACCGCGCCGGTGGAGGAGCCCGTCGCCAAGGGTCGCGGTCGCGCCAAGCGCGTTGCCGAAGACGCCTGAAATTCAAAGGGGCGGTGCCGTTACGGCATCGCCCTTTTTTTGCCTGCCGGGAACGAGTTCCTCGATCATTCATCCATGACGAGTCAATTCATCGTTGTGTTGAACCCGTTTATCGCCTCAATCCGTTTCACCGATGAGCACAGAGTGAATGGCAGAAACTGGAGCATGAAGAGGAGAGGGTGATGACTGGCAGCTGGACGAATGGAGCGCAAGCCTCGGACGGGACCGGCAAGTCATTGGCCTCAGGAGTCTGCACCATGCCAGATCGCGTCTCGGTATCCATTACCATCGGAGGGATACTCCCTGCCGATCGGGTGCCCGAACTCATCGAAACCGCCAACCGATGCGGCCTTTCTCTTGAATGGGATGGGGGGCCGCTGACGGAGATACCCTCTGGAGAACCTCTCTGCCTACGCGCCCATGAAGTGGTCGGCGGTGATATCGACGACATGGAGGACTTTTGCTGCCATAACGACCTGCCTTTCAGAAGCTGGTCCGACGGTAACTACGGGCATTTTACACCTGAAATCCGCATCTGGATCGGCGAAGGTCCACGACAGGTCTATACCGCCGCACAAGACGAGAAGGCCGTCCTGACCGCCGACGAAGCGTCGCAACTAGGTTCCTACGAGGCGATCATGGAGCATTTCCGTCAGGCCAACTACATCCCTCCGCCGCTCCATATCCTCCCCATCAAGGCGCCGGACGATGCAGCTGAAGCACAATCTTCATGTGAGTAACCCTTAAGGGTTACCCAATTCGACAGTCCAGTCGCCAAAATGCCCCTCTTCGAACCACCACCGTCCGCGTGAAGAACGCGTTCGGTGAGGGGCGCTTTCGCGCCCTGCCCGGCCAAGGGGCCGGGGAGAGGAGGAGGATGGGAGAAAGTGTCGAGGACAAGGGGTCCAGACGCACAATCTCACGGAGACACGACATGAACATCGGATCGATCAAGCAGAACGACGCGGGCATTTTCATGGGCCGCATTTCGACGCTGACAGTGGCGATGACGATCGCGCTGAAGCCGGTGCATTCCGCCAACCCGCGCGCGCCGCGCTACGAAATCCACGCGCTCACCCCGAGCCGGACGTGGGTGCAGGTCGGGGCCTTCTTCGAACTCACCTCGACCAACACCGGCGAGGCGTTCCTCAACGGCCGCATCGACGATCCCTCGCTGGCGCAGCCGCTCCAGGTCTCGGCGTTCCGCCAGGACGACGGCTCGTACAATGTCGTGTGGCAGCGCGCCCAGAAGCGCCGCGACGTGACGTCCGCGCTCGGGATCAAGTCGGACGAGGATATCGCGCCGCCCTTCGGGGCCGATGGCAGCAGCGTCAGCGACACCGGCAGCGAACCGACCCCGGACGGTCTCGGCCAGTCCACCGCGCCGCTCGAGAACGCCTGATCGACCACGGGCGGCGCATATGCGTCGCCCCTTTCGCTCCCTCGACGGGGATCGCTTCGCTCCCCCCGAAGCGGTCCCCGTCTTCATTCTGGCTATTCCGCGCACAATGCGTATAATTGCCATTTCCACCGCAGGAGGATATCATGGCGACCCGCGCTGACGACGACACCGTCAACCTCACCGACTTTCACAAGTCTCCCGGCGTCTATGTCGATCAAAGCCAGACGCGGCCTGTCATTCTCACCAAGCACAAGCGTCCGTTCGCGGCCGTCGTCAGTGCCCAGTGGCTCGAACATGCCGAAGCTGCGCTCGCTGCGCTTCATGGAAACCGCCGTGTCTATTCCGAAGGAACCTTCCCCAATGACTTCGCGGCCCGTCTTGAAGCCTCGCTTCCCAGTGACGCCGAAATTGCCGCCGATCGATGGGACCACGACACCCCCGGCACCGCCGCCTCGCCCGGGTGATATCCTCAACTATGTCTATCTCTTCAGCACCGACGCCGCGGCGGGCAGGGACGAAGGCGTCAAGGAACGCCCCGTTATAGTCCTTGCCGCCGATGCCTCCGGCATCGTCGTTGCGCCCATCACCACCAAGGGCGAGGTACCCGATAGCGACACCGATGCGATCCCTGAGGTTGTCGCGACCGCTATGGGTTTGCCGCGCCCGCAGGAAAGCTATGTCGTTCTCAACGAAGCGAATGAGTTCGACTGGCGCGGCCACGACGTGATCGATCTCAAGAGTGGCGGCTTTCTCTACGGTAGAACCCCGCCGGGATATTTCGCAAAGATCATCCGCGCCATTCAGGCACGGCTCCTGAAGCCTCTGGACCGTCGCTAACGGGTCTCTCATCCAATCGCCATCGACAATCGCCCTCTGAAAGGAGCGGTGCCTTGCGGCACCGCCCCGACGGTTGGGATCGCAACTGTCCGCCAACCGGCCCTGATCTCGCAATCCGGCGGCCTGTAAAGCCATCGCCACCCTGCCAGCGGAAGCGCCCTGAAAGCAGCCTTCGATGGCGATCGGAACGGTGCCGGGGATGGCGGTTGCTGGCGATCGCCCTGGCAAGCGTTCCGCCCGAAGGTGCCCTTGCGGCATCCGGCTTCCTCGACACGGCCGTCACGTCCGCATGTGACCGTCCTTGTTCAGCTCCGGGCTGTCGCCACCATCCCAAGGAGTCGCGACGCTGGTGGTCCGGTTGCCCCCCGCACTCCATCGCCCGGGGATACGGATGACGCACCCGACCCTGTCGGTTCACGAGACTTGTCCATCTCGAAGCCTGCGGGAACCTTGGGCTGCGACCGGCGGTCCATCCGCCGTTTCGTGTCACCTGCGCCGGGAGCCGGAACCCCGCAACCCCTTTGGCAGGGCCGTGTTGCCGCGCGTTGCGCGGCTGCCCGCACCACCCCTGCAAAAGCGGTTCCCCTCCGGTCGATCGATCCCGCCGCCTGCGCGACGGTCCCGATCGCCCTGCGGTGCGGCGCCCCAGCTCCCGGCGCTCCTCAGGTGACACCGGCGGACGAACCGCCGGCCACATCCCAAGGAGGCTTCGAGATGAACAACGTGAACCTGGTCGGCCGCATCACCCGCACCCCCGAGCTGCGCGAGGTCAACCGCACCACCAGCGTCGCGACGATCTTCGTGGCGACCGATCGCCCCAAGCTGAATAAGGACGGCCACACCTACAAGGGCGAGGACGGCTTCACGGTCAAGGAAACCGAATACCACAAGGTCACCTGCTTCAACGGCCTCGCCAAGGCGATCGCCAACAACCGCCAGAAAGGCGACCTCATCGCCATCGAAGGCCGCCTCCACTACACCCGCTGGCAGGACGTCGACGGCAACGACCGCTACGGCTGCGAGATCATCGCCGACCGGGCAGAATTCTACTGACCCGAACCGCACGGGGCGGTGCCGCAAGGCACCGCCCCTGCCGCGTGCTCACTCTGACCGGCGCGCCGCCCTCGACGCGATGCTGACGCATCGCGCCTTGCGCGCGCGCCTCCGCTCGAAAAGGATCGGCATCATGACCACCCAGCGCGACATGTTCGACGGCGATCCGTTCGCGCCGGACCCCGAACCCGAAATCCCGGCACCGGCGCGCGGCAGTGACGACGGCGATGCCGTCGCCCCCACGCCGCTCGCGGTGCCATGCGGCTTCTACGATCGCCGGAACCAGCCCTGCCGCCGTCTCGCGACCCGTCCGATCCTCATGGACGGCAAGCCCTTCGTCCATCGCGACCGGCTGCTGCTCTTTTGCCCGCGCCAATGCTGGTTCGACGACGACAGCGCGGTTGAGCCGGAGCCGGCGAACCGGATTGTCGGCCATACCGGATATGACGACGAACCGGATTTACACATCAATCCGGTAACCGACGATCACGATGACAATTTCGACCCCGACGATCCGGGTCACACCCAGATGCCTGATTACGGGGACGCCCATGACGACGGCGATAGCCACGACTACGATCCATGACCGCGTGATCCAACGCGCAGCCTCTCCGGCTGCGGCTGCGGCCGCTGTCGCGGCCGCCGCTCCCTTGCATCCGGTTCGGGCGGTCGGTCCTGCCATGGTGGTTGAGAGAAGGGCGTAGAAGAAGAGGTTGGGCGTCCCGCCCTATGGGCGGGCACGCGGCTCTACTCGGCCCTGGCGGGCCTCCCGGAGCCCCCTGCGGGGTCTCCGCCCTGACGGGTGACGATCCGCTCGCTGCGCCGGGCGTCCTCCTTGGGGGCGGCGCGGGCTGGTTCGCCCTCCCGGGCTCTCTGGCGCCCGCTTTACGATGCCGTGCCTTGCGGCACGCCATCGTCGCCCGCCGTCGGTCCGACCCGGCGTGCCTGCCACAACATAATATTTTCTCTCTCTGTGATGAGGAAGTTTGGCATGCGGGGATTTGCGGGCCGTCAAGGACGAGCGGTCCCCCAATTTTCACGCACCCGACACTCCGGCTGCGCCTCCGCTTTCGGGCACGAGAAAATCGGCTCCACCGCTCGCGAGCGTTAACCGGGGTCCGTGCCGTCTGCGCGGCACGGCTTCCCGGTTAACGTCCCTGACCGCCCTGACCGCCGCATGCCGGATGAGATTCCTCACCGAGAGAAGGTGAGATTTTCAACACATGGAGGCTATCATGACCAAGTACAGCAACTTCGACGACATGGGCCGCGCGTTCAACGAGCGCCGCGTCGACACCGAAACCCGCCAGACCTACGAAGGCAGCTTCATCGAAGCCAGCGAGATGGCCAAGCTCAGCATCGTGGGAGAAGCCGAGAAGCTGGAAATGCCCGATCCCGATCAGGCAGCAGCCGCCGTCGAACAGATGCTCTCGACGATGTTCGATGTGTTCCGCGACACCCGGATGGAGGAGTTCGCCGCCGACCTCGCATGGGGCTTCGTCAACAGCTTCCACATGGTGGCCAAGCGCATCGAGGGCCGGGAGGATGACGCCGCCAAGAAGCTGGGCGATCTGGTCCGCAGCTACGACCCCTCGGAGATCTACGCTGTCGAACTCGAAGAGACCCAGCTGCTCTGCCAGACACTGGAAGGGTGCGCCGAGGCGATGCGCTGCATGCGCGACCACGCCGGCGAAGTCTATCGCATCGAGACTGGCCGTCCCTTCTCGACCGTGCGCGGCAGCCGCGTCTCCTCCAAGCTCACCGCCTCGATGATCGACGGAGCCGACTATCTGGCCGCACGCGCCGCCAAGAAGCGGGAAGAGCACAACCCGACCGGGCCTGTCGTCGCCTTCTCGGGCGGCATGGAATGGCACGACCACGAGCAGCTCTTCGAACGCCTCGACCAGATCAAGCGCCGCATCCCCTCGATGGTCCTGATGACCACCGCGATGAACAAGGGAGCCGACGCCATCGCCGCAGCATGGGCGTCCTCGCGCGACGTCAAGCTGGTGCGCATGATGCTCGAGCGTCGTCACGGCAACAAGGCGGGGTTCCTGCGCAACGACCGCATCGCAAGCCTGCGTCCCGTCGAGGCAGTCGTGTGCGAAGGATCGGGCGTCCAGATCGACTTCGCCCGCAAGATGCGCACCGCTGGCGTCCCGCTGCACGTCTTCCGTCGCAACGAACAGGCACCGATGCAGCCTGCGCGCAGCCGCCGCGCCTGACGCATCTGTCGGAAGGGCTCCGGGAAACCGGGGTCCTTCCCTTTTTTTACGTCGCCCTGGGCGGCGCTCCGGGGCATCGAGCCCCATCGCGCCGCGTGGGCCTGACCTTGCGGTCGATGACGCCCATAGACGGCAGCGGCCCGGCTCGCTCGCGGCATGGCAATGCCGTCGCATTGCCGATGCACGCTACGCCTCGCCAGTGCCGATCGCACCGCGCATCACAGCCGCGCCGGCTCGCTCGCATCGCGGCCACGCCTGCGCGTGTCGCGCTCGCTCCGCATCGACCGGCGCGGCACCCATCGAGCATGGCGCACCGCCGCCCGGTCCGGCTCGCTGGCGGGCGCGGCGATGCCGTCGCATCGCCTGCGCACCCGCTGCGCCTCGCGCCGTCCCGGGACGGCCTCGATGACAGCCGACCGGCACGGCTCGCTCGCGTCACGGCGACCCCTGCGGGTCGCCCGTTCGCTACGCCTCGCCAGTGCCGATCGCACCGCGCACAACAGCCGCGCCGGCTCGCTCGCATCGCGGCCACGCCTGCGCGTGTCGCGCTCGCTCCGCATCGACCGGCGCGGCACCCATCGGGCATGGCACACCGCCACCCGGTCCGGCTCGCTGGCGGGCGCGGCGATGCCGTCGCATCGCCTGCGCACCCGCTGCGCCTCGCGCGGTCCCGGGACGGCCTCCATGACAGCCGATCGGCACGGCTCGCTCGCGTCACGGCGATCCCTGCGGATCGCGCGTTCGCTACGCCTCGCCGGTGCCGATCGCACCGCGCACAACAGCCGCGCCGGCTCGCTCGCATCGCGGCCACGCCTGCGCGTGTCGCGCTCGCTCCGCATCGACCGGCGCGGCACCCATCGGGCATGGCGCACCGCCGCCCGGTCCGGCTCGCTGGCGGGCGCGGCGATGCCGTCGCATCGCCTGCGCACCCGCTGCGCCTCGCTCGGTCCCGGGACGCCCTCCATGACCGTCGCCCGGCACGGCTCGCTCGCGTCACGGCGATCCCTGCGGATCGCCCGTTCGCTACGCCTCGCCGGTGCCGATCGCACCGCGCACCACAGCCGCGCCGGCTCCCTCGCATCGCGGCCACACTTGCGCGTGTCGCGCTCGCTCCGCATCGAGCGGCGCGGCACCCATCGGGCATGGCACACCGCCGCCCGGTCCGGCTCGCTGGCGGGCGCGGCGATGCCGTCGCATCGCCTGCGCACCCGCTGCGCCTCGCGCGGTCCCGGGACGCCCTCCATGACAGCCGACCGGCACGGCTCGCTCGCGTCACGGCGACCCCTGCGGGTCGCCCGTTCGCTACGCCTCGCCAGTGCCGATCGCACCGCGCACCACCAACGCACCCGATGCCGGGATGCCGGGTCGATCACGGTCCTTCGGACCGACAATCCTGAACCGACCAGCGCGACCCTGACGGGTCGAAGAGCAGGGGGATCGGGAATGCGGTTTCAATCGGGAGACAAGCCCATGTCGATCACATTCTCGCTCGCAGTCCAGCAGCGCGCCGTCGCCAAACCGGCCATCATCACCGCTCGCCAGCTCGCCGCGTTCCGCGCCTTCGCTCGCGAGCGTGGTGAACTCATCGAGGACGACGATGATGACCCGCTTGTCAGCGCCAGTTTCGAGGCCCGCGTATGTCCATGGTCGCTCGCATCGATCTGCGCCCTGTTCGATCATGACGAAGCCGTCATAGCCGTGGTCGAGGAAGCGCAGTTTCGCGGCCTTACCATCCGGTTCTGGCGCGACGATGCGACCCGCTCCATCCGCATGTGCGTCGGTTCCTCACCCGACGGCGCAGCCGAAATCGATCTCTCCAACCAGAACGGTTACGCCGTTCTCGAGGCGATGGGTCTTGGCACCGAAGCGTGCGGCGACATTCCCCTCGACGATCTGCGCGCGCGGCTCGGAAAACCCGACATCCGCAAAGCCATGACCGACAATGGCCTGCACAGCTATCTCGATCGTCTCGACAGGATTGCCGCGACCTCCACGGTCGCCGACGATGTACGCATGGTCTGGGGTTAGCCTCCCTCCACGGTCCCTGCGTCGGGGGTGCCGGACATTCGTCCGGTGCCCCTTTTTTCTGCCTGCATGGCACAAGATCCGTGACAATCTTTGCCTCTGCAAAATGGGGGAGGGCCTGACGGCCGCTCCCCCATCATTTTGCCTGTCGGGCTTGAGGCCCGACACAGCGCCGACCGACTTACGCGGTCAGGCGCTTGAGCGTCTCTGTCGCCCCGAGTTTTCGGATCGCTTCGAGGATGCCGGTAAACTGCGCGCTGTCGGCCTTCATCAACCCCGACTTCTCGACCTCTTTCAGCCGGTCGCTTCGCTCCCGTTCGGCAAGCTGCTTGCGTCGCTCGCTCAACCGCTGTTCCTCCGCCTCAAGCTGCTTGCGTTCCTGCTCGATACTCCGTGCCATGGGACATGCCTTTTCTGATCGTGTGACCAGCCTCCACGACACAGGATGCCAGCGTGCCGACGACGACACAATAGCACGCAGCATCATCTCCATATGGAGCCACCATCTCGCTCGCTGATCCGGTCTTGACCGGACCAGCATAAGGGCGACGGACACTGGCCTATGGCCAGGTCCGTCGTGGGGCGGAATTGCTCCGCGAAACCCCGTCCCGACGATCCCGAGGATGATTGCCTGCGGCGCTTCCCTGCCGGAATCGGAGCCAACGATCGGACAACATCCCCTGATGCCCCGACAACCACCGATAGTCCCTAGAGATTTGCACACCCTATGCGGCAGGCCGCAGGTTAAGTGTCTGGGAACCAACGTGTTTTCGCACGTTTAACTGTTTTCGCCAGTTTTCGGGTTTGTGCTACTATCGTAAGTGCCTGATATTACTACGCTATCGATGTTTTCGTCGATTTTACAGAAAACTGCTGGCGAGCAGGTTCGGCCTGTGAGATAACGATAGCGCGAAAGCCCCACCATCCACCGAAACGTGGATGGCCAAATGCGAAATCAATATGTCGGCTTCAGGCTCTCACCGCTCGAGGTGGCGCGACTTGATCGACTTGCCGAACTAAACGGATGCACTCGAACCGAAGCAGCCAGACTGGCCTTCCGGTTCGGCATACCCCTCGCGTCGACAACACATAGTTTCAACATCAGCCGTGTGCTGCTCATCCTGGAGCAACTATCGGCTTCGATGGACCTGATCGTCACCCGCGAACATCCCGACTTCGCGGACAAGATCATCGACATCGCCCAGGAGCGCGTGGAGGCCCACCATGCGCAACGGTGACATCCGATTCAACGGCCAGGCCGCGACCGTCAAACATCACTCCGCACGCGGACGGATCACCCGAAATTCGGGCAACTTCACGCGCGGATCTCAGCTGCTCGCCAGCCAGTACAAGATGACGTGGGCCGGCATCCAGGTGCCCATCTGGATCTGGCTCGGAACCTTCATCGTCCTCTTCAACATTTTCGTCTGGCTGGGGCTTGCCGAGCATGAGTTCCAGCTGGACCTCATGAAGCTCTATTCCGCCGTCTGGACATGGGTCGGCGCGGACAAGTTCCACCTCATCAACCTGACCCTTCCCAGCGGCATCGTCACGAAGGTTCCGATCGGTTACGTCCCCTACGAACCCCATGTCGTTCACGCATGGGCGAAGACCGTCAAAATCTTCCTGACCACGCTGGTCATGTCCCTCTTCATCGCCGCGCCGCTCATCATGTGGTTCATCATGTGGGCCAACAAGCGCGGGCGCGACATGCTCCAGGAGCGCCACAATCGCGGCGCGATGCTCGTCGAACACGATGTTCTCCTCAATGCCGTGCGCGCCCACAACGCCAAGAACTTCCGCAAGGAATGCGCCGAACACAATCCGCCGTTCGACCCTACACGCGTCGCCAGAGCACCGGTCATCGATCGTGTCGACCAGGGCATCCATGTGCCTTATCGCATCGCCGGCATCCCCTATCCATGGCGGCTCGAACAAAGCCATACGATGCTCATCGGCACCACCGGCACCGGCAAGACGACGCAGCTGCGCAGCCACGTTTCGCAGATCCGCGCGCGCGGCCACCGCGCCGTCATCTTCGACCTTACCGGCGCCTTCGTCGAAAGCTTCTACGATCCCGAAACCGACGTCATCCTCAATCCCATGGACGAGCGCTGCGCGCCGTGGACGCTCTTCGACGAATGCCGCAACTATGCCGACTTCGTGTCGGCCGCCGCCGCACTCATTCCCTCCCATCCCGAGGACAAGGAACCCTTCTGGCAGAACGCCGCGCGCATGCTCTTCATCGAGATGTGCCTGAAGCTTCAGGAAGACGGCGAAGGCAACAACGCCGCCATCGCCCACCACCTGATGCAGGCCGACCTCAAAAAGATCCACGCCAAGCTCGAAGACACCGTCGCTGCGCCGCTGACGACCGAGAAAGCGGCACGCATGGCGGAGTCCATTCGGTCCGTCCTCAACGTCAACGGACAGGCGCTCCGCTTCATGCCGGACCCGGTCAAGGGCGGGCCTCCGGCCTTCTCGATCCGCGATTGGATCGCGACCGACAATCGCGACGGGTCGATCATGTTCATCACCGGCTCGTACAACGATCTGGAGATGACCCGCGGGCTCTTCACGCTGTGGATCGACCTCGCCGTCAACAACCTCATGCGCCTACCCAAGACACGAGATCTGCGGACCTGGTATCTCTTCGACGAGGTCCACGCGCTCCATGCGCTGCCGGGCATCGAACATGGCCTCCAGTCGGCCCGCAATTTCGGCGGTGCATTCGTCCTCGGTATCCACTCGTTCGACAAGCTGGTCGCCACCTATGGGCTCCAGAACGCGACCGCGCTGACGGGCCTTGCGCGCACCAAACTGATCCTCGCCACCGCCGACCGTACGACCGCCGAGAAATGCTCCGAGTTCATCGGCAATCGCGAAGTGCGCCAGATGGATGAGGCCTACAGCTACGGCTATAACAACACCCGTGACGCCTCGACGCTGACGCCGCGCACCGCGATCGAACCGCTCGTCCTACCCGACGACATCAACAATCTCCCCTCGCTGCACGGCTTCGTCAAATTCCCCGACGGCTTTCCCGCCTCGCGGATCGAACTGAAGATACGCTCCTATCCCGAGATCGCCCCAGGCGCCGTTCCCCGGAAGGACTTCAAACCGACCGAATACGTCTCGCCGCAGGACCGGCGACGCCGGAACGAAAGCGCGGATGAGGGGGGTGAAGGAGGACGTGAGCATACGCCCACACGGCCCGTGGGAGGCGTGGAAGAGCGCGAGGAAGAAGAGCCACAGAAGACGCAGCCTGAAGCTGGTCATGCCCGGAGCGAAGCGGAGAAGGCGGCAGCGGCGATGGAGGTGATCGCCGCACCGCCGGTCGTGGTGGATCAGATCGCGACCAGGGCGTCGGATGCACCATCGAAGCCTGATGCGACCGCAACTGCGACCCCGGTCGATACCAACCATCTGCGCAAAGCCGTAGTCGGCCTCCGCCTCGTCAATTCCGGTCCGCAGCAGCCAACCGATCCCAACACGGCCAGCGCGCGCCTCGACGCCGAACGGTCGCGGGCTAATGGCGCTGGAAATCGCGTCGAAAGCGACCGGCATGAGGACCAGTCGACGCGCGAACTGCGCGACGGGTTCGCGACCGATCGCACCGAAGACCATCATCATCGTCATCACGGGCATGACCGCTCGCCCGAGATCGACGATGACATGGACATGGGAATGTAACCGATGCTCTCGGTCGCTTCCGTCAAATCGGCCTCGGGCGCGGCGAACTATTTCGCCAAGGACGACTATTACACCGCCGAACATGCCTCCGAGGCGACCGCGTGGGGCGGGGAGGGGGCGGCAGCTCTCGGTCTGTCGGGCGAGGTCACCAAGGAGGACTTCGAGAAGATTCTCAACGGCGAAATGCCCGACGGGGAAAAGGTCGGGCAGGTCCAGAACCGCCAGTCCGGTGTAGACCTGACTTTCTCGATGCCCAAGTCGGCCAGCGTCATGGCCTATGTCGCCGGCGACGCCCGCGTTCTCGCCGCGCATATGACCGCCGTTCGTGCGACCATGGGATGGGTCGAGAAGACCTATGCCGAAGGGCGGACCTACGAGCATTCCAGGCATGGCGATGCTGTGCGAACCGGCAATCTGGTCTATGCCATGTTCCAGCACGACACGAGCCGTGCGCTCGATCCGCAGGGACATATCCACGTCCTCGTCGCGAACATGACGAAGATGGCAAACGGGGCCTGGCAGGCGCTGCACAATGGCCAGTTGTGGAAGAACAACACCACCATCGGCGCGGCCTATCATGCCCAGTTCCGCGCTGAGCTGGCAAAGATCGGCTATGAAACGAGCATCACCGGCAAGCACGGCCAGTTCGAGATCAATGGCGTGCCCAAAGCCGTCATCGAAGCCTTTAGTCAGCGCCGCACCGAGATAGCGGCCAAGGCGGCTGAACTGGGGATCACCAATCCCAAGGCAATCGACCGGATCACGACCAATACCCGCGACGCAAAATTGAATGTCGAGGACCGCGATGCCTTGCGCGCGGAATGGCGTGATCGGGCAACCGCACTCGGGTTCGACGGAAAGGCGCTGGTCGATGCCGCCCGGGATCGTGCCGGTCTTGACAGGCCGGATACCCGGCTCGGCACGATGGAGCGGGTCGGTGCAGTGATCGAGACTATTCGTGAGACACTCGGAGAGATGTTCCGCCCCGGCGATCCGCTCGTATCCAAAGGTATCGAGCGGCTACGTCTTTCGCCTGTCGAGATACGCGCACAGCATGCTGTTGCATCCGCGATCCGTATCCACGCCCAGCGTGAAGCGGCGTTCGAAGTATCCGCCGTCGCCCGAACTGCGCTCGATCTCGGCCTCAATGGCGTCACCGCCAGTCATATCGATGCCCGCGTCTCTGAACTGATCCGCAATGAGCAGCTGATGCCCGGCAAGTCGGACCGGATCGATGATTTCGTGACCCATGTCACGACGCCCGAGGCGCTGGCGACCGAGCGCGGTATCCTTGCCGAGATCGAGCGCGGGAAAGGCGAGGGGCGCGTGATCGTCCCTGCCGATGTGGTGATCGACCGCATCAATGCCGCCTCAGGCGACAAGCAGCTCAACGAGGGGCAGATGGCCGCCGCCACCATGGCGCTCATCTCGCGGGATCGCATCGTCGCCGTGCAGGGCGTGTCGGGCGCGGGCAAGTCAACCATGCTTGCGAGCGTCGCGCGCAATGTCGAACAGGAAGGCGGCAAGGTCGTCGGCCTGGCGCTCATGAAAGCCACCGCCGACCGGCTCGGCGCCGAAACCGGTATCGAGAGCCGCACCGTCTCCTCCTTCGTCCACAGCTATGCGCGCCATGCGCTCGCAGGGAAGGGCGCAGGCTATGACGGCGCGCGTGACGCGCTCGCCGGCACGACCATCATCCTCGACGAAGCCTCGATGGTCGGCTCCGACCAGATGAAGCATCTCGTCGGCATCGCCAATGCGCTCGGCGTCGATCGCTTCCTGATGATCGGCGACCGCCAGCAGATTACCGCCGTCGATGCCGGCAAGGCCTTCGCGATCGCACAGGCCGGCGGGATCACGCTGGCGCGGATGGACGAAAACCTGCGCCAGCGCACCGACCAGCTGCGCACGGTCGCTGCGCTCACCAACCTCGGTCAGGTGCGCGAGGCGATGGCGGTGCTGGGCGACAAGGTCACGGCCAACCCCGAGCATGTGAAGGCGGCCGCAGAGCATTGGCTCGGCCTCACGCCCGAGCAGCGCGAGACGACGGCCATGTTCTCGTCGGGCCGGGTCGCGCGCGCCGAACTCAATGTGCGCATCCAGGACGGGCTTGCCGCCGAAGGGGCGATCAAGGGTGAGGGCGTCGCGATCGGCGTCCTCGACAAGATCAACATCACCCGCGAGGAACTGCGCTACGCTCACAGCTATAAGCCCGGCCAGGTGCTGGACATCCCGAAGGCCGTCAGGGACCTCGGGCTTGGACCGGGCACCTACGATGTCATCGGCGTCGACGACAAGGGGCGGGTCCAGGTGCGGATCGGCTCGCGGGTGCGCAGCTTCGACCCGCAGCGCATATCGCCCCTCGACAAGAGCGACGCGATGCAGCTCGCGCAACGCGAGCAGGTCCGGCTGCACGAAGGCGACAAGATCCGCTGGACGAAAAACGATCGCGATCGTGGCCTCAACAACAACGATATCGCCCGCGTCATCTCGGCCGACAAGGCGGGCATCCGCGTCGAGGCGAGCGACGGGACGATCCACGATCTCAAGGCAGGCGATCCGATGATGGAGCGGATCAGCCTTGCCTATGCGCTCAACATGCACGCGGCGCAGGGCATCACGACCGACACCGCGATCGCGGTGATGAGCCACAAGGAATCCAACCTTTCCAACCAGCGCCTGTTCAACGTGACCGTGACCCGCGTCCGCGACGATATCCAGCTGTTCACCGACGATCGCGAAAAGCTGACACAGGCCATCGAGCGCAACGAAGGCAACAAGACCTCGGCGCTCGAGACCGTGGGTGAACTGTCGGTCGATCCGGCGCGGGGCGTCGCCGGCGCGCAGCCCGCAGCAGTGACGAACGAGCCGTTCAACCCCTCGCTTCCGCCGGACCTCGATCGCGCGCCCGAGAAGCTCGACGGCGAGAAAGGCCTGGGCGGCTCGGAGCCGTCGGAAACCGGCAAACGGGACTTCAGGAACGATCCGAGCCTCTCGGCTGCATCGTTGCGTGTCGGGGTCGAAGCCCCTGCGATCGAACTTCCCTTCCCTGAAAAAGACATCGGACTGGAACTGTGATGGCGCTCATCGTCATTTCTGTCCTGGCCCTTGTCGCCCTTGGCATCTGGTGGATCGGTCAGGGTGCCCGTTATCAGGCCCCGCAGCCGCCCGTACATCTGTCGAAGGCCGTCCCCGCGCGTCGGATCCGCAAAAGCGCTTCGCGCTCGCCCCGCGGGCGTTTGGCAGGGCAGGCCGGTAATCCTCCCTCGGCAAAGCCGGTCTCTTCTCGCGCCATTGCAATCGAGTTGCCTGTTCCGCGACGGGAACCCGGTCCCTTCGAGACAGACCTCGGCCTGCCCGGCTGCCACCATCTTCCACTCGCGTTCGACACCGGCCTGTCGTCGCTCAATCCCTACACCGGCCTCGACGACGATCCGTTCGGCGATCCCGAAATCGATCGCCTTCTCGAACGCTATCTGCCGCTGCCACGCTCCTCCCGCACCGCCAAAGACTATCGAAAGGACCCAAGATCATGACGGCCACACCGTGGAGCTTCGAACAGGTCATCGCCAACAAGCATTGGCATCCCTGCGATCTCGATACCTACACCATGGCGCAATGCGTCCAGCGGGCAAAGCACGAGGATGCCCTGGCATGGGGCGGGGAGACCCTCGCAATGGCCGCGATCTTCGGCCTCACCTATGCGCTCCTGATGCCGCTCAGCCGCGTCCTGCGCGCAAGAGCGCGAGGAACCAGGGGAGGCGAGGCCCATGCGCGCTGACTACCCCCTCGCCTTCCAGCGACGACCCGGGCCTCCACGCGCGATGCTGACGATTGCGACCCTCCAGACAGTCTCGGCCGAGCACATCCGCGCCGTCCGTGTCGGTCGGGGCGGCCGGCTCGCCATCCTGGGCGACGGCGACGCGTTCACCGCGCTTGCCGACCAGACCCGCGATGTCCTGATCGATCCGGCGCTCGGCAACTGGGACTTCTTTGCCGATCACCCGAGCGACTATGCCAGATCCTCCGCGGTCGAAGCGTTCCTGCCGCTCGAGGACGCCCGCCACACCGCCTTCACCTATGCCGCTCGCTACGTCCTGATGCGTGCAATCGCCCATATCGGCGATGAGCCGGACGAGACGCTCGCAGGGGTCCGCAGCCTGATCCACGCCCTGCCAGCCAGCGCGATCGCCGAGGTCGCCGGTCATGATCCGGCATGCCCGCAGGGACTGCGTTGGGGGGAAACTGTCCGCGCGACAGTGATGACCGGCATTGCCGGCATCGCAGACCGCAGGCCGGGCATCGCTCAGGTGTCGATTGCCCGATGGCTGGCAGGGCCTTCGACCGTCATTCTGTTCGTACGCAGCGATCCGGAACGTCCCCCTTACGAGGTCGGTGCGATCGAGGCGGCGCTGCGCGACCATGCGATGCTGTCGCGATACCTCGTCGAACAGAAATCCGCACCGACGGGTTCAGAGGTCGCAAATGGGTATCGCTGACCGCGCCTATATGCGCGAACGCTATCGCCGGCGACAAGGGCTGGACGCCACAACGTGGAACGACCGAAAGGCGCGGGTCGAGTTGAATCGCATTGGGCGCTATCGGCCGGGCGGGGAACAGACCAACATCACAGGCAGGCTTCTCCTCACAGGCCTGTGCGCAGTCGCTTTGATTACTGGCGGCTTTCTTGGACGCCAATGGTTCGGGCATATTCTCAGCGGCCATTTGGGGCTGATGACACACCGTCCGAATGGCTTTCCCGAAACCGGATCGGTCGTCGTCTCGTCCGCTGTCGATCCAGCCAGCGTGAAAAGTATTCTGACCTTGCAGGGTGGCCCGCAGAACGCGATCGTCCAACTGCTCGATCCTGTAACTGCCGCGCATCGTCTATCGATCTATGTCAAAGCCCTGGAACGGAAAACCGTCCCTGCGCCGGTTGGTGCGTATCGTATTCGCTTCATCCATGGACGCGAATGGGAAGGGCCTCGAACCTTCTTCGGCAAGAGCACGGTCCAGGACGAGGTCGAGGGTGTGATGCTCTTTGCCCGTGGGCATGGGCACACGCTGGATCTTGCCCTCGGTCCGGACAGCAACCTTACAGTCCGCCGGCTCACCGCACCTCCGGAGTCCCTGGAATGACGGGCAGCGTTCACGCGCGGAACCCCGCACATCGTCCCGCCACGACCGGCTCCGCGCGCCGGCGAGGTGATCAGTCAGGAGCATCGACATGAGCAACTGGGAATTTGAGGAAATGGGCGAGTTCGGCTCGGACGCCGACGCCGATCGCTGGGCGAAGCGCAACAACCTCGCCCCGCAGGATGTCCGCATCCGCCGCAAGGGGGATGGGGTCGAGCTCGATGTCCGGCGCTCGGCCCTCGGCGATGGCGACACCCGCCACGATGACCGTCGCGATGGCCGACGCAACGGCTTCTTCTGACAATCGGCCAGGAATGGAGAACAGCATCATGAAACTTAGAATCATCGGCGCGCTGAGCCTTGCGGCTCTCTCCGCCGCCATGCCCGCAGCCGCGAGCGCGCAATCGGCAACGCCCATCCTCGTCGCCATGTCCGGCTATGCCGCAGAGCGAGCCGGAGACGACGCTGCAACGCAGATCGCGGCGAAGAAGGCGCGTTATGCCAGCCACCGCCATCACAAGGGCAAGTGCAAGGACTGCGCCGATTGCCCCGACTGCAACGACTGCGATGAGGCGGCCAGAAAAGTGGTGACGCAGGAAGAGCGCGCCGGGATCTGCGATCCTATGGCCCACGCAAAGAAGGATAAGGCCGGTGCTTGAGCGCGTCTGCCTGTTCGCCGTGGCGGCCGCGCTTGCGGCCGTCACCCCTTCCATCGCCTTTGCCCAGAAGCTCGGCCAGGGCGGCACGGGCGTCGACGAAACGACGCAGCTGCCCCAATGCCCGGTGCCGCTCGGCGTCGCGGCGCTCGTCGAAACGAAAGCGGCTGATCCCGCGGACGCCCTTTCCCCGCAGTTGCAGGCGCTGATGCGCATGGCTGAAATGCAGAATGGGGGATCGACCGCCCGCGTCGATGCCCTTCCTCTGGTCAAGCTCATGATCGCGCGTTCGAACTGTTTCCGCGTTGCCGATCGCGGCGAGGCTTTCAGCGCGCTCGAGCGGGAGCGGGCGATCGCCGGCGCGACCGCTGCCACCCGGCCTGTCACCAAGGCTGATTATTTGATCGAGGTGAAGGTGGTCTATTCCGATGCCAAGTCCCGCGAGTCCGGTGGCGGCCTTGGCGGCGTCTTCGGTGGCGCGGTCGGCCTCAAGTCCAAGACGCTCGAAAGCCAGGTCCTCATGACTCTGGTCGACGTCAATACGGGCATCCAGGAGGCGGTGGCGAGCGGCTCAGCGCGCAAGAAGGACGTCGGTGTGATCGGTGGGAGTGTCCTGCTCGGGCTTGGCGTAGGCGCTTTGGGGGGCAGCTATGCCTCGACCGACATCGGTAAGATCACCACGCTTGCGACCCTCGATGCCTTCAGAAAGCTCATCGGGGATGCACGGCCGCGCCTCGAGCCAAGGCTCGTGCCTGCGAAGCCGCCTGCGGCCGCACCCTCCACGCCGACGACGCAGCCGCTTCCCTCCAGACAGTAGTGACAGGGAGATACTATGATCGGTAAAAAGTCGACCCGCGCAGCGGAATACGCCTTTGCCAGCGATGTGGTGAAATCCCCGGAGTTCGCCATCCTGCCGGCGGCAACGAGGAAAGCGATCCAGGCCCATCGCTCCGGCCTTTGGGGTGAGAAAGATACGGCGCATATTCTCGACCGGGAGTTCGGGGCGCCCGACAACGATCGTCATGTCGTCGTCCATAATCTGCGCCTGGCCGACGGGCTGGGCGGCTTCGCGCAATTCGATCATATCCTGCTCTCGCGCTTCTCGCGCACGGCGGCGATTTTCGAATCCAAGAATTATGCAGGCCGCATATCGAAGAATAACGAGGATGAATGGCAGGTCTGGTACAATGGCCAGCGGTTTCCAACCGACATTCCCAATCCGGTTGCACAAGTGCGCCGGCAGCGAGCGGTGCTTGAGGCATGGTTCAGGGCGAAGGGACACACCAAGGCGTTCGAGAAGGTCGGGGTCTTCGTCGTCATCCCTTCCGATGGCAGTATCAACCGCAAGGCGATCACTGGCGACGTCCCACTCTACAAATCGGATAATGTCGTGGCGGCATGGACGGAGTTTGGCGGGAGTACGCCTCTGTCGCGCCTGTTCTCTTCAGGCATATCGGGGCAGCACATGCTCGGGATCGCCCGACAGCTCATCGCCGATCACCAGCCCGAGGAAGATATCTATATCCGCCTCGGCATCGACCCAGGCAGCGCTGACCCGGGCCCGACCGTGACGCCCGCCCAGGATACCCCTGCGGTCGCCACGGTTCCCGCGCAAGCGCCCGAGACCCAGCCTGTACCATTGATCATGGCCGATACATTGCCCGAGCCTCCCCCACAGATCGATGAGCCGTCCGGGACGGAACTGGAAACAGCTTCAATCGACAGTGCACCCAGCGATACGCCGGAACCAGAGACACGCGTTCACCGGAAAGCCAAAGCCGGTGCGTCGGTCGAAGTCTGTGCCGGGATCTTCGAGCGCACACTCCCTGACGGTCGGATCGCTTTTCGCGCTGCAAAGGACGACGAGCTCGGCAAGGAGGCGCTCACGTCGCTGTGCAAGGGTAAGGCGATCTGGAACCCGATGTTCGCCAACTGGGTCTGCGTTCCCGAGTTCGCCAGCGAAATCCGTGCTCGCCTTCCCAATGCGATCAAGGTGGGGCGGCTGCCATGAACATGATGACCGGCTTCGGGCTTACACCCTGTCCCTACTGCCAGCGTGCGATGATGCCGTGGGAGGCCGGTCACCGCATCCACCGTTGCGAGACCTGCCGGCGACCGCTGGTGCTGTACCGGCTGCTATTCCAACCCCGGACATGGAGAATCGCACCGCTGGTTGCAGTAATCCACGCCGGGGCCGCACTCGCACTCATTCTGGGGGCAGGCGCGGCCATCCTGCTCGATGCACCGCCGGCATGGCTTGTGTTCGCGGTCGCAATGCCGATCGCAGCCCTCGGAGCGAGCGATATTGCCGATGGCTGGCTTGCCTGTCGCACGGGCATCGGACGGCTGTTCCTGAAAATCAGGCGGGGCGGCGCTGCACGAACAATCGGCGTGCTGCGCATCGCGTTCGGCCTCGCAGGATGCGCGGTTGCCGTGATCGGCCTCATGCTGTTCGGTGAAATGCACCCCGCACCACCGGGCTCTCGGCCGCATCCAACTGCTCATATGGCCCATCGATGATACCGATGTGCCTTATCCTGGGTGACAGCACCGCGATCGGCACCGCATCCGCGCTGGCGGCCCAGGGTATCCGCTGCGAGGTCCATGCCCGCGTCGGTGCGCCGTCGGCCGAGATAGCCCGCATGCCCCGGTCGCGATCGCCAGCGCCGCTCGCTCTAATCGCGCTCGGATCGAACGACCCTGGGAATCCAGCGCTCGCCCGCAATCTCACGACGCTGCGCAGCCGCACGACGGCGTTTCGCGTGACATGGCTGGCGCCCTACCATGCACGCGCTTCCCGCATCGTTGCAGCAGTTGCCCGCAGCTTTGGCGACACCGTCATCCAGTTGAACGCGGTGCCGAGCGCCGATGGCGTCCATCCCGCCAGCTATCGTCCGATCGCGGTCGCGCTGGATTGGAAACGTCTGTCTGAAAATTGGCACCATGTTTCCATCGTTTCCGCGCGACCGCCTGCGCCAGGGACGACGAAACCGACCCCGGTGCCAGACAGACGAGCCACGGTCCTCATCATGGAATGACTGCCCGGCGGGCATGAGCGATCGCGCAGACCGTCGCAGCTGCGAAGCGCCGTAATGGTCGGTTTACCTGTAAAAAGCATATTCATACGGTGGAGAGGTCGTTGCGACCGCTCAGCCTTCTTGAAGAAAGGGGATATGTCTTATGTTTCGACTGGATCACGATATGGCACGCCGCTTTCTGTACGTCGAATTGCGGGGGTTCTGGACACGGGAAGTCCTGGCTCGGTTCCACGACGAGGCTGGACTGGTATTGCAGCGCGCTATAGCCAGCGGAGCAACGCCCGGCGAAGGCCATATCCTGGTCAATGCGAACGGATTTCCGGTTCAGGATCGAACGATCGCCGAGGAGATCGCTCGGTTCATTCCGCTTTATGGCAGGTTGGCCAAACGCATCGCGGTGGTCGGATCGGATTCTTCCCTTCAGCGCCTTCAGGCGAAAAGGCTGATCGGTGAGAATGGTAAGTTGTTCGACAACGATGAAGCCGCGAAGACTTGGCTGTTCTCCGCCGATCGAACAGACACTGCACATGCGGGAACGGGGCGCGCTTACAATATCACCGCGCGATCGGCACCTGATCGATACGCGTCGTCCATGACGGGCTTTTGAACGCTCGCTTCGTATCATAGGACTTGGGTCCGAACCCCTCGGATGCAAGGCGCATGGTATTGCGGCCGAAGCGGCCGTTGAGCCCGTCGATCGCGGAAAGAAGGGCAGGGGAGCGCGGGTCGGGCTTTGCAAACAGGTCGGCTTGATGGGCCGCCATCCTTTCCAATCCCTCCAGCATCACCCCGCACTTGGTATAAACCCGGCCCGTCTCGAACATCGCTTCGGCCATGCGCGCGGCCATGCCGGCGATGACGCGGGGATCGTTGGTTGCCGGCGACAATCGACCGACGCGCGATGCCGATGGCGCGTTCGGTTTGAACCTGCTGCCATGCGCAAACGCGATCAGCCTCGTCGCAGCCAGACCCTGATTGCGGATTTTCTCGGCCGCGCGAACTGCGCGCCGAACCATCGCTTCGCGCAGCGCGTCCACGTCGCTCACCGGCTCCCCGAAACACCGCGTCACAGCGGTTGCCTTGGATGCCGGCGGCTCAGGCTCGAAATCGGTGCATTCCACCCCGTTCAACTCACGCACGAGGCGCTCGAGCACGACGGTCCCCACATCGCGCGCGACCTCGGGCGGAAGAGCTGCAAGATCGGCCGTGGTGCGCACGCCCAGCGGTCGCAGGCGTTGTGTCATCGCGCGCGCGATGCCCCAGACTTCCTCGACCGGCCATTGTGCGAACATGCGCTGGCGCAGTTCGACATCGTGCAGGTCGACCACCCCGCGCCAGACCTTCTCTGACGCCTTCGCCAACGCATTGGCGACCTTGCTCAGGGTCCGCGTCGGTCCAAGGCCGATCCGGATCGGCAAGCCTGTCGCCCGCTTCACGTCCGCGATGATGCGATGCGCGCTCTCGACGTCGCCCAGTCCGTTCGCCAGCACCGGCAGGCGGAAGAAGGATTCGTCTATGCTGTAGATCTCGATGGTGTCGCTGTGATCGGCGAGCACCTGGTTGAACCTCCGGTTCATGTCCGCGTAAAGCTCGTATGAACTCGATCGGCACTGGACACCGTGCTCGCGCACGATGTCCCGGATCTTGAAGAGCGGGGCGCCCATCTTGATGTGAAGCGCCTTGGCTTCCTCCGAGCGGGCGATCGCACATCCGTCGCCGTTCGACAGCACGATGAGAGGCTTGCCCCGGAGCGAGGGATCGAAGACCAGCTCCGACGAGCAATAAAAATTCTGGACGTCCGCTATCCCCCACATCGCTTGTCTAGCCTTGCAGGTTGCGGACAGTGGCGCGCACGACGCCCCAGATCTCGACGGCTTCATCCGCGACGACCGGCTCGTATCGCATGCGCGCGTTGCGTGCCTCCAGCGTTGGCTTTCCTTCGCGCCATACCAGCTGCCTGATGACGAACCCGCCATCGACCACGGCGATGACGATCCGTCCGTTGGACGGGGTCACGTCCCGGTCGACGACGACGACATCGTCGTCATGGATGCCCGCGTCGAGCATGGAATGTCCGCTGACCCGGAACACGAAACTGGCGGCGCGATCGAGGCGCAGCAACTCGACCAGGTTGACCGCCGTTTCCTCCCAATCCTGCGCGGGTGAAGGGAAGCCGGCTCCTGCCGCGCTGACGATCTTGAGGCACAGGTCAGTGGGTATGTGGGCGATCGGAACGGGACGGGAGAGGGGAATCACGCAGGTCGACATGCGCGCATGATAATCCGCAAAGGAACATCAGGGGAACGCATTTTTCCCCTTTTGTTCTTTTGCGCGATGACTCATAGAGTCATCGATGCCGATCCGCCCCGAAAACCGCTGGCTTTACCCGATCGACTGGCCGCAGATCTCGGATCACATCCGTTTCGTGCGGGCAGGGGGACGCTGCGAACAGTGCGGCCGACCGCACAAGCGGCGTGTCGCGCATCTGGGCGACGGCCGCTGGTGGGACATAGAGGCACGCTGCTGGCGCTCCGGGCGTGGCAGGAAGGTCAAGGTCGCCGCCGACTTCTCCCTGGACCTGGTGCGAACGACCTATGTCGTTCTCGCCTGCGCACACCTCGATCATGACCCCGGCAACTGCCGCCCAGCCAATCTCGCCGCGCTCTGCCAGCGGTGCCACATCCTCTACGACGCCGAGGAGCATCGGTGGCAGCGCTGGTGGAATGCTTTTCGCTTCCGCGCGCTGCGCGACCTCTATGAGGATCCGATTGCCGCCCGCCACAAACTCCAGCCAAGGCAGTAGTCTAAGGTCGTTTCGATTTCGATACGATAATATATCTTATGTTAAATTGGCGCACGCATGCACCTTGGGGACCAAACACTCGCATCGGTGCCCCAACAGCCAAACTTCATTCGTCCGATGCAACGAAACAGAGTTCTTTGAATGTCTTCAACACCACATTGGCCGACAAACGTCGCAATATCCTCGCCGGTCAGCTCATCAAAATAAGCTGCTTCGCCTAGTTTATAGGACAGCTCGTGCGTGTATCGGTCGTCAAGCCTAATCGGGGTCAGATCATGAAGAGGTGCGAAACTGTGGCGAGACCCCGCAGTGTAAAGTAGCGCATGATTTTTGGCGTGGTTATCGGCGTTCCCGATGCAAAGATTGAATAACGTCGCCAGGAGAAAGTCGATTCGGGCCTTCTCCGGATCGGCGGTTTGCTCGAGAATCCAAATCGCAGCCTCGACGTCGAACTGACGTCCTGGCTTGCCCTTACGCCGATATTTTAGCTCCGAGGGCAAGCCTAGCACCTGGGCAAAATCCTCCTGATGCAGTCGCGTAACAACGCTATTCGCCGTGTGACGATCAAATCGCTCAATCAGCAAAGCATCGATGCCATCAAGGCTCATGGCCGTAGGAATGCTGACCGGCAGCCCGACTGCTGCGGCAAGAAGAGCCGAACTTTCTTCAAGTCGCGCTTCCCGGCCATAACGGCGCTCAGGCACTTTAAGAATATGGGTTGTGGGAACCTTGATACCTTCGCGCGGCAGCGCAAAGCGGCCATCAGGCAAAAGCGTCAGCGAAATCTTGCTCTGGACGCCTGCGACAGGCGACTGGTGCGCGGTCGCCGCCACGTTGGGGCGCGTAGAGCGTCCCGACACGCAGCGTTGCCTCGCCGAGTGCGAGATGGACCTCGACGTCAGCCATTGCTGTCAAGTCGAGTGCTTCCGGAACGCGTTTTGCGCCGCTTGATCCGCGCACGTTCGGGCAGGGCTTCGGCCGAGAGGCGCTGCCCTGTCGGGTCGTTAGTCGGATCGGCGAGTGCGCCAAGGCCGTCGAGCAGTCCCATCGCCTGGAGGACCGCGGCATAAATTCCGATACCCACGCCCGGGTCCCCGGCTTCGATGCGGCGAAGCGTCGGGCGCGTGGTAAAAGCGCGACTGGCAACGACATCCGCGGGTAAGCTGCGCCGCAGCCGGGCATCGCGCAAGTCGGATCCCAGCTTGGCCAGCGCGCGGCGAACCGCAATTGATGGAAAATGGGGACTCGGCATTGGAAACATCGCTTTCCGTTATCGACATTTTATGTAATATGATGTTTCCATTTCTGTAAGTTTAAAAGGTCGCGTGGGGCAGTCAAGATGCTACACTTGCCGCCGGCAAGATGGTGCGCCGTCTCATCTATTTCGTGAGCGGAATCCATCCCGCGCCGTGCCAGCGAAGGGCGGACGGTCCGCCTTTCATAACCAACACGCCCTTCCCGTGTTGGTGAAGCAAGGGAGAAGAGCGTGGACGAACGTCTTCCGCAATTCCTGCATAAGCCTGTCCAGATCCTCTGGTTCGATGCGCAGGAGTTCATCCTCATCACCTCGACGATCTTCGTCGCCGTGATCGTAGGCCAGATGATCGGCTGGGCGCTTGTCGGCGCTCTTCTCCTCTTAATCCCGTGAAAGCGCACAAAGCCCCGCGGCTTCATTCCACATCTCGCCTGGCGCTGGGGCCTCATCTCGTTTCGCCACTACCCCGGGCCGACCCAGACCCGCTTTTACGAGTGAGACATTTCATGGCATTGCGTCGCGCATCGAAAAGTGAAGATGAATTGCTCCTGGACAAGCCGGCGAGCTTTGGCATCCATCGTTTTCTTCAGGGCTCTGCGAACCCGTTCGAGGAGAACCGCCTTCTTAAATTTGCGATCGTCGGTCTGTTCGGAGTGACCGCGGTGCTGGGCCTTACTGTTTACACGACCGCTCGCAACGAACGCACGATCATCGTGCCCTTGGGTGCCGGGGGTGATCTGTATGTGACAGGCGGCAAGCCATCATCAGCATATCTGCGCACCATGGTGCGAACCATCGTCGCTCTTTCAGGAACCTATTCGGCCTACTCAGCCGATCGGCAATTCCAGGAGTTGCTCTCGATCGTCCATCCGTCGGCCTATAACGGGGTCCGCGACAGCCTGAACATCGTTCTGGACGAACTGTCGAACAATCCGACCCTGTCGATTGCAACCTATATCCGTCCCGACCAGCCCTTCCAGTGGACCGATCGCGAAATACTGGTCCCGGTCGAGAAAATCCGCGTCATCGGCGGCGTCAACCGCAAGTTTCGGGGCACGCTGAGGATCCGCTACGCGATCGAGAATGGTCGCTTCTCAGCTCGCAGAGGAGAATTTCGATGCCGAGACACGGTAGGCAGCTTCTCGGGGTTTTTACGAGTTGTTCCAGGCGCACATCACCCTGCTGGGAATATGGTTCGATAGCGCTGGCGCGAGGGCGATGTGGCAATATGGGATAATCGCGCGATCCAGCATTATGGGATCGACGGTCATGCAGGCGCCCACCGGATCGTACGCCGCATGACGCTGGCAGGAGATATTCCCGTTGGCGTTGACGGTTTTGCGAGTCGGATGTTGGCGAACGCTGAATAGCCTTGGCTGAATCAGTCCTGAAACAGGAAGTTTCCAAGGCACAGGATAAAAGTGCTCCAATTTACTATCGATTTAGTAGATATGAGCGGCAGATTTGAATTTCACGAGACCTATCATGACAGCGCCCTTCGCCCTGCCCGCCAGCGGCATCCAGTTCCCGCAACAGATTGATCTGGTAGTCGACGCGCTGCATCAGGCACGGCTGGATTGGCGCGCGGGCCATGCCCGTCATGCCGAACAGGGCGTTCATTTCCCCTCGCGCCAATCGCTGAAGCGGATCAGCAACGAACTGGCCATCGCCCTCTTCCCCCTGCGCTTCGGCCCGCCCGAACTCACGGCACAGAATGAAAACAATTATGTCAGCGCCTCGCTTGAATCGACCCTGTCGCAACTGGCCGCGCAAATTCGGCTGGAACTGGGCTATGATGCGCCGGACAGCGATCAGAAAGCGATCGCGTTGAATGTCGAGCGGGCGATCGGCATCTTCGCCGCGCGCCTACCCGATATCCGCCGCCTGCTCGATAGCGATGTGGAGGCTGGCTATGCTGCTGATCCTGCGGCACGCAGCGTCGACGAAGTGCTTCTCGCCTACCCCTCCCTCACAGCCGTCATCCATCACCGAATTGCCCATCTTCTCTATGGGCTGGGCGCGCCGATCGTCGCGCGGGTGATCGCAGAAATCGCGCATGAACGCACTGGCATAGACATTCATCCCGGCGCGACCATCGGCCGCAGTTTCTTCATCGATCATGGCACCGGCGTCGTAATCGGCGAAACCGCCATCATCGGCGAGCGGGTGCGCCTCTATCAAGGCGTGACGCTGGGCGGCGATCCCGATGTGGAGGGCCGCCACGACGTACCTCGCCATCCTATTTTAGGGGACGATGTGATCGTCCATGCCAATGCCAGCATCATTGGACGGGTGACGATCGGCGCGGGATCGCGTATCGGCGGCAATCTGTGGCTGCGCAGCGACGTGCCGGCCGGCAGCATCGTCGAAGCCCCACATCCTATCATCCGCCAATCAAGCTAACATCGCCCTCTCAGCTATGATCGAACTTAAATCCATATCAAAGCGCTTCCCAGACGGGACAGCCGCGCTCAGCGACATCGACCTCGTCATTCCGAAGGGATCAGTATTCGGCATCATCGGCCGATCAGGCGCGGGCAAATCTACGCTACTGCGCCTGATCAACGGGCTGGAACGGCCGACGTCCGGCGACATATCGATCGACGGCACGCCGATCGCCACGCTGACAGCGGCGGGCCTGCGCGCGCTGCGGCAGCGGATCGGCATGATCTTCCAATCCTTCGGCCTGCTTGCCAACCGCACCATCGCCGGCAATGTCGCCCTGCCACTGGAACTGGCCGGCAAGCCCAAAGCCGATCGCGACGCTCGCGTGGTGGAATTGCTCGACCATGTCGGTATCGCCGCCAAGGCGCAGGCCTACCCCGCCAGCCTGTCGGGCGGCCAACGCCAGCGCGTCGGCATCGCCCGCGCGCTCGCCACCCGCCCCGACATATTGCTGTGCGACGAAGCGACCAGCGCGCTCGACCCGGAAACCACCCGATCCGTGCTGGCGCTGCTGGCCGATCTCAACCGCGATATGGGCCTCACTATCATCCTCATCACCCATGAAATGGAGGTGGTCCGCGCCATCTGCGACCATGTTGCCGTGCTCGACCATGGCCGCCTTGTCGAATCCGGGCCGGTCAAGACGGTCTTTGCCGCCTCACGCGAACAGGCGACTCTCGCCCTGCTGGGGGAGGAACGCTGATGCAGGACGGTTTCTTTCAGAATATCTCCTGGCCCGATATCGGTCAGGCGACGTTCGACACGCTGCTGATGCTGGGCGGGTCGCTGCTGCTGACGCTGATCCTGGGCATTCCGCTCGGCGTTCTGCTCTTCCTCACGGCGCGCGGCCAGATTGGGCAAAGCCTGATCGTCAATCGCCTGCTCGGTGTCATCGTCAATATCCTGCGGTCCATCCCCTTCGTCATCCTGCTGATCGTCATGATTCCGCTGACATTGGCGATGATGGGCACATCGTTGGGCGTTGCCGGCGCCATCCCGCCGCTTGTCGCAGGCGCCGCGCCCTTCTATGCCCGGCTCGTGGAAACTGCGCTGCGCGACATTCCCCGCAGTACGATAGAGGCGGCGCAGGCCATGGGTGCCACCCGGCTTCAGATCATCGGCAAAGTCCTGTTGCCCGAAGCGCTACCCGGCCTGATATCCGGCGCCACCGTCACCGCCATCGCTCTTGTCTCCTTCACCGCCATGGCGGGCGTGGTGGGCGCAGGCGGCCTGGGGGATCTAGCCATCCGCTATGGTTATCAGCGTTTTCAGGCCGACGTTATGCTTGTCACCGTCGCCCTGCTCGTCCTGCTCGTACAACTGATCCAATGGTCCGGCGACTGGCTCGCCCGCCGGGTCGACCATCGTTAAGGGGAATATCCCATGAACCGTCGCTCGCTCATCCTCCTTGCCCCCGCCCTGCTGCTCGCGGCCTGTGGCGGCAAGACCGGCACCACCAATGGCGACACGCTGACCGTCGCCGCCACTGCCGTACCCCATGCGGAAATTCTCGATCATGTCCGCCCTGCGCTGGAAAAGCAGGGCGTGAAGCTCGATGTCCGTGTCTTCAACGATTATGTACAGCCCAATCAACAGGTCGCGCAGGGGCAGATCCAAGTCAATTATTTCCAGACGGGTCCCTATCTGGATGAGTTCAACCACACTCAGCACAGTGACCTGCAAAGGATCGCCGGCATCCATATCGAACCTCTGGGCGCCTATTCCCGCAAGTGGAAGAGCCTGGACCAATTGCCCACCGGCGGCACCGTCGCCATCCCCAATGACGCCAGCAATGGCGGCCGCGCCCTGCTGTTGCTTCAAAAGACGGGCCTCATCCAATTGAAAGACCCGGCCAACCCGCTGTCTTCGGTTCGTGACATCACCGCCAATCCCAAGAAGATCGTGCTGCGCGAACTGGAAGCGGCCACTCTGCCTCGCACTTTGGGAGAGGTCGATCTGGCGCTCATCAACACCAATTATGCGCTGGATGCCAAGCTTAATCCTATGCGCGACGCGCTGGCGATCGAGGATGGACAATCGCCCTATGTGAATTTCGTGGTCGGTAAGCCCGGCAGCGATAAGGATCCCCGCGTCCAGAAGCTGGTCGCCGCACTGCAGAGCGACGACGTAAAAGCCTTCATTGCTGACCGGTACAAGGGCGCGGTCCTGCCAGCCTTCTGATCAGGACAGGGCGGCCATTAAAGGCCGGGCCGCCCTTTTCAACGCAGAGTGTAGCCTCCATCGCAATAAAGAGTGCTGCCGGACATATTGCCGTTGTCGAGCAGGAACAGGGCGGCCTGTGCCTGCTCTTCCACAAGCGCCGCCCTTTGAACGATCGTGAGTTTGCGCCACAGATCATAGGCGCCTTCAGGCTGCTTCCTCAGTCGGTTGCGCCACAATTCGCTGTCTGTAGTTCCAGGCGACAGACAATTGACGCGGATCGGCGCCAGTTCGATCGCAAGCCCGCGGGGCAGCACCATCGTCCTGCCGGAACGGCCGCGCAGCTTCCAGGCGTCGGTCGTCTATAAATTCTGATCCGTTCGGGAGGGATCCGCCGACGCCAGCCCCTCCTCCTTTCTATTACCGAAAGGCCTGACCTTGACCTTATCTTCTTTCCGCTACCTGCTTTTGACCGCCGGCGCCTGCCAAGTCATATTGGCGGAATGGGTGCATTGCACCGCAACGCACCCATCGTAGATACCGCAGGCTTCCCTGGATCGCTCAAGATCGGCTGTCCATATATCTTGCATATTCCTCGCTGTAGCGCGCCGTGACGAGCGCCAGCTCTTCGGAAGAAGCCGACTCTGCCAGTTTGGTGAACCAGGTGCCTTCCTCGGAATAGACGTGATGGGCAACCGCACCTTCGATGTGCTCAAGCTTATCGATATAATCCTGGCTCATGGGATCGACACGCTCGAGCAGGCCCATCTCCATTTTGGCGGCCGACTGTTCCTGATACGCCAGTTCAGCATGGCCAACCTGATGATCAGCAGCGAGAGCCGGGTACACGGCCGCTTCTTCCGCAATGGAGTGGGCGGTCAGCAATAGTCCAAGTTTTTTCTGCTCGGCACGTCGGGACGCCGGATCATTTGCCGCTTTGACCGCCGCAAACTGTGTCTCGATCTCCCGATGGTGGGTCAAAATTTGCGATAGCCAGTCGCCTGGCTGGGCGGCTTTCTCAGCTTTCGCTCGGGCCTTGGCACGCGCTTCTTCACTTTCGGGCGGTGTGATGGCCGCTATGGCCTTGTCGATGATGGACATAGTTTTCTCCGTTCAAGGGCGTGCATCCTGATCGCGACGTATCAGGCGACGGGAGCTCCAAGCTCGACCTCGACGGGACCGAGAGTCCGAGTGGTCGGTGTGGGCAGACCATCGGCTTCGAACTGGGCTTGTAGTTCGGCCTTGCGCTCAGCCATCTGAGCGCCGAGTGCATCCAGATCCACGTCAGCCGCGCGCGCCTGCGCAAACATGCCCTCTTTGGGCATCTCCTCTTCATGGACGTGATGTTTGATTTCTTCGGACAAAACCGTCACCTTGGCATCCCAGAAGTCCTCGCCAGGCTGTCCGGCCATGATCTGACTGATCAGCAGCTTGGCGCCATCATGCTCGACATGCGCTTCGTCATACATTTCGTCTTCGATCTTGCCTTTGAGAGCCGGATAGAAGATTTCTTCCTCGATGATTGTGTGAATGATCAGCTCGGTGCAAATCTGCTTCGCAAGCGTCGCCTGCTTGGTCGGAGCTTTGGCGCTCTCGAATTTCTCGAACAGCTCCTCAACAGTACGGTGATCCGCCTTGAGCAAGGCGATCGCATCTTGCGCTTTCTTGGTCATGGTTTTTCCTTCGCTGTTATCGGTCGGCAGATTTTGCCTGCCCTCCGCAATAACCTGCGATTTTGGCTTTCGCTCCTGTTGCGGATCACTCTCAGCGTACGCATCCGGTGAGGGCCGCGGCTAGTGACGGTTTGCTGGGGGATTTGGCATCCTACTTGCCGAGGATGGCCTTGACGCCTTCTTGAGCGAGCACATCGCGAAATGCCGCATCGGCATCGCGGTCGGTGGCGAATAAATTGTCCCCACCGTCGAGCAGCGGTGCTCGTTGACGACCTCGGGGGACCAACCGCGCTCGGTGGGAAGCCGCACGATGTTGATGGTCAGCCGTACGCCCGATCAGTTCGGATTGCGGCCAAATTCCATGCCGTAATGCTATGAGATAACGGCTCCAGCTTCAATCCCGTCGATTTCCAGTTCCATATGTGGAGGGCTCCCTCTTGCAAGGGCTGCTGAACGGAAAATTTGATCGGATCGCTTGCTTCGATATGTCCGGCCTTTCGGTGCGGTCGCACGTGACCGCTGGCAAAGATGGTTTCCGCGGTGTGTGTTCCCAACACGGCAGCGGCCTGTGATGGCCACTGGAACTGACGGCGGGTCACACGCCTCGGATCGATCGATCGCACCATCTGCTCTCTTCATGCAAGATCACGGATCAGCCCAGTACGATAGCATTGATATTCTGCTCATCGCTCCTGGCTAATTCTTATGCTGCTACCGCAGTAAGGGCGGGCGGCGCGACGCATTGGTATCGCTCGCCGCTCACCATGAGTTTCCACGCGACAAGTGCGGCTTTGTTAGCAACGGCAACCGCAACGAGCTTAGATGATTTTCGTCCAATCAAGCCGATAAGCCACAGGATGCATCGAAAACCGATATGAGAGGTGGAGCTATCGATCGCCTGCAGCCAGCGCGTCGCAGGCCGGTAACGCTGTCAATCATTGACCGCGCAAAGGTGCGAGCCGCCTTTGAGGACGCGCCGGGGCATCGCAATGGGCATGGCAGGGTCTGCACTTTCCTCGATCCTGCGGCCTTCGCGGTCCGGACTTCCGCAACAGCACATGCCCCGATCGGGCGCAGCGGAATACCAGTCCGACGTCCACTCCCACACATTACCAATCAGATCGTACAGTCCGAAGCCATTGCCCGGATAGCTGCGCACGCGCGCTGTCCGCTCCAGACCGGGCTTGGCGCGATTCACTGCTGGAAAATCGCCCTCCCAATATTGGGCGAGGCGTTGTCCGTCCGGCTCCAGTTCATCGCCCCAAGCATAGGCGGCGCCATACAGCCCCCGCGCGCGGCAACGCAGAAAAATGTTCCTGATCGGGAATGAATGCGGCGGCGGAAGATCGATAGCAGCGTCATATTCCCGATTGGGAACACGGATAGACATCGTTTCGACAAGATTATTTCGTTTGCGATGACAACAATATCGTCCGACTTTCTTCCGTGCTCATTTTTCCGCGCAGGAGTTCAGAATCGGAGTCATCACTTTCACATGCGCGTCGATACGCTCGAGCACCTTCGCAGGGACGACGGCGCGCTCCGGCAGATGCCACCAATGCTCGTTGACGCGAGCCACCGTCTCCACGACGGCTTGGAGAACCGCCGGCTCGGGCAGCCTTGCTCGGTTCGCGAAGGATTTCCACCGCGGTGCCGACAGCGCCTTGAACGACCGTTCGCCACCAAGCGACAGCGCCATGCTGTCTGTGGGAATGTAAGGAATGGTCGATAATACGTCATAGATCGGCGCGAGCGCGGGCGCACTACCATCTTCACGATAGATCAGTGACCAGTTCTTCAGGTGCATGTCGCCATTGCCGGTCACCACCGCCAGCGCGAGCCGGCGTACAAATTCGAGCGCGGCGGCAGGGGATACGGCCGCGTTCACGGTGGCGGCCACATCATGATAGGCCGCCCCCTCATATTTGCGGGAGGGATAGACGCCAAACACCTGGGCGAAGTCCTCGATGTGGATCCTCTCACCCCGCGGGCCACGGTCAAAACGCCTGATGAGAAGAACCTTGCCTTCCGACAGCGTGTCGAAATCCTCCGGTATTCCCTCAAAATCGGATTTCTCGACCAGTTCGCGCTCGGGCACGTCCATGCCGATCGCGGCCGCCAAGGCGAGATTGGCGAACTCGTTCTCGGACACGCCAGGAAATGCCGTGGAGGGGAACTTCCCGATATATTCCCCCTGGTCGTCATCGAGCGGAAGCGTCAGGCCGCCCCCCTTGCCGGTGTTCTTCATCACCGACAGCTTCATCTGCACGCCCGCGAGTGAAAAACGCGCCTTCGGCTTTCCCTTTGCACTGTCCTGCAACGTTACTTTCGTGCCGTCACTCGGCAGGACCCGGACGGCTCCCGGCAGATCCGCGCCGAGCGCCGCCAACAGGTCGAAATCATTGCCCGGACGGACGGCGTCTGCATGATGCTTTTCCATCGCCTCGCGCAGCTTGTCTTCTGGTAGCAGGTTCGCGAAGAACGCCGGCAATGCCTCGCTCACCGGCTTGGGATCCTTGCGCAAGCCCCCGATGGCCGCGCGGAAGGAAAGGCTGAGGATCGGCACACCGCCGGTCGCCCGATACGCCTCGTTAAAGCTGAATGCATTGAAGTCGCCCGGCGTCCTGACGATTACGCCGACCTTCAGCGCATTCAGGAACACGTCCAGGGAATGGATCGCCTGAGGCGCGTGAGAAGTCTGAGCCATGAGGTCCACTTTCAATCAGGCTGTGCAACAAAGGCGGGCAAATCGTCGTCGTCATGCGGACGCATCAAAGCCCGGACGGCCGGGACCATCGCTTGCGGCACCAGCATCATCTCCAGCCCGAGCGCACGGGAGACATTCATGAGCGTCGTGGCGCGCGCTGCAGCAACGCCCGTTTCAATATCGCGATAGCGTGGACGGGAAATGCCAGCCAGATCAGCCACCTGCTCTTGCGTCAATCCGGCGGCCAGCCTCGCCTGCCGCAGGAGGTCGCCGAGTTCGCGCAAGGCTTCGGATATAGCGTCCACGGTGATCCTTATACGATTCAAAATGAAATCACATGAAGCGTCTACATATCTTTTTTCAGCCGGCATGGCAAATTTCAATGATCTCTTTTCATATCATGCAAGTCGATAGAGACACGTAAAAGTATCATCATCTGGATATCGTCTGCCTGTTCAGGAGAGAAGAGAACAAGGGGCTGTTGGCGACGAGGCGCTCGGAAACGGACATTCCGGATCTGGCCGCGCATGATCTGTCCGAAATTTGCAGCCATATTTCGGACAGCGGCCACTCCTTACGCCGGGGCGAGCGCTTTGGTATGCGCAGATTTCAGGTTATCGTTCTGCAAGAAAATTAGGTTCATGTTTGGAACGGTCGGGATCGTGCCATCCGAATCGCCCGCCTGATTGACTTGCTTTCAGGTCGGAATTTTCCGTCGAAGGGCTCGAACTTCCGAAGCAAAAAATCCCAGGGTATCGATTATGGTATCTGCCGACGGCAGGCGCAGTATAATATTGAGGTTTAATAACAATTTTCCGTTTCGAGTCCTCTTCTGGCACCACTGACGCCTCTGGATTCGTCCAGAGGCGTCCGGTAAGCGGCTGGTTTCACAGCATTTTCTGACAGAGAATCGCCAGACACCGTCCGGTGAAATCCGGCTAGGAGCACCAGCAGCAGCCACAAATGTTGCTCTTATTGGTGCTCTCGGATTGACCCGGCTTTGCTGGGAAATCGACTATGCTGACCTACATCCAGATCAATGCTGCCAAGCCGAAAGAGAAGGCTTGGACCCTGAGCGACTCTCAAGGCCTTCTGCTCGTCATCCAACCAAACGGCTCGAAGCTCTGGCGCTTCAAATATCGCTTTCTCGACAAGCAAAAGACTCTCCATCTCGGTGGCTGGCCGCAGGTGAGCCTTGCCGATGCCCGGGTGCGGCGTGACGAGGCGAGGAGCAAGATCGCGGAAGGGGTCGATCCGGCGCTGGAGAAGAAACGGGCCAGGATCGCCGCCAAATATGCCGCCGCCAGCACCTTCGAGGAGGTGGCGAAGGAGTGGCTCGTCAAATGCGAGCGAGACGGCCTCGCCCCGGTGACCGTAGACAAAATCCGCTGGCTGCTCGCCAAGGCTTACCCGGTGATCGGCACCATACCGATCGCGCAGGTCACTCCGCACGAGGCGCTTGCGGTCCTGCGCAAAATTGAGGCCACCGGTGCCTTTGAAAGCGCACGGCGCATGCGAAGCGTCCTGAGCCGCGTCTTCCGCTATGGCGTCGCGACGGTGCGATGCGAAAAGGATGTTGCCGCCGACTTGCGTGGTGCAATCGCCTCGCCAAAGGTCAAGCATTTCGCCGCCATCACCAAACCCTCGGAGGTCGGTGCGCTGCTGCGGGCCATCGACGGATACAGCGGCCATAAGGTAACGGCGATGGCGATGCGGCTGTCACCTCACGTTCTGCTCCGCCCTGGCGAGCTCAGGCAAGCGGAATGGATCGATATCGACTTCGAGGAGGCCATCTGGTTCATCCCCGCCGAACGGATGAAGATGCGTCGGCCGCACCGCGTGCCGCTGTCCCATCAGGTGACAGACATGCTGAAGGAACTGCATGAGCACACTCATTGGTGGCGATATCTTTTCCCGGCTGTCGGCCGTCCGCGAAAGCCGATGTCAGAAAATACCGTGAACCAAGGCCTGCGACGCCTCGGCTACACGAGTGACCAGATGACGGCGCATGGCTTCCGGGCGATGGCCGCGACCCTTCTCAACGAGAGGGGCGAATGGAACCCCGACGCGATCGAGCGGCAACTCGCGCATGTCGATACCAACCAGGTGCGAAGGGCTTATGCCCGAGGCGAGTATTGGGATGAGCGCGTACATATGATGCAGGGTTGGTCGGATTATCTCGACGAATTGCGAGATGGCGGCAAGATTCTCCGCCCCAGTTTCCCATCGGCCCGGCGCGCGGTTTAGAGCGGTTTCCACACGAACTGAATCGGCAGGGGTTCCCTTCGCTGCGCTGATGTGATTCACGCTGTCTGCTGGTGACAGGAGGCCAGCATGGATGGCACGAACGCTTTCACAGGACCTGCGG